>BNJU01003240.1_pt1 | contig 21643 bp, 24 predicted proteins | sample 8539281 | NCBI WGS metagenome assembly BNJU01 (sample SAMD00202456, study PRJDB9452) | human saliva metagenome | isolation source: human saliva | place: Japan
GGTAAGCGACTGGGTGATGCCGCCAAGAAAGCACACATGAATGAGGCACAACTGGGTAGATGTCATCCACTACCTTGACTATGCTCGCCGTTAAGCTGCTACCCCACCCAACTATGAAGAGCCGGTGATCTCGCTCAAGAAGTGATCGTCTCAGCAATAACTGCGACATCGTGTACAGGGTCTTGGGCGCCGGGGTATACGGTGATCTCCCGGTAGTTCGGGTGTGCGATGTTCAGCGAAGGGAGTGGGACTTCACGGAGTCGAACAACAATGAACCCGTATGCCAGGAGATCTAAGCTCTTGACGCGATCAACGTCCGCCTTGGCCCGATGCCAGTACGAGCCGTCATATTCAATGGCGAGCTGTTTCCCAGATGGAAGATCCACGCAAATATCAACAGTCCAGGAAGAGTGAGCCTGGAACTTTACAGAATGAATGCGGGAACCAGATTTCGCGTTTCCCCAGTGCGCAAGGGCTGCCGAATGGTACTCGGTCTCGATCCGTGATTTTCCTGTTTCGATGCACTCCGGGCATTGTGACCCATTGACTCGCGCTGCTGGCATAGCCCGCCACCTGTGAGCCGGATCGTTTTTGCACACCCACAGGGGCGGCTCAGCTAGCTGAGCGGTGTTCGGACGGATTTCCCACGGCGAGAGCGGATTATCCGGCGACCATTCATCGGCGACCTCTGGATAATGATATGCCAGCGAATCAAGGATAGTATGGCACACAGGGCAGCGATACCGCTCATATTTATCGCGTTCTCGGGGAGTGGCTTGGAACTCATGTCCGCAGACAGGGTCTCGCCACCAGACAACGCGACGAGACTCGGGAGAAACGTCTGCAAGGCGCAAATTGCCATTCTTGGTGGGATGCCACTGACTGCCGATCTCTGGTGTCAACCTGCTCGCGGAGGGATCAGCTGCCGCAGCATCCGCATTAGTTTTTCTGGTCTTAATTGCCTTGCAAGCAGAACAGCCCCCAAACAGATAGCTGAGAGGTTGGCGCGTGTTTCGGTGACCAGCAGGACACCGGAATCTATAACCCGAACCCCAGTGGTTCTCGTCGACTCGAACACTCTCAGGAGGGAGGTCGTCGTCCCAAGCGGCCAGCAGCTCAGGTACATCAGCGATAGTTTTACCTGCAAAAGAAGCTCTTTTCTCTTCCCAGGCGACCCGTCGAATCTCCTGACACTCAGGGCAGAAGAAATAGTCGTTCGTGACATCTAGGATGCGAGCCTTGAACGAATGCCCTTCAGGGCAGGTCCACCATGCTTCTCGGCGCGCTTTTAATGTAGCTGTGTCCCAGAGGGATTCTGGATTGCGGCCGTGATCCCACCATTCGACAGCTCGGTTGCTGGAGTTCTTGAGCAGGTTAGCGCCTCGGGCCTTCTTCGTTCCTGCAGTTGCGGACTTCGGGTTCCGTCGACAGGGACAACCCCAACCAATATCCCCATTGCGTTGCGCCTCGATCCTGCCGCAGAAATTGCAGCGCGTGGCGTGAGGATCATCCTCCAAGCTGGGATTCGTCAGTGGCCCCAGATATGTGTAGCCATGAGCCTCAGCGTTCTTCTTGACGGAAGATATCTCCACGGGCTGATCGGAACAGCCCGACATGGCGCGGGCTCCCTTCGCCCACGCACGCCAGTAACAAGCTCGGCAAACAAGATCACCAGCTTGCAACCGGTCAAGAACATATTCGAAGCGGTAGTGCCCCTCAAAGCCGCAACGCAAACACCGAGTCAGCAAGTAGGCAGATGCCTTGGTGAATTCTTCAAGCAAGGTAAGGCCACCCTGAGAGTAAAGCTGATGGAGGTGATCGAGACACCACGTCGGCCGCGTGCGAGTAGTAAACGCTCCGGGTTGGCCGCACCCTTCCACACAGCAAATCTTCACCCTAGTACCTCATTCTCCCTAAACTGAACCAATGGCCTCCCATTTGAACCACTCACGCAGCCAGCACGACTGTGCCACTATTTTGTATCCAAGTCGGGTTGAAAACTTCATAAATTGAACGCAGCACCTCCTCCCCCGCCAGCGACTCGGCGTCCGCGGCGAAAAGCACGTCGACCATCAGCTTGATCGCGTCACGCGGCGTGTAGAACGCGCCCGCGGCCTTCCCCTTCTTGTCGAAGGCCCGGTACATGACATCCTCGAAGATGTCGCCCATCGTCGAATCCTCAACGCTCGTGGACCCCAGCGATAGCGTCGAAAAGTGCTTGACCACTTCCAGCAGACGATTCGCCGCGCTGAGCTTGGCGACCAGCTTGGGGAACTCGAACGCGGTCCAGATGTCCGCGATGTTGTGCGAGAAACCGTTGACGTAGCTGAGCAGCGCCCTATCCACGTTGTCATCCACCGACGCGATATGCGCCAGGTTGAACGGGGAGGTGTTGAAGAAGCTCAAGCCGAAACGATTACTGACGGCAATATCGATCAGGTACGAGGGCATGTCGCCCTGCGCGTTGACGAACTCGATGACGTCGTCCTTCGTGTCCTCCAACAGGCACTCAAGGCGGCGCAGGACCGTGAACGGCAGAATGTAGTCGCCGTACTCCTCGGGTTCGACGACGTTACGCAGGTACTTGTCAGCCGTGTCCCACACGATCCGGGCGGTGGTGGATGCCGCCGCACGCGATGCCTCGTTTGCCATGACCGTCTTGCTCCCCCGCGCCTGCGACTACTGCTATTACAACGAAAAATGAGGACGTCCCGCCCGCTGGCATGCCAGCAAGAGAGCGCCCATTGAAGTCTACCTCACGACGCCGAAGCTGACGGGGACGTGAGCATGTCAGCGATGCCGTCCAACTGCGCGCGGATCTCCTCGAAGGGACGATCCAGGTCGAGTGTCGTCGCGCCGATTCGGTTGCCGCTCATGCGGTAGGTGACGTCGGGCTGGATGTCCTCGTCGGTCGCGGCGTAGAGGAGCATGCCCGAGACTTCGACACTCTCCCCCACGCGCTCGAGGGCCGCCTGCTTGTTCTTCACGTACGTGAAGATCTGGTAAAGGTTCTCCGACTTCACGCTCTGTTTTTCATAGTACGTTTGCATCGTGGACGTGTGATACTTCGCGTCGATAATGAGCACACGGCCACCAGCACTCAGGGTGACGTCGCTGCGCATGGCGGGTAAGCCGTCCGTAACTCCGTCGTCGAGCACCCAGTCAATGAAAGAAGCGCTGGCGTTCAAACGTGGATGTTCCCGGCGGTAGTACTCTAGGATGAACTTCTCATACAGGCGGCTCATGCGCTGCTCGTCGAAGAAATCCATCATGCGAGTGGCGCCGTCGCTCTGGGTTTGGAGGAGCCCCTTGACGACGAGCCAGCACACCGCCATCAGCATCCGGTACGTGCGATTGTTGCGCTCAAAGCGCATGTTCCAGTCAACCCGGTGCAGGTCGATGTCGCGCACGTCCGCGAAGAACACCATGAGTTTCTTCAGGCTCTTCTTGCACGCCTTCGAAATGTCCGAGCGCACGAGCAGCGCGACCGTCGCCTTGATGACGCGGTTCATCGTCGTGTCGACGCTGAACTCGTCGTAGGAGCACACCAGTTGGCGGTGCCAGATCGCCTGCGTTTTCACGGACTCTGTGACCTTGATTGTGCCGCGCAGGGAGGAGCGGGCCTCGCTCCGGTTCACGTATTCCTGCCCGAGGCCTCGTTTGAGTTGCAGGGACACGCCTCGCTCGAGGATGGCGGCGCACAGCTCGGCCGCGTTGTCAAAGTCCTCCGTGGCCACGGAACGGTAGCCCTGCTCGGTGAGCGCCGAGAAGGCGTAGGCGAGCATGTGGAAGAGGTTGCGGACGCGGATCACCGCAGCGTCCTGCGCAGCCTGTCGGTCCATTCGAGGACCTTGCCGGGTTCGTCGAACCAGTATTCCTTGAGCATCGGGATGAGCTCGTACTCCACGATCGAGGCGAGGGCCGCGTCGGTGCAGTTATCGGGTTTCATGTTGCAGAAGTAGCTGTGCCCGATGCAAAAGCCATCACCGAGGGACTCGTCCTCGGCGATCACCTTGTTCAGCGCCACCACCTCGCGCACGAGCGCCTCGAACCTTGGATTGCCGAGGCCGGCGCAGTAGTCGCGGAAGCCCTCGGAGTCGAAGGCGGGACGCAGCTCCACGAAGGCGAAGCGGCGGCGCAGCGCATAGTCGAGCATCGCGAGGCTACGGTCCGCCGTGTTCATCATGCCGATGATGTGAACGTTTTCCGGCACGCAGAACAGTTCGTGGGAGTAGAGGAGATGAAGCTTGTTCTCAGGCCCACGTTTATCGCTCTCGATGAGCATGAACAGCTCGCCGAAGATCGTGGAGAGGTTACCGCGGTTGATCTCATCAATGATGAAGAAGTAGTCGTTCTCCTGATCGTCGGCGGCCTTCTTACAGAAAGAGTAGAAGGCACCCTTGACAAGATCAAACCCCGAACCGGAGGGGCGGTAGCCTTCGATGAAGTCCTCGTAGGAGTAGCTCTGGTGGAACTGCACCAGCATGACGCGCGAAACATCCTTCACGCCCATCATCGAGTAGGCCAGGCGCTTGGCGGCAAAGGTCTTACCCACTCCGGGCGCGCCTTGCAGGATGATGTTCTTCTTGGCGCGCAGCAGGCCAACGATCGCGTCGTATCGCTGGCGGTCCATGTAGACTTCTTTGAAAAATATCTCCACGGGATATTCGATCAGCGGCGCCGACATCTCCTCGCCGTCGAACGCGCCGTCCTCTTCCTCGAATAAAGCCTTCAATCGAGCCAGTCGGTCGGTGTAGTCGGTGATCTCAGTGAGGGTCTTCCTCACCGACCATGGCTTGTCGAGGCTCCAGTTTCCCTTGTGGGTCCAGCGGACCCCGCGGACGTTCCGGTAGTGCTTGGCGTCCGCATCGTAGACGTAGTCGCCTGTGACAACGCCTCGCCCGATGATCTCTTTGATGCCTCGTTTTGCAAAGATGACGTCGCCCGGCTTCATCTCGTTCGCGAACTGCCACAGGGCAAGGACGTCGTTCGTTGGCCTGCCCGGGCCAGGGGATGTCTGAAGCAGCTGGCGTTCCATGTCCGACCTGCTGGCGTAGGCCCTCAGGTCACCTAGCTCCCCCCAGGCGAGGCCCATGATGCCGCGCGCGTAAAAGTCGTCCCACTCGGATGCGCGGTGTCCCGGAGCGAAGAGCCAATAGCGCACGGTCTGCACGCCGTCATCCCCGAGAGCAGATGCCTGCATTGTCGCCTCCTTGCCAAGCGCGGCCATAAGTACCGGCTATCCGTCGTCACGGTGACACACTATCATCGAGTGATGGGCGACATGCCCTTCCGCGACCTCGCCGAACAAAGAGCCGACCACGCCCACGCGCGCCCCGGCCACGGCCTCGTCAGTACGCACTCCTCAGTCAAGCTCCGCCAACACGCCCACGTCACGTGCAGCCTGGCGCAGGCGCTTATCGCGCGTCCACAGCGACACGCCGGGGGTCACGACGACGCTCGCCAGGAGCCCCGCGTCGACGGCACTGAGCCCCCTGCCCCACAGCCGCCGCTCCTCGACGAGGTGCCGCACACCGTGGTCGTCGACATTGCGAACGATCATGAGCGCTCAAGCGCTTTCAGGAAGACCGACCGGTCCTTGAGGTTCCCCAACGCGAGCTCGGTGATGACGCTCTGGTGCACGCACACCTGGTCGCGCTCGAGCAGGTCGACCAGAACCGGCTCAGTTTTCCGCAGGTGATCGATCCAGATGTTCGTGTCGACGAGGATTCTCATGCGCGCTACCGACTCCGAGGCGCAGCCTCCGCCGCGGAATCACTACCGCCGAGCGCAGCGAGCTGCCGCCCGGTCTCAATGCGAACCAGGAGCTCTACCGCATCCCTGATCAAAGCGGATCGTTCTCTAATCCCGGTCAGCTCCTCGGCGCGCGCGAGCAGGTCATCATCGAGTGTCACTGTAGTTCTCATGGCTACCTCCACATTCAGGATAGCATCGCGAGCGTCATCATTTGATTCGACTATTGATGCTCACTCACGCTCACGTGTCCTCTGACCAACAGCAAAGCCGGGCCACGCCCTCGCGCGAGCCGGCCACTGCCTCGTCAGATTGAGATCTTTGAGGCGACTTCGACCGTCGTGAGCGGAACGATTCCACTCAACGTATCCCCCAGCGCATCTTCAGCACGATCAAGCTCATAGCGCATCTGTAGGTTCATCCAGAACCCCGGGGTCGTACCGAAGTAGCGGGAGAGACGCATTGCGGTGTCCGCCGTGATTCCCCGCTTCCCATGAACAATTTCATTGATACGGCGGGGCGGAACACCGATAGCAACGGCGAGCTTGTGCTGCGTAATTCCGAACCCCTCGATGAAGTCTTCCATGAGAACCTCGCCCGGGTGAATCGGAGCAATTTTAGTGGTAGTCAACGATCTCAACCCCTTCTGGACCAGCGTCGCCCAGGCCGTCACCCATCACGACTGCGCTAGAAAAGGCACCGCCATTGAACGGAGCACCCTTTGGTTCTCAACGACCCAGTGCTACCATCCTACTAATCGCATCGGGCTTGGACCGGCGCACTCTACTACGGGGATCCTCGCCATCGCGGCGAGGATCCCTTGGTATTCCAAGAGTATCCTGCACTTCAGCGCCACAGACCGCCCCGCAGCGCTCCTCACAAGCAAGCGACCGGGCCACGCCCTCGCGCGACCCGGCCACTGCCTCGTTCAGAAATGATTAAACATTAAACCTGAACTCCACCACATTACGGACATGACTAACGTTTACTAACAGGTTTGGACTCGTCTAGAGTTGCGCAACATTTGACAAGGTGTGCTATGATCGCGTTTAGCTCCTTAAAAGCGTCACGCGAGCTTCTAGGGAGGGGATAACCCCGAGGGTGGATTAATCTCCACGGTGTAGCACACCGAACGGCCAGCAGCCGGTAGATCCTCCGACGAAGTGAATCCGCGTAATGCCCCGGAACGGCAGACCGGGCAGCGGAAGGGAATGGGTAGGGAGTCAGCGCTCCCGTAAAGCAATGGCGGGTACGCCCGCTAGCGAGTTGCGCACGGCACTTCAGGCCGCCCAAATAACAAGCCGGGAAATCCCTCCGGATACTTCGTCATAGGAGTTTTCCATGGGAACGTATTCCCCTCAGTCCGAAAGGATACATTACCTCACTCTGCAAGAGGCCGTAGCCGAAGGCTTTGGCGCATATTCGACTTTGCGGTTGTGGATTGCTCAGGGCAAGTTGCCTGCGTATAAAACCGGAAAGCGCGTGAAAGTACTGCGCGAGGATCTCGAAGCGCTTGCTGTGCCAGTTCATGCTGATCCGGTTGAGTCGCATATCAATGCGCTTGTTGATGCCGCGCCTCGCCTGAGCGATGATCAGATTGCACGCCTCCGCCTCGCTCTTGGAGGTGTGCTATGAGCGACACAAACGAAAGCCCCCGCATCCAGGGGGACACGGGGGCCGTCGAGTTCAACGTCCATCCTACCATCGAAGACGACGCCATCGAAAGCCTGATGCACCTCATCGACAAGGGCGCGTTGATCACCCCGAGCGACTTCTACTCCCTCGTCTCGGAGACGGTGATCCGCTGGGCGAACGCCGAGGGTCTGACGGGGCGCAACCGTGGCCGTCGCATGGATCGCAAGGCGTTTGATTTGATCCGTAACTTCCTCGCGATCATCAAGGCGAACAAGGGTAGCTGCGTCGTCAGGAGCGCGCCGGAGAACCTGCCACCGTTCATGCTCGCGCAGTTCATCGCCTCCGAGCATCGCGTGGTGCTCGTCGGTGAAGAGACAGATGAGGTCTCGAAGATGCCCCTCATGCGGTACCACTCTTCAGGCCGCTTCGAGGGCACGTATCGCGAGATCACTGAGCGCGAGGGGGTGCGCAACCTTCTGAGTTCGTACACGAAAACCGCGAACACGTATCTCGTGAACGAGGTCTACGCGCAGCTGCGTTCGCTCGCGCCGATGGTCGCCGAGTGCACGGAGCCGCACCTCGTCCCGGTGGGTAACGGCATCTACAACGTTGAGACTCGCACGCTCGAAGCGTTCTCGCCAGATCGCGTGTACTTGACCAAGTGCATGACCGCCTACAACCCGAATGCTGTCTCCCCGATCCGCACGTTGAAGGACGGCTCGCCCTGGGAGTTCAACTCGTGGTTGGCGGACCTCTTCACGGGCGATATGGAACGGGTCGCGCTCGTCTGGCAGACGATCACAGCTGCCCTTCGGGTTCATAAAAACTACGACAAGGCGGTCTGCTTCTACTCGTCTAAGGGTGAGGGCGGCAAGGGCACACTGCTCGTGCTCTTGAAGGAGCTCGTAGGTGCTGGTAACTGGGCCTCTGTGCCCCTCAAGAAGTTCTCTGACCGGTTCGGCACGGAGCCGCTCTTCGGTAAGTCTGCGGTGTTTACTGATGAGAACTCGGTGAGCGTTTTCACTGAGACAGCGAGCGACTTGAAAGCAGTACATCACCCACGAGGTCATCACGATCGACCGGAAGAACCAGCGTGCCGTCCAGTGGCGACCTCGCGGAATCATGGTCCAGTGCCTCAACGACCTGCCCGAGTTCGCCGACAAAACTGACTCGTTGTGGCGACGGTTCGCGTTCCTGCCGTTCGACAAGTGCTTCACGGGAGCTCGGGACTCGTCCATTAAAGACAAGTTCATGCGTGATCCTGAGGTCCTGGAATACGTCCTCAAAGTCGCCCTGGAGCAGCCCGACTTCGACGACTTCATCGTCGGAACGAAGGCCGTCGAGCTCGGTGAAGACGTCAAGCTCAACAACGATCCTGTGCGTGCTTGGTGGAGCGAGAACTCGCACCGACTGGTGTCCAATGTTCTACCTGTCGAGTTCTTGTTCGCGACGTTCGTCGCTTGGTTCAAGCAGACGAATCCCTCGGGTCATGTGATCTCCCACCGCAAGTTCCGAGATCGTCTGAAGGTCATCCTCGACGGCGAGAGCACACCCCACTTCAGACTCATGGGACGCGACGAGAACCCCGTCATGTGGGGTCAGTACTGGGACGATGAACCGCTCGCCAAAGAGTACGGCTACGACTTGGGAATCGAGTGGGGGGATACGTCCACTGGGCACCCGCGCTTCTTTGAGAACCGCCCTCGGGGTCGTGGCCTCGTTCGTCTTCAGCCGATCAACACCATCTAGCCCTCACGCCGGGTTGGCACCGGCATTTATACGAAAGAGAAAGGAAAACTCATGAGCAAAAAAGCAACCCTCGAACTTCCGGAAACATCACAGGAACTTCGCAAGTATCTCGACAAGAGGAACTCTGAAGCTCGCGCTGCTCGAAGGGCACTGAAGGTGGCTGAAGAGAGGGAACTCGTGTCCGCAAAAACGGACCTCGGTGAAGCTGTTGCCGGTGCTCTTTTTGCGGACAATACAGACGCGATTTTGGCTCTTGTTCAGGTCGTGAACAAGCCTGAAATTGCGGATGCTTTGCGTCGTGTTCTCGGTGTGAATAACACCGAGAACGATGCCTCGGAGGAGCCGGAGGAAGACCCCCAGTGGGGGTCTGACGAAGGCGACGACCAGCCGGGCAGTCACGATGCGTACGCATCGTTCTGACCGGTGTTGGGGACAGAGGGAAGAACCGAGCGAGCGCAGGTTCGACCTCAGTCCCCGCCCTCGGAGAGCGCCATGACGTTTGGAGCGTTAGCGAAAAACGTCTTATGGCGTAAGACGTACGTCTCTCAGGGCAGCGAAGCAGGGCCCCGGAGAGACGGACGGCTTACCCGGTGACGGGGTTGTTGGGGCAGGCGGAGCCAGGGACCCAAACAAGCACGGCACCGATCCCGGGAAGGGCGTCGTGGGCAGGCGAGCAACGCGAGCCAGGGCCCCACGACGGCCTGGACGGGGCCCATCGAGAACGACAGACGAACGAAGTAAGGAAGGAGAGAACGATGGCATTGTCGCGCCAGCAGCAGGACGCGCGTCCTGTCACATCTCGCATACGAAGTCCATCGCCGGTCGACGAGGGACGCTTGACGAGATGATGCGCGAGATCGTCCCCGGGGCGGTCGAGCGATACGCGAAGAAGAACCCGAACATCATGGTCGCGGAGGAGGCCGATAATGAGTCTTATGTGAATGACGGCGAGGGCGGTTTCCGCCTCTGTGAGGACATTCGCGAGGTCATGGAATACGGCGACGCTCGCGCCGCGAGGTTGTCGCGCAAGATCACGAAAGATAAGAAGAACAAGCGCGGCGAGATGGTGGGCGGAACTGTCACCACGACGACGTTCCTCGTGCATCTGCCGCGCACGATGTGCGTCGAGCAGCCCGACTTCTATCCGGCGATCAATCCACGCACCGGCAAACGCCGCATCGATCCCGAGACGGGCGAGCCCGCGAGCCGCTCACGGTGGGTCGCACGTGATAGGGATGAGGCGGATGAGTACTTCTCGGCAGTCCTTGAGTACCTGGGTGCGAACGTCGTTCCCGGAGGCATGGACGGCATCCTCGGATCTCTCCAGTACAGCGAGAACACCCCTCACATGCACGTTCTCGCGGACACCTTCGGGGATGATCCGAAGCACCCCGGCAGCCTCCGCCAGGACTGGTCGCGCGCCTACTCCGAGCACCGCGACGTGCGCGACGAGGACGGGCGTCGAGTGCCCGGGTGGGAGAAGATTCGCGACCTTCATGTGGGCCTGCGTGAGCACCTGATCGCCAAGGGCTTCGACATCGAGCGCGAGTCGTCGGAGCGTTCCACGGAGAGTCTCGCGAAGGCCGAGTATGTTGCCTCGATGCAGGCCCTCGAAACCGCAGAAGAGACCCTCGCAAGGGTTGCCAAGTTGGAGCCAGAGGCGCGCGCGGAGGCTGAGCGCCTCGTTAAAAGCAGCACGGCAGCGTTCCAGTGAGATCATCTCGGACGCCCAGACCGAGAGCGCCGACATCCTCGACGAGGCCGAGCGCGACGCCCAGACCGTCCGCTCCTCGGCGCGCGAGGCGGGACGACAGGAAGGCCGAGCTGAGGGACAGGCCGAGGCTCGGCGTCTTCAGCAGGCAGCGCGTGAGCGGCTCGCCGAGGCCAATGCGACCTACGCCGAGGCGATGACCGCACGCTCGATCCCCAGCGAACAAGCGAGGCATCTCGCGTCCCTCGAGCAAAGACTCTCGCCTCGGCGATCTCCAAAGCGCGTCGATGAGCGGACACGTGAGGAGGTCGAGCGGACCCGCGCCTCCGTCGAGCGGACGTTCGCGAAGAACTCCGAGGTGCTCATCGGCCGGGCCCGGGAGGTCGAGCGCTCCTATGGGAACAAGCTCGTTAGCAAGCGTGTACAGGTCAGTCAGGCTCAGAAGTCGTTGGAGGACGATGGGATGGAGTTCTGAGAAGGGATGAGGAAACAGAACCCCGGCTACCGTGTGAGGTAACCGGGGTTCTTGTTATAACGATCTGTAGATAAAGACGCCGCCATCAGGGGCATCCGCGACGGTGTACTCGAACTTGAGGTCACGAGTCCATGCTTCCCAGTTGAAGTAGCGCTGCGCCTCCTCAGGCCATCCGTCCATCAGACAGATGTCCTCAGCGAGCTGTGTCGCGTAGTCCTCGAACGAGTCCCAGCAACCGCAATATCTCTCCTCGAAGTCGGACGCGCTCGGCAGGTTATCGCAGCCTGCGATGTAGCAGCCGGTCTCCACCCAAGCGAGCAGTGCAGGCCACTGCACTTCTCCAACCTCATCGAACAACTCACCCCAAAGCTGTGCGGTATCGGGCGACATTTCGCTGGTTCCTGTGGGGAACCCCTCGTGATCAAAGATCCATAGCTCGTCGTGATATGTGGGGCCAAGGTGTAGGTCTTCAGGCGTTACCCCACCGGCTTCTTCTGCCGGGAACCATCTCCCGTTGAGTATGCCTTCGTTATAGCAGGCTAGACAGCCGATCCAGACCGACGGACGAACCGTAGTTTGAGTAATCATTTCAACCTCCCGAGTAGGTGGAGGTGAGGCCGGGCAGTCCAGCTCGGGTAAGGACGCACACAGGCGACCTCACCTCCAACGAGTGGCTCGGGGTCGCTTTGCGACCCGCGCTCCCAGGCACGAGAGTTCTTAGACGCTCAACCACTTGGCGAGCTCGCTGCGCGAGCAACGCCCCTCAGCGCCCCTTCGGGGCGACGACGACAATCATCCGGATCGGCGAGACCTACCGCTCTATATCGAGCACGTGAGGGTGAGTGCACACATTTGTGTGCAATGTGTGCAGGGATGTGTGCAGGGACTTTCGCCTACTATTTCAACGAAAAGTCTCTATCTGCACACATTGCACACATCTTTCTCACTCATTGCTATAGGAAGAAAACAGCGCCCAATAATTGCCCTATAGAGGACGTAATGCGTTCAGATGTGTGCAGTGTGTGCAACACCAAGTTTTCCTTGGTATCTCAACGAAAAGTACTGCACACATGATGTGTGCACAATGTGTGCAATGTGTGCAGCACTGTGTGTTCCCGGTCTCATTCACATGTTGCCGACCAGATGCATGGGCATTTCGGGTTAAGGGTCAAAATGTGTGTCTGGCTCGGCGTGTCGCGGGGGTTAGATTTGGCCTTTTTGAATGCCGATTGAGTGGGTGTAGTCGGTGTCGATAGCGTTGTCGTAGAGGGCTGGGCGTCCTGTTTCGTGGTCGGCTTGGTTCTCGGTTTGGGTCAGGGTGGATACTTTGGCGAGTTGGCCCTGGCCCCAGTCGGACTGCCTGGCGATTCGTACTGGATCGTCAGGCAGTTCCGTTTTTAAGTAGAGCCACCAATCCAGCATGCGGCGTTGTCGTTCGCCTGATCTGCCGCGGTGGGTTCTGGCGAGCAGTTTGAGCTGGGCGTTGATGCCGCCTTCTAAGCTGTTGGTGGTGGATTTGATCCGCTCGGGCGCAAGGACTCCTGCTGGCGGGTTGAGGTAGACAAACAGCATCTCGGACCGCCAAAGATGGTTGAGGCTGTTGTAGGCCTTGCGCACGTTGTGGTGGGTCCACACGCGGGTCCATGCACCTGTTTTTGGGGTCTTTGATCATGGTTTTCTCGTTCATCCATTCCCGGTAGATCGTTGAAAACTCGTGCAGTTGCACACCCCACGCGGCGGCTTCATCCAGTGTGGTGATCCGGCCAGTTTCAGCGCAAGTCGGTAGATGGTGCGCCCGGCATCGGTGCGTGGGTTGGTGGTGGTGAGCGGCGGACCACGCGTTGGGCGTGGACGAGGCAGCGTTGAATTTTTTCGTAGTCGGCCAGCACTTTTTGATTGCGCTGTATGCGCTTTTGGCCGCCGTCGATGACGGCGATGAGTGGGGCTTCGATGCGTTCAAGCAGCAGTTGGTAGTCGCGGGTGGTTTCGTGTTTGCACCAGTGCCAGGCGATCACGTGGTCGATGGTCGCCGCGACGATCAGGCAGCCACCGGCGGTGTAGGTGCCATCGAGAAATACCTGGTCGTAGATCCGCTTGTGGTGGCTGGCGGTGGGGTCAGGCACATCAACGAGCCAGCACCACTCGAAGCGCCGCTTCATGGTGGCGCGGCTAACACCGTTTCGTTTGGCTAGGTCGTCGAGTGATATTGCGGTGGTGCAATGCTCGATGAACTGGGTGAACACTGCCGCGTTGGTGATGTCGTTTCGACGTTTGACGCTGGAGGCGCCGCATTGTTTGCAGCGCCATCTGGTGGTGCCTTTGCTGGTGGTGCCGTTGCGTTTCATTTCACCGCCGCAGTGGCAGCGTGGTTGGTTCTTCGACATTGCGACACCACACCACGCCGCGCATAGCACATCACGGCTGCCACACCGAGGATTTCCCGTCGGGGGCTAGATATATGCTTCCGGAGCATATACTTTCCGGAAACCCTACAGGTCAATCCGTGAAAATCCGCGATTCCGGACACACATTTTGACCCTTAACCCGCGCCAGCCGGCAGCGTCCTCGGTGAGATTCAGCGGTCGGCCCGCGGAGTCCTGACCGGCCCAGCTTCCACGTGGCCCGCCGGCTGCCTGCGGCAGCGCCATGTCCGCCAGAGCGGCCGTGAGTTCGGCCTGTCCACCGGGGGTGACGGGACGATCAACTCCCGGCAGCAGCTCCGACCAGACGGCATCCAGCACCGACTGCATCCGTTCGCAGGCCGAGGTGATCGCCACCACCATGTCCTGCTCGGGCAGCACCAGCCCGAACTGGCCGAAGGCACCGTCGCCGCGGTAGCCGTGCTGCCCCATCCAGACCTGCCAGCCGTAGCCGAGCCGGGAATCGGCCTCCCCGTCCAGCCAGCCCGAGGTGTACCGGCGGCGGTGCCCCTCGATCCACTCCTGCGGCAGCAGCCGGACACCGTCGCGGACTCCGTCGTCCAGCAGGAGTTGGAAGAACTCGGCAATCGTCGAGGTGGTCAGGTGCAGTCCGCTGAAGCCAAGGCTGCAACCGTCGGAGTCCCGCGCCCAGAGCGTCCCATCGGCGCCGAGCGGGTCGAGGACGCGTTCGCGGAGCAGGTCATGGATGTCCTGGCCGGTTCGCTCCCGGACGGCGCGGGCAGCGCTCCAGGTGCAGGGCTGGTTGTAGGTGAACGTCTCACCCACCACGCCCTCGGGCTCGTGCCGCAGGTACATGCCCAAGTGCTCGCGGGCCAGGGCGGGGCGTCCGCCGATGACCTCCTCGATGAGGTCGGCGGTGTGGCCGGAACCCATCGCCAGCACGTCACGGACCCGGATGGTGCGGGCCTTGGGGCCGACCCGCTCGTCCACCTGGTCGGGGAACAGGTCGACCAGCCGGTCGTCGTAGGAGAGTGCGCCATCGGCCACCGCGAGACCAACCGCCGCCGAGGCGTAGGTCTTGCTCAGCGAGTAGACCAGTTGCTGGTGCTCGGGACGGTAGGGATCGGCCCATCCCTCGGCGACGACCCGGCCGTGGCGAAGCACCATCAGCGAGTGCAGTTCGACGTCCGGGTCCTTCGCGCAGGCACGGACGAAGGTGGCGAGGGCGGCCGGATCGAGGTCGACCTCGCCGGGCAGGGCGCGGGGGAAGGGCATCGCCCGAAAACGGGTCAGCGGTAGTTGGTGAAATGGACCGCGAAGTCGAAGTCAGCGGCCTTGATCATCCGCTGGACCTCCTGCAGGTCGTCCCGACTCTTCGAGGAGACCCGCAGTTCGTCGCCCTGGATCTGGCACTTGACGCCCTTGGGGCCCTCGTCGCGGACCAGCTTGGAGATCTTCTTCGCGTTCTCCTGGCTGATGCCCTCGGTGGTGGTGGCGGTGATGTGCCACATCTTGCCCGACAGCCGGGGCTCGCTGGCGTCCACGGCCTTCAGGTTGATTCCGCGCTTGATCAGCTTCGACTGGAACACGTCCCAGATCGCCTTGACCCGCTCCTCACCATTGGAGGTCATCTCGATGGCCTCCCCGGACCACTTGATGATCGAGTCGGTGTTCTTGAAGTCGAAGCGCTGCGAGATCTCCCGCGCGGCCTGGCCCAGCGCGTTGTCGACCTCCTGACGGTCGACCTTGCTGACGACGTCGAATGAGCTCTCAGATGCCATGGCGCTCATGCTAGCCCGGTACCCGGACGCAGGGGAGTCGACGAACCTGCTGACTAGGCTGGCCGCATGGCAAGCTCCCGGATCACGTGGCAGACCGTCGACCAGGCGATGACCAGGTGGTCAGCCGTGCTGGGAGTGCTCGCCGTGCTGGCTGCGGTGCTGGCTGCCTACCGTTTCGTGTCCCGGGCACTGGTCGAGGGCATCGCCGCATCGGTGCTGCTGGTGATTCTCCTGGTCGGCTGGTGGGCCACCAGCCGATTGCATCGAGCACGCGTGACCCTCGGCGAGGACGGGATCATCCGCGAGGGCCGCGGTGGCTTCACCCTGCCGTGGGACCAGGTCCGGATGGTCGGCATCGGCGAGGGCCTCGTCTCGGAGGTGCCCTATCTCGTGATCGCCACCCGGCGGCGGCGCAACCACCCCACCGCGCTGGCTGCCGCAGGGTCCGGACTGAGGCGGCCCTCAGCTGCCGCGCCGCTGGACGCCGGAATGCAGGACCAGGTCCGGGCGGCGCTCATGGAACGCGGTGTCTTTCGCACCGAGGAGCAGTGGAACGCCGATCTGTGACCCCAAACGTAGTTCCTCATGTCAAGGTAGCCGCGAAATGATTCCGGGTTCCTCACTTGGTTTAGCCGCGAAATTGGTCGTCAGGCGGTGCGTGGGGTCTTGATCGCTTTGGTGGCGCTGGGGAGGGTCAGTTTGGAGGTGTAGAGGGCGTCGGTCTTGTCTTTGGCGGCGGCGATCAGGAGCCCTTGGATGCGGGTGATGTCGCGGGTGAGTTCGGCCAGGTTCAGCTGCTCGCGGCGGGCCAGCAGATCGGCCTGCTGGGCGGGGGACAGGATCTGGGCGGCGAGGAGCCGGTCCAGGGGCGGGCTCGGGCGGTCGTAGAGCCGTTTACGGTGTCCGGCCTTGTCCGCGGCCCAGCCGACGGGTTTCTTGGTGGAGATGAAGTAGTTGCCGCGGTCAGCCACGAGGGGCCACAGCTGGTTCAGGAGCGCGAGCTCGGCGGGGGTGTCGTAGCGGTAGTAGAACCCTCGCCGGCGCACGATGTGGTTGTTCTTGGCTTCGATGGTGGCCTGGTCGTTCTTCCGGTAGGGCCGTGATCGGGTGAAGAAGATGTCGCGGTGGCCGGCCCAGTTGATGACGTCGTGGTTGATGAACTCGGAGCCGTTGTCGCAGTCGAGGCCTTGGATCGGGAACGGGAACAGGTCGATGGCCTGGTCGAGGGCCTCAAGCATCCAGCGGCGGGCGTTGTTGCGGATCGCGATCACCTGGGTCCAGCCGGTGACCACGTCGGTCAACGACACCGAGCGGGCGAACTCTCCCTTCAAGGTGGGTCCGCAGTGGGCGACGGTGTCGACCTCGAGGAACCCGGGCTCGGCTTCGGCCTCGTCGCCGGCCTTGCGGATCTGGATCGAGGTCCGCAGCAGCGGGCCCGGCCGGGTGGTGGTGAACCCGCGTAGCCCGTGGGTGGCCTTGAACCCGGCCAGGTACCGGTCGATCGTGGCCCCCGACATCGCCTCAAGTTCGGCGCGCACCCCCGGGCTGTACCCGCCCTTCCCAGCGGCCAGTTCGCCGTTGGCCTCCAGGTTGAGCAGGAGCCTGGTCATGTCCGCGGCCAGGTAGGGGCCGCACTCGCAGCCCGAGAGCACCCACACCCGCTCCAGGACCCTGGTGGCATCGGTGGAGTACTTCCTGGGCTTCGCGCGGCGGCGGTCGATCCTGGCCACGTTCGAGGGCCGGGTACCGGTGGCGGTCAGCAGATGCCGGGCCCGGTCCCGCGACAGCCCGGTCACGATGCAGAACTCGTCGAGCATCGCACCCTTGACCTTCTTCGTCGCCGCCACATACGCCCGGGCGTACTTGCGCGTCACTTCGATCACGGCAGTCCTCGATAGATCCGATCCCATCGCTCCAGCTTGACCCCGCCCACACGTTCGCGGCTGCAGTTGTGTGAGGAACGATCACCCTTTCGCGGCTGACATCTCTGATGATCGTCGACTACTTGACGCGGGACACCCACAGCCAATATGATCGTCACAAGCAACGATGCTGACCCAGGAGGAATGAATGACGACCAAGAACATCATGTGCTTCGGTGACTCGCTGACCCACGGCTGGGTGCCGGTGGCCGAGGGGGTGCCCACCACCCGCTACGACGCCGACGTCCGCTGGACCGGGGTGCTCGCCGATCGACTGGGCGAGGGCTACAAGGTCATCGAGGAAGGCCTCAGCGCCCGCACCACCGCCGTCGACGACCCCACCGATGACCGCCTCAACGGCTCGAAGTACCTGCCGGCTGCGATCGCCAGCCACCTGCCGCTCGACCTGGTCATCATCATGCTGGGCACCAATGACACCAAGCACTTCTTCCACCGCACGCCCCAGGACATCGCTGTCGGGATGTCGCTGCTGGCCGGACAGGTGCTGGGCAGCGCGGGCGGGGTGGGCACCAGCTACCCGGCGCCGAAGCTGATGATCATGTCCCCGCCGCCGCTGGCCGAGAAGATGGGCCACCCGTGGTTAGACGTCATCTTCGACCAGGAGTCCATCGCCAAGTCCAAGCAGCTCGGGCCGCTGTACAAGGCGCTGGCGGAGTTCATGAAGTGCGACTACTTCGAGGCTGGTTCGGTGGTCACGACCGAGGGCGTGGACGGCATCCACTTCACCGAGGAGAACAACTTGGTCCTCGGCGAGGCGCTGGCCGAGAAGGTGAAGCAGATCCTCGGCTGAGGGTCAGTCCCGGAACGGTTGGGCCAGGTGCCACGGCGTGGCGGTGCCGAGCGGCTCGGTCGTCCAGACCAGGTCCGCAGTGCCGCCGGAGCCGGGCATCACCAGTGAGGCCCGGTGGGGTGAGTTCAGGAACACCAGTTCCAGGACGAGCCCCGCCGGGCTTCTTCCCGCCGAGGCCGCGACCCGCAGGCTGCGATCGCCGGCCTCGAGCCGGGTCTCGAGCCAGTGGCCGTGACCGGCCGGGAACGAGTGCGCCCTCCCAGAGCCCGGGTCCCAGTCGCAGCGCCAGCGGGTTAAGGGTCAAAATGTGTGTCTGGCTCGGCGTGTCGCGGGGGTTAGATTTGGCCTTTTTGAATGCCGATTGAGTGGGTGTAGTCGGTGTCGATAGCGTTGTCGTAGAGGGCTGGGCGTCCTGTTTCGTGGTCGGCTTGGTTCTCGGTTTGGGTCAGGGTGGATACTTTGGCGAGTTGGCCCTGGCCCCAGTCGGACTGCCTGGCGATTCGTACTGGATCGTCAGGCAGTTCCGTTTTTTTAAGTAGAGCCACCAATCCAGCATGCGGCGTTGTCGTTCGCCCTGATCTGCCGCGGTGGGTTCTGGCGAGCAGTTTGAGCTGGGCGTTGATGCCGCCTTCTAAGCTGTTGGTGGTGGATTTGATCCGCTCGGGCGCAAGGACTCCTGCTGGCGGGTTGAGGTAGACAAACAGCATCTCGGACCGCCAAAGATGGTTGAGGCTGTTGTAGGCCTTGCGCACGTTGTGGTGGGTCCACACGCGGGTCCATGCACCTGTTTTGGGGTCTTTGATCATGGTTTTTCTCGTTCATCCATTCCCGGTAGATCGTTGAAAACTCGTGCAGTTGCACACCCCACGCGGCGGCTTCATCCAGTGTGGTGATCCGGGTCAGTTTCAGCGCAAGTCGGTAGATGGTGCGCCCGGCATCGGTGCGTGGGTTGGTGGTGGTGTAGCGGCGGACCACGCGTTGGGCGTGACGAGGCAGCGTTGAATTTTTCGTAGTCGGCCAGCACTTTTTGATTGCGCTGTATGCGTCTTTGGCTGCCGTCGATGACGGCGATGAGTGGGGCTTCGATGCGTTCAAGCAGCAGTTGGTAGTCGCGGGTGGTTTCGTGTTTGCACCAGTGCCAGGCGATCACGTGGTCGATGGTCGCCGCGACGATCAGGCAGCCACCGGCGGTGTAGGTGCCATCGAGAAATACCTGGTCGTAGATCCGCTTGTGGTGGCTGGCGGTGGGGTCAGGCACATCAACGAGCCAGCACCACTTGAAGCGCCGCTTCACGGTGGCGCGGCTAACACCGTTTCGTTTGGCTAGGGTCGTCGAGTGATATTGCGGTGGTGCAATGCTCGATGAACTGGGTGAACACTGCCGCGTTGGTGATGTCGTTTCGACGTTTGACGCTGGAGGCGCCGCATTGTTTGCAGCGCCATCTGGTGGTGCCTTTGCTGGTGGTGCCGTTGCGTTTCATTTCACCGCCGCAGTGGCAGCGTGGTTGGTTCTTCGACATTGCGACACCACACCACGCCGCGCATAGCACATCACGGCTGCCACACCGAGGATTTCCCGTCGGGGGCTAGATATATGCTTCCGGAGCATATACTTTCCGGAAACCTACAGGTCAATCCGTGAAAATCCGCGATTCCGGACACACATTTTGACCCTTAACCCGGCATTTCACCTCACGAGCTCGTCTTCCAGCGCGAGTGAGCTTGCACCCCTTCGGGGCGCTGTACAGTGTCGCCTTATCGCGCCCGCCAGGGCGCGGTCTTGTGGGCTTCTGGATCCCCACCTGGAGCACCCAACGTCAGCACCCCGGAGCCACTTCACTTCCACACGATCTCAACCGACTCGGGATCAAACCCCTTCTTGCCCTGCTTTGCCCGTTTGAGCGTCACAGTCATGAGGGTGTCGATCATCGTTCGCTGTAACGCGATAGGGGCCGCGAGGAAGGCCGCTGCCGGATCTGGCGTCCCGAGGATGGGTGCGAGCACGGTCCCGGTACCGGAGGTAAGGCGCTCGGCCTCAAGGCGGGCGATCTCAGTCCGAGCAGCGTCGCGGATGCGGGCGAGGTCAGCACCCTCGATCACCTCGGCGTCGTAGTCTCGCTCAGCACGAGCAATGCGTGCGCGCTGCTGTGCGATCTGCTCCGAGAAAGCGTCCTTGACCTCGGGGTCCGCCTGCTGCTTTTTGCGACGCTTGAGGTCCTTCTTCTGGAGCCGGGCGACGACGAGAGCCCGAACGAAGTCGTCAATCGCGTCTCGGGTTCGGTTGAGATGCCCGGCGTTGCAGCTGTAGTAGCGGGCGCGGGTTCGCACCGGCTCACCACACACTTCACACCGGTAAAGCCCTGCCCCCAGGTGTTTGCGAACGGTGGAGCCGCTGCGATTCGTCACGCGGGCAGGGTCGTCGAGAAGGTTCTGAACTGTCCACCATTGATCTGCTTCGACGATCGCCTCCCACTGCCCGAGGACGAGCTCCCCGTTCTCATCCTTGACGAGGTTGTCTCGCAGGGCCTTACGGCGCGATTCCCCGGCCTCCTGCCGACGAGTGCCCTTCGAGGTGTAGACCGAGTACCCCGCATAACGAGGGTTCCGCAGGATGCCGAGCACCGTCGAGGGCGACCAGGGCTTGTCATCGGGCACCGGGCGAGGTTGCTTGCCCTCAGCCTGCCGTCGAGCATTGCGTTCGAGGACGATCGTCCGACTGTGCAGGGGCACGCGCGGAACCCCAGCCACCTCGCCGTCGGCCTGAGCGCCGCTGAGGGCGCGTGCGATTCCGTGCAGCGAGTCCCCTCGAAGGAAGGCAGCGTAGATGGCACGCACAGCCTCAGCCTCGTGAGGGATGAGCTCGCCAGCGGTGGTATAGCCCATCGGACGAACCCCTTTGGGTGGCCTCCCTTGCCGGGCACGTTGGACGTGCGCCCGAGACTGGCGAGCGCCCTTGCGCTCGACCTCCCGCTCGCGCGACCGCAGCCTTGATGCGGGCGTACATGCGCCCGCCGTCGGTGCCGAGGTCAGCGTCGCCATTGGCTGTCACGAGGAGGAGGCCACGGGACTCTGCTCGGTCGATCCAGTCTTCAAGCTCCCGAGGCTGTCGGGTGAGCCGGTCGAGGTCGTAGCACACGATCGCGTCAAGTAACCCCGCTTCGTAGTCAGCGATCATCCGCAGGTAGGCAGGACGCTTCTTGGTCTTGTCAGAGGCGGAAATGGACTGATCCACATAGGTCTCGACAATCTCCCAGCCACGGAACTGAGCGAGCTTCTCGCAGTCCTCGCGCTGACGGTCAATGGCGAGCCCGTCCATCTCACGGTCGAGAGATACGAAGGTAGATGGCTGCACGGACAGGCTGGGAGGAGGTCGGCTTCATGCCTCCAGTTTACTTCTTAGACGTAAGCCCCGTGCGGAATTCGA
>BNJU01003883.1_pt1 | contig 21624 bp, 35 predicted proteins | sample 8539281 | NCBI WGS metagenome assembly BNJU01 (sample SAMD00202456, study PRJDB9452) | human saliva metagenome | isolation source: human saliva | place: Japan
CAGTTACGTATTGCTGGGAGCGCACTCGCTTGAAGTGATGAGAGTAGTATCTCAGGATAAATCAGCAGCCAGCAATCTTTGAGCTTGTACTTGAAGAAGGAGAAATGGTCGAAGCTATGAAAGGGCCAATTTCTTCTCATTTGCGTGTACGATGATGCCCATCTCTTACGCGTCGTCCAATTTTCGATCTACCACTGATAAGCACGGCTACAATGCAAACTTATCTCATCGAGTTGAAGGAGTTAGGGACAGCAATCTTTTCAAGATTAAAACAGGTTTTAGCATGGATGCTATGGGACCTCAAGGAAATGGCTGATCTATCTGAGCCATAGACAAACATCATAGTAAAGTTCTGCTTGTTGCGTGGAATCGAGTGCTCGCCCTTACTGAAGGGAAGCTAAACAACTACATGAGAGAGGTAGATGTCACAACAGTTCTAGGATTTGCCACTAAAGATGCTGTTATTTTGGAAGATGAACTGACAGCAATATAGTCAAGCTTGTGACAACAGATGATGGCTCTCAAGTGGATATTAAAGGAAATGTATCGGTAGTGATTAATGAATTTGATAACGAATTTGATGTCACCTACCATCATGTGAGCAATTCTGGTAGGATGAAATACATCAATCAAACATTTTGCAAACTATCCAAGAGCGCCATCTCATCTCTAGAATCTCGCATGGCTCGTGGCATGCTTTGCCATGCTGGTGTACGAAAGTACCAGATAGTGAAACACAGTTAGTCAACGTGTGTGAAGATGGGCCTGTATTTAAAACAGGAACTGTTGCTTTTATAAGTGAGAGTATCATGACTATAAAACCGATTACAAGCTCTCTACCAGGCTTAGAGTTAAAGAAATCTTATCATTCCTGCTTCAGGCTGTTTTTGGTTTTCGGACAAAGAGTATGCCAAATACTATGATGGCTCTTAGGATCTATCATGATTAAAGCTACAACCCTTGAACCACGCTTTGCTAATCCTACTCCACGAGTGGCAGGAACACCTGCTGGTATGCTGAATGCCATTGGTCTACAAAATCCAGGACTAGATGCCGTTCTCTCTGGAAAAATTACCTTGGTTGCAAAAGAGAGTATCCTAATCTCCCTACAATCGCAAATGTTGCTGATTTTCATGCAAGCATACTCAACCGTTTTCAGTGGTATTTCCAAGGCACCTAACGTGAAAGCCATTGAGCTCATTATTTCTCGTCCAAACGTCGATCATGGGAATCACGGACTTTGATTGGGCAAGACCCAGATTTAGCTTATGATGTGGTAAAAGCAGCCGTAGGGGCATCTAGATGTGCCAGTTTACGTTAAATTGACACCAAGCGTAACTGATATCGTGACCATCGCAAAGCAGTAGAGGACGCAGGTGCTAGTGGCCTCACTTGATGATCAATACCTTGTTGGTATGCGGCTTTGATCTAAAACCAGAAAGCCGATTATCGCAAATGGGACAGGAGCAGATGTTCAGCCTGCAGTCTTCTCGGTAGCTCTCAAACTAATCCGTCATAGCTCAAAACAACGAATTCTCCCAATCATTGGGATGGGAGGGTTGATTCAGCTGAAGCTGCAATAGAATGTACTAGCTGGTGCCTCAGCTATTGGTGTTGGAACAGCACTTTACCAACCTTACGCTTTCGTCCTGATATCATTGATAATCTACCAAAAGTTATGGACAAATATAACATCGAAACCTTGAGCACTAAGAAAAGAAGTTAAAAGCACCTTATAGTCTTTTAAATTGGTAATATTTTGAATGCCTTCTTCTGGTATATATATGACTATGATTGAAAATAATACCCATAAAAACTGAAAAAGACATTGCAACACCAGGTTCAACTGTCCTTGTATTGGGATATTTTTGACGGTATTCACCTAGGGCATCAAAAATTATTTAGCATTGTTGGTGAAATAGCTGCTAGATTGAGTGTTGCTTTAATCACTTTTCCATGAATCACCAAAATTAACCTTAAATTCTTATTTCGCTCAGAGAATCTTCTTCATATTCTAAATGCAGAGGAACGTGAGCGTGTTTAAAAAGAGCTGGCGTCGAAAAATCTCTATCTGATGGATCAAGTCGTATTGCAAATATGACAGCTCAAGATTTTTGTGGATACCTTTGTCAAAGAAGTTAAAGCAGATACCATTGTGGTTGGATTTGACTATAGTTTGGGTTCTGATAGAAAATCAGCAGAAGATTTAAAAAGAAATCTTTGATGGAGATGTAGTTGTAGATTCCCTGCTGTAGAAGATGAAAATGGGAAAATTAGCTTTCACCGTCATTCGACAAGCTATCCTGAGGCGATGTAAAAGAAGTTGGTCAGTTATTAGAAGTCCCCTTCCAACAAAAAGGAATTGTCGCATGGTAATGCCCGTGGACGTACAATTCGTCATCCCACTGCTAATCTTGTTCTTTTTGGATCGTAATTTATATGCCGGCAGGATGGTGTCTCATACCGTTGATATCGAAACCAAGAGAAAACTCTATCGAGGAATGGCCAGTGTCGGAAGAACGTTACTTTTGATGGAGAGTGAAGAGCTGTTTTGAAGTGAATATCTTTGATTTGATGAAGATATTTATGGCGAAACAGTGACCGTATATTGGTTAGATCGTATCCGAGATATGGTAAAAATTTGACGGCACTGAACAACTGGTCAAAACAACTCAAAGAAGATGAAAAGGCGAGCAAAATAAAATGAAGTTCGAAATGAAAATTCGAGCTTTTTATTTCTTCTTTAAAATTTTAAAAATTATGCCGCCATCAATGAATAAACAACCACTACATATTGAATAAATTTTGGTTTGATTTAATTTAAATATCAAACTCAAAGAGTCTATAATGTTTAAGGAAAAACGAAACAGGGATTCATCTCAGGTCTTATTCTCTCATTATTTTTCACTATAGTTATTGCGATGGGGATTTCATGGAATTTGTATAAAAATCCGACAACTGTTTTTGCGACAAATAATGAATCTGGTAAACAAGTAAATGACTATCTATGACATTTACCCAGAAGTTATTGGTGATGTTGATGGTGGAAGCGTTAATATCTTGTTCAATATAGCTCAAGAAGGAGAAGGTAAGGCAGTAGTTGAGGCTAAAGAAAATGATGCTGAGGTTGTAGTTAATCGAGCAGGCTACTCGCTGAAACTTTAGCTGATAATCCAGGGACTTTGTTGGGAACACAATTACAACCACTAAGTACAAATATGAATACTCTCACGTAATAATAGAATTATAGACTTATCTGGTTTTATTGATTCTATTTTGGATCATAATTCACTGTGTATCTTAACATGAATACAAGTATATATATTAGCTTGACTGAACATTCACGTGATGGATAGTATTATATCATTGAGCAGCAATTTTTGGATAATGGGTATATTTACAGCTGTTACAGCCTTTATTCTTCGTAAAAGATCCATAGTATCTTATAATGAATTATACTGACCCTATCCCTGAGCTTCAGGGTAATCTTGTAGGTATTGCTCGACCAAGTTGACTATTATGATCAAGATCTGAAAATAATCTTTATATAAAAACCACTTGATTACCTACTTTAAAGGACTCAAACTGTTGACTCAAGAGAAGTTGATCAGATTTACCTTATTGAAAAATAGTTACCATCGCTATGGTCTTTACAAATAAAGTCTCATCAACTGTGCTACATCTGTAAGAACAGTACTAAGAAGCATAACATGTATCTATTCGGACTACCAGAACAGTTCAAGAACAATTGAAGAATTTTTGGGAGCTTTATTAGAAAAATTCTAGATATTCATCTAGGAGTTTAGTATTAAAAGCACCGAAATGGTGCTTTTTATTTATAAAAATCTTATAAAATCGAGCCTAACACTTGACATCGTAAATTTTCTGGAGTAGAATGTTTACTAGTTAATTAAATGGTTAAATACTAGTTAAGGAGTTCTAGTGAAAAAGAAAATACTAATATGTATGCTATCTTCGGTACTTGCTAGAGCTTGTAGTCAAGATAAGCAAAATGATGTCAAAGAATCTCATGGCATGAAAAATAGTTACCAGTTTTTTATCCTGTATATGCTATGGTAAAAGCAGTTTCGATGAACTAAATGATGTAAGAATGATTCAGTCTAGTTCAGGCATTCATTCTTATGAACCATCAGCAAATGATATTGCAGCTATCTACGATGCGGATGTATTTGTTTATCATTCTCATACCTTAGAGTCTTGGGCGGGTAGTCTAGACCCAAGTCTACAAAAAGTCCAAGGTTAAGGTCCTAGAAGCATCTGAGGGTAAGTGACCTTGGATAGAGTATCTGGCTTAGAAGATATAGAAGTAGGAAAAGGTGTGGATGAGAAAAGTCTCTATGATCCCATACTTGGTTAGACCCTGAAAAGGGTAGCTGAGGAAGCACAAATTATTGCTGATAAATTATCGGAATTAGATAGTGAGAATAAAGAAATATATCAGTCGAATGCAAGAAGTTTATTGATCAAGCTCATGAGTTAACAACAAAATAAACCCATCTTCGATAAAAGTGGAGCAAAGAACGTTTGTGACACAACACACTGCTTTTTCTTATTTAGCAAAAGAGATTTGACTTGAAGCAACTTGGTATTGCTGGTATTTCCTGATCAAGAACCAAGCCCAAGACAACTGACTGAAATACAAGAATTTGTTAAGACCTATAAAGTTAAAAACTATTTTTACAGAGAGCAACGCTTCGTCTAAAGTAGCTGAAACGCTTATCAAGTCAACAGGTGTGAGTCTTAAAACTCTCAATCCTTTAGAGGCAGACCCACAAAATGATAAGTCTTATTTAGATAATTTAGAAGAGGATATTGTCAATACTAGCAGAAGAATTGAAATGAGGAAATTATGAATAAAAACAAAGAAATATTTAGCTGGATCAGCAGTAGTTATAGCGCTTAGTGTTTGTGCTTATGTTTTAAATCAGCACCAAGAAGCAGAGAAGAAGGAAGATAATCGTGTATCTTATGTTGATGGGAAAAACAATGAGTCTAAAAAGAACGAAAATTTGACTCCTGATCAAGTTAGCAAAAAGGAAGGCATTGAGGCCGAACAAATTGTTGTGAAAATTACTGATCAGGGATATGTGACTTCACTGAGACCATTTCCATTACTATAATGGTAAAGTTCCTTTCGATGCGATTTTTAGTGAAGAACTAGTCATGAAAGATCCAGTTATCAATTGCGTGATGAACACATCGTTAACGAAATTAAAGGTGGTTACATCATCAAAGTTGATGGAAAATATATGTCTACCTCAAAAATGCTAGTCAAGCTGAAAATATTCGTACCAAAGAACAAATTGAAAAACAAAAACAAGGGCATACATCTGACCAAAAAAATGATTCTAAGGAAGTTGTGGCAGCTAGAGCTCAAGGACGTTATACAACTGATGACGGTTATGTTTTTAACGCTTCTGATATCATTGAAGATACAGGAGATGCTTATATCGTTCCCTCACGATACACTCTCATTATATTCCTAAGAGTGATCTGTCATAGGTGAATTAGCTGCGCAAAGGCTTATTTATCTGGCAAATAGTTCAGCTTTCAGTCAACCCTTGTCACTGACACCGAATAATGGTGCTTTCTGCAGCAGATGATGGTTATGTCTTTAACCCTAATGATATTGTCAGAGATACTAGCGATGCTTATATCGTACGACATGGGGACCACTATCACTATATCCCTAAATCATCTCTTAACAATCATCAAGCACAATCTAACACTCCAAGCTTAGAAAGTCCTTCTAATTCTACACCAAATAATCCGTTACCACATGTTCACCATGAAGAAGAGGAACACGATCATGGTTTTGATGCAAATAGAATTATAAGTGAAGATTCAGAAGGTTTTGTTATGAGCCATGGCGATCACAATCATTACTTTTAAAAAAAGATTTATCCCCTGCTCAATCAAGGCCGCACAAGATCACTCTGTACGGAAATAAACTATTCAGAAACCAACCCTAGATAACCATAGTAGTCAGAAACCAGAAGAACACCATCATGAGGAAGAGCACGATCATGGTTTTGCAGCAGATCGGGTGATAAGTGAAGATGAAAAAGGATTTGTCGTTTCTCATGGAGATCATAACCACTATTTCTTTAAAAAAGATTTAACAAAAGATCAGATTAAAGCTGCTCAAGAACATTTAAACAGTCATAAAACTGAGTCTAGCTAAAACCTCTTGCAAAGATGTAGCATTTTCTAGAGATGCCAGTGATAAAGAAAAATGAGTACATTACTAGACCTACGGTGTACCGCTAGAAGCTATCTCGTATCTCAAATGGATTCTTTGTATTTGGTAATCCTGATCAAGACTATGACCCAACTCACATTCACCCTTACGCTGTTCGTAAGGAACACGTTCGTATTCCGCTTCAAACAGGTGATGCAGAGCTGATTTTCCAAACGAACTCTATACAACTGCTTTTACGTGATGGTGTCTCCATATAGTTTGCAGGTTGAAAATGGTAGCTTGTCATTCCTCACGGTGATCATAATCACTACATCAAAGTACAAACCAAAGGCTATGAAGTGGCTTTTGAAAACATAAGATTCCTGTCTTGCAATCCAACTACCAACCAGGTGCTTTTGATGAAAAAGCAGTCCAGTATAAGATTGATCAACTCTAGCAGAGAGTCGTGAAGTCTATAAAGATAAACCAATTCTTCAAAAGACAAATTGAGCTTGCCTTTTGGGTCAATTCTCTGAAAAATATGAAGAAGCTCTCAACTAACTCTACTGCAGGATATTTGGCAGCTTTTGGATTTGTTTGATAAGCAGTATATTCACATTGACTCTAGTGTCAAAACCAACAGAAATCAGTCCTTTAGACAAGAAATATCAGCTTTTAGTAGATAAGATTAATACCTTAGACACAGATGCTATGGACTTCCTAAGAAGGATTTATTGACTCAGCTTCAAGAAAATAAAGCTAGCCCAAGATGAAGCAGGTTTAGATGCAGTTGAAGCTAAGTTACAAGCTTTTGCAAGACTTTTAATGACCGTACTGGAGTTACAACAGTAGAATACATCAAGTATTTCTACCAACATCTATCTGACGGTCGCTTGAATGACAAGTTACGAGATAAAGTTGCCAACCTAACGTGGACACTTTATCAGTCACAATCCTTCCTTAAGGCAACTGACTTGAACAAACTCTTCCCAGAAATCTATCAAACAAAAACTGGAAGTAGAGGAAGCACTGAAAAATGAGCCAGTTGCAAGCAAGGCTTCTGAAACAATCTTAGATACAGAAAAAGTGGATGGACATAGTGCTAAAACTGCAGTCTATGAGTTCTTGAAAGGTTTGTATGATGATCTCAAACCTGAGGAACAAAGTAACCATGTCTTAAAAGGGCAAGTAGAAGAGTTACTAACAAAAGCTGAAGAATTAGTGAATCAAGTCAATGAGGAAGGGGTTAAAGCTTCACTCTCTGACGAAGTGAAAAATCTTAAGGCTGCTTTGGAGAAAGAAGACGCAGACCTTGATGAATTAAAACACAGGTTCAAGATCTCTTGAAACGTATTTCACTAAACAATCCAAAATGAACGTGATAATTCGAAACAAGACCCAGAGGTTTTAGTTCTTTACCAAAAACTCTATAACGGTGTCATTGCTTTCCATACTTATTTGGAAATGAATAATGGTTCTGATGCGGACTTTGAAAAAGTAGATGCTCTATTTGATAAACTAGCAGCAGCAAGTAAGGATAAGCAGGCTCTTCTAGCAGTTGCCCAAGAAATAGTCTTGTTAAATCAAGAGCTTTCAGATCTAAAGCAACGCCAGTCAAGCAAAACACCTGTTGAAGCAAAACAAGAAACACCAGATCAAGCAGGCACTGATGAGCAAGCAGAAGCTAGATCAGTGCAGACAACAACAGAGAATACTCTGAAACAACAGCAGAAACAAAGTCAGCAGACTAAAAAAGACGATAGTAGCTCAGCTACCTTTCGTCTTTTTAGTCTTTGTAAGATACGATACCAATGATGGTATCAACTGCACGTTCCATTGTTTGTAGACTAACGTATTCAAAACGACCATGCATATTTTCACCACCGGCGAAGATATTTGGTGTAGGAATTCTATCAAAGGAAATTTTAGAACCGTCTGTTCCACCAGCGGATAGGCTCGATAATTGGTGTGATATCAAGACTCTTCCATGACTGCTTTTAGCGATGGTGATTGGAGTCATATCCTTTTCAATGACTTCTTTCATGTTGTAGTACTGGTCTGTCAAAGTCAAGGTTACACGATCACTACCAAGTTCTTGGTTCATCTTATCAGCAATAGCTTGCATGGCAACTTTACGCGCTTCAAAGCTTTCTTTTTCAGAAGTCACGAATGATGTAGCTAGCACGCGCTTCCTCAACAGTACCTGTTACATCCATGAGATGGTAGAAACCTTGATAACCCTCAGTCAATTCTGGTCGGTCACCAGCTGGGAGTTGGTTGTGGAACTCGATGGCTAATTGGAGAGCATTGACCATTTGCCCTTAGCAGTTCCTGGGATGAACATTACGACCTTGGAAGTGAAGTTCTGCACCTGCAGCAGAGAAGGTTTCGTATTGCAATTCCCCCAAGAGGGCCACCGTCGACTGTATAAGCAAAGTCAACATTGAAAGTCCTCTGCATCAAATTTATTGGCACCAACACCGATTTCTTCATCAGGGCCAAAGCCGACACGGATTTCACAGTGTTTAATCTCAGGATGAGCAGTCAAGTATTCGATAGCTGTCATGATTTCAGCGATACCAGATTTGTCATCGGCACCGAGCAAATGTAGTTCCATCCGTTGTAATCAAAGTTTGCCCAGGATATTTCTCAAGCTCTTAAAATCAGCTGGATCAGTTTGAAATCTGAATTCCCAAGTTCGATAACTCCACCGTCGTAGTTTTCAATAACCTGAGGATTGACGCCTTCAGCATTAAAATCAGCTGTATCCATGTGGGAGATAAAACCGATCTTACGAGTCAAACTTGGGTCGTTAGCTGGTAAGGTTCCGATAGCAAAACCGTTTGGTAGGTAGTAAACATTTTGCAAACCAACACGTTTCATCTCAGGGATGAGGACATTGGTTGCGAAAGTCTACTTGACTTTGGGTACTTGGTGTAGTGGTTGAATGTTCATCAGAACGTGTATTGACTTTGACATAAGTCAAAAAACGCTCCAACAATGTTGGATATTTCATCGTAACTCCTTTTTTCCTTCTTTTAAAACCATTGTATCATAGAAAGAAGAGAAAAACAAAAGTCAGAAGGGAGATAACATCCTTATGTTAGCGTTTACTTATGGCAACTTTTAGTGATACAATAAAAAGATAAAAAAATATCACAAGGATGCAGAGATGAAAAAAAGCGATTTTAATGATGACATTTGGTTCCCCAGAAGAGATTACCTTTGAAGGAGTAGCCGACTTTTTTACCAACATTCGTCGTGGAGTTCGACCTCAAGATCACGAGATTCAAACACTTTATGATAATTATGTTCGAATTGGAGGAACTCCACTTCAAAAAATTACCCGTGAAGAAGTTGCCTTAGTAGAAGCTAGATTGGGAAATGAATATAGTGTCTATTTTGCCAATAAATTTTCAAAACCCTTTTATTCCAGATGTGATTCGGCAAATGGAAGCAGATGGAATTGAAAAGTGTATTTGCTTGATTTTAGAGCCACACTATTCCTTTTACTCTGTCATGGGGTACGAAAAGTTTCTGGAAAGCAAACAAATTCAGTTTTTAGTTATTAAGGACTGGTATCAAGAAGAAGCCCTCTTAAACTATTGGGCAGCTGAAATTGCTAAGATTTTTAAAAAGAAAAGGTGAAACAGGATAGCTTTTAAAGTCATCTTTTTCTGCCCACAGTGTGCCCATTTTTGCCTTGGATTTTGGTGATCCCTATATCGACCAGATTTTCGAAAATAGTAAGTTAATTGCTGAGAAATTAGGCTTGAAACCAGAGCAATATACCAACACTTGGCAGAGTGAAAGTGATATTGGTATTCCTTGGATTAAAACCAGATGTCTTGGAATATCTTAGAGAACAGGAAGAACATCCAGAGCATTATATTTTTGTACCTATTAGTTTTATTAGTGAGCACATTGAAGTTTTGTTTGACAACGATGTGGAATGTCATGACTTGTGTCAGGAATTGGAGGTGAACTACCATCGTCCACCAATGCCAAATACAGATTCTCGTTTGATTGATGCCTTGGTCAATATTGTCCGAGCTAACGAACATAAAGAATTTAGAGAATTCCTCCCAGAAGAAGAGACCTTTGATGAATTAGTCCCTTCGGATGAAACTAAGAATATTTTAGATGAATCACAAGACTTACAAATGCCAGAATTTGTTAAAAAATTAATTGAGAAAAAAGGTCGTGAAAATGTCAAGATGCCTTATTTAATCAAAAAAATGCTTGAAAAAGCTGGCAAATTACCCAAAGACTAAGTGAAAATAGAAAAGAACTGGTAAGGTTTGTTTCAAATATCTGCTAAGGCAGGATATAACTTAGAAGGTGAAAAGAAAAGGCGGTGGGACAGAAATCGATAGACAAAGTCTTGATTTCGTAGTCCCAGCCCTCATGAGGATGATTAGGAGCTTTTTGGAGTCTAAAAGACGAACAAAAAGTTCAATCAGCTACCGCGTCAAATTATGATTGATAATAAAAAGTGAGGTCGGGATCTTTTTGTCCCAACCTCTTTTTAGGTGACTAGCATTTTTTTGACCTAGTTTTTTTCTTATTTACCCAAACAAAATTGGCTGAACAACTGTGTAATGAGTTCATCTGGAGCAGCATCACCAGTGATTTCTCCCAAGGATTTCCCAAGTACGGGTCAAATCAACTTGAAGCAAATCAACTGGCATACCGAGTTCAAGACCTTCGTTAACAGCTTGCAGAGCTTTCAACTGACTTTTCAATCAAATGAAATATGACGGGCATTTGATAAGTAAGTAGCATCTTGTTCGACCAAGCCAGCATTTTTCAAAGAAGAGGTTGTTGATGCGTTCTTCAATCTTATCAATGTTTTGATTTTTTTGAGGACTGAAATACGGATGACATCATCTGGAAGTTCATGCAGTTTCAATCGCTTCTGGTAAAGTCAGTCTTGTTGAGAAGAATGATACGGTTGGTATCTTGACTAATTTCGAGAAGTTGTCGGTCTTGGGCAGTTAGAGGTTCACTGGCGTTTAAGACAAGTAGTACCAAGTCAGCTTCCTTGAGGGCTTTTTTGGAGCGCTCAACCCCGATCTGCTCGACGATATCATCTGTTTCACGGATACCAGCAGTATCAATCAATTTCAGTGGAACACCGTTGATGTTGACGTATTCTTCGATGACATCTCGTGTAGTACCCGCAATATCAGTTACAATAGCCTTTATCTTCACGCAGAAGGTTGTTGAGTAGACTTGACTTTTCCCAACGTTGGGGACGACCAATGATGGCTGTTGAAATTCCTTCACGGAGGATTTTACCCACGACGTGCTGTTCTTAGGAGATTGGTCAATAATTGTTCAAATTCTAAAGTCTTTTCACGGACAACAGCAGTAGTAGCCTCTTCCACATCGTCATACTCAGGATAGTCGATATTAACCTCAACTTGTGCAAGTGTATTGAGAATCTCCTGACGAGTATTGTTAATAAGCTCAGAAAGGGAGCCATCTAACTGTTTGACCGCAATATTCATAGCCTTGTCTGTCTTGGCGCGAATAATATCCATGACAGCTTCAGCCTGAGTCAAGTCGACACGACCGTTCAAGGAAGGCACGCTTGGTAAATTCACCAGGCTCTGCCAAGCGAGCACCTTCGCGGATAGCCAGTTGGAGAATTTCATTGGTTACGGCGATTCCACCATGAGTGTTAATCTCGATAATGTCTTCACGAGTGAAGGTCTTTGGAGATTTCATAGCACCAACCATGACCTCGTCCATAACCTTACCTGTCTGAGGATCAACGATGTGTCCGTAGTTTAGAGTGTGGCTAGCAACCTTACTCAAGTCCTTGCCTTTAAAGATTTTCTGGGCAATTGTAAAACTATCCGTTCCGCTTAAACGAACAATCCCAATAGCCCCTTCACCAAGCGGTGTCGAGATTGCAGCAATGGTATCAAATTCACTTGTAATCATGTTAATTCCTTTTTAAAAATTGAAGTCTTTTTATTTACTAATATCTCTTAAAAATTGTAACAAAAATAAAGTTTTTTATTCAACGAATGCCACTTATAAAGAAAAGCCTAAGCAGATCGCTTAAGCTTTACTTAGTGCGCATTTCCCCTTGCGGGAAGTAAGTTCCTTCAGGCATATCGTTGATGATGACATGAACAGCAGATTGTGGTGCACCAGTGTTACGAACCACAGCTTCGGTTACTTCCTTTGCTAGGGCTTTCTTTTGCTCGAGCGTGCGCCCTTCAAATAAATCGATGCGTACAAATGGCATAATAGCGTCCTCCACTAGTTTTTTGATTTCTCTATTTTACCACATTTTGCCGTTTAAAGCTTTTGGAAAAATATGATATACTAGAATGTAGCAGAAAAATTTAGAAATGGACGTGAAATAGAAACATGGCACAGTTGTATTATCGTTATGGGACCATGAATTCAGGAAAGACCATCGAGATTCTCAAGGTAGCCTATAACTATGAGGAGCAAGGAAAGGGAGTTGTGATTATGACTTCGGCTCTGGATACAAGAGACGGTATAGGCTATGTGTCGAGTCGGATTGGCATGAAGCGACCAGCCATAGCTATCGATGATACTACGGATATTTTTGGGTTTATTCGAGACTTACCTGAAAAGCCCTACTGTGTTCTTGTCGATGAGGCCCAGTTTCTGAAGCGTCATCATGTTTACGATTTAGCTCGTGTCGTCGATGAGTTAGACATACCTGTTATGGCATTTGGTTTGAAGAATGACTTTCGCAATGAGCTGTTCGAAGGATCTAAACATCTATTGTTATTAGCAGATAAAATTGATGAGATCAAAACCATCTGTCAGTATTGTAAGAAAAAGGCGACCATGGTACTACGTACGCTAGATGGAAAACCTACTTATGAAGGTGAACAAATCCAGATAGGTGGTAATGAAACCTATATCTCGGTTTGCCGTAAACATTATTTTGCCCCTGAAATCAATAAGGAGAATCAATAAGAATGAATATCTATGATCAACTACAAGCTGTAGAAGACCGTTATGAAGAGTTGGGAGAATTGCTGAGCGACCCTGATGTAGTCTCTGATACAAAGCGTTTCATGGAGCTTTCAAAAGAGGAAGCTTCTACTCGTGATACCGTAACTGCCTACCGTGAATACAAACAAGTCCTCCAAAACATCGTTGATGCTGAGGAAATGATTAAAGAGTCTGGCGGAGATGCTGACTTGGAAGAAATGGCCAAGCAAGAATTGAAGGATGCTAAGGCAGAAAAAGAAGAGTACGAAGAAAAATTGAAAATCTTGCTTCTTCCAAAAGATCCAAACGATGATAAGAACATCATCCTTGAAATCCGTGGAGCTGCTGGTGGAGATGAGGCAGCACTTTTTGCTGGTGACCTTCTAACAATGTACCAGAAGTATGCTGAAGCCCAAGGCTGGCGCTTTGAAGTTATGGAAGCATCTATGAACGGTGTTGGCGGTTTCAAAGAAGTGGTTGCCATGGTTTCAGGTCAGTCTGTATACTCTAAGCTTAAGTACGAGTCAGGTGCCCACCGTGTGCAACGTGTCCCTGTGACAGAAAGCCAAGGTCGTGTTCATACTTCGACAGCAACTGTCCTTGTCATGCCTGAGGTAGAAGAAGTAGAGTACGATATTGATCCAAAAGACCTTCGTGTTGATATTTACCACGCATCAGGTGCTGGTGGACAGAACGTCAACAAAGTTGCGACTGCCGTTCGTATCGTTCACTTGCCAACCAATATCAAGGTTGAGATGCAGGAAGAACGTACCCAGCAGAAAAACCGTGAGAAGGCCATGAAGATCATTCGTGCGCGTGTGGCAGACCACTTTGCACAGATTGCCCAAGATGAACAAGATGCTGAACGTAAGTCTACTATCGGTACTGGTGACCGTTCAGAGCGTATCCGTACTTATAACTTCCCACAAAACCGTGTAACAGACCATCGTATCGGCTTAACTCTACAAAAACTTGATACAATTTTAGCTGGTAAATTGGATGAAGTTGTAGATGCCTTGGTTCTTTATGACCAAACACAAAAATTGGAAGAATTAAACAAATAATGAAATTAGCTCAAATTTTTAAAGATTTTGAGGAAAAGTTGATAGCACAAGGAGAGGAAGCAGAAAGCCTCTCCTTTGTCTATCGTAGCCTAAAAAATCTATCTTTTACAGACTTCATCTTTACCCTTCAGCAAGAAGTAACAGAGGAAGAAAGAAAGTTTGTAGAGGAAATTTACAAGAAATTAGCAGCACATATACCTGCCCAGTACATTATTGGTCATGCTGATTTTTTGGGGATGCAGTTAAAAGTAGATGAGCGGGTCTTTGATTCCCTCGCCCAGAGACAGAAGAGTTAGTGGAGCTCATTTCTGACTGAGAATCCTGAAGGAAAAATCTCAAAGTACTAGATATTGGAACAGGGGAGTGGAGCTATCGCTCTTGCTTTTAGCTAAAAATAGACCAGATTGGTCGGTTACAGCTGCGGATATTTCACAGGATGCTTTAGACTTTATCGTTGGAGAATGCTCAAGGCTCAAAATCTAAATCTCTTTTTATCAAATCTGACTGTTTTCTCCGAAATTTCTGCAAAATATGATATAATTGTATCCAATCCACCATACATTTCTCGAGCAGATGAGGTAGAAGTTGGCTTGAATGTTCTGCATTCAGAACCACATTTGGCACTCTTTGCTGACGAGGATGGCTCTAGCTATCTACCGTAGAATCGCGGAAGACTCCAAAGGACTATCTAAATGATGGTGGTAAGATTTATCTTGAAATTGGCTACAAACAAGGTCAAAGTGTTCCAGATCTCTTCAGAGAAAAAATTTTCCCTGAGAAAGCGAGTTCGAACTGTCAAAGACCAATTTGGCCAAGATAGGATGGTAGTCATTGATGATGGAGAAAATTAAGCAAGAGTTGGAAAAAGGTGGAGCAGTAGTTTTTGCCGACCGAAACAGTTTATGGTCTCTTTGCAAAAAGCATCTAGATTAAAAAGGCTGTTGACCATGTTTATCAGCTCAAACGTCGTCCCCAGAGATAAGGCTCTCAATCTCAATGTCGCTCAGTTTAGACGATATCTTGAACTTTTCAAAGAATCAGCCACCTTATTTACAAAAACTTGTTGATAGTTTTTCTTCCTGGTCCATTGACCATTATCCTAGAAGCTAATGACAAGGTCCCTTACTGAGTCAAATTCAGACTTAACGACTGTTGGATTTCGCATGCCCGAATCATCCTGTCACACTAGAATTGATTCGTGAGTTTGGTCCCTTTAATCGGCCCGTCTGCAAATATTTCAGGACATACAAGCGGTGTTAGCTTTTAAAGAAATTTTTTAAAAGACTTTGGACCAAGAGGTTTTGGGAATAGAAGATGATGCTTTTTAACAGGTCAAAGATTCGACTATTTTTAGATTTAACTGCTATGTAAGGTAAAGAATTTCTACGCCAAGGTTCGATAACTCGAGAAGATATCCTTGCCAAGATACCTGAAAATTCCTTTTTGAGGAGGTATGATATGCTACGTGATTTGAAAAGCAACAGATGTTGCATCGATTTCATGAGATTAACAAAGAAGCTTTAGGTTATGATTTTAGCCCTGAGGAAACGGCTAGTCAACTAGCTAAGTTGTCTCAAGACCCCCATCACTTCCTACTGGGGTTTGAGGAACGATCCAGCCATGACTTACTTGGTTATGTTCATGCTGAGGTTTATGAATCCCTTTATTCAAAAACCAGGTTTTTAATATCCTAGCTTTTAGCTGTTTTGCCTCAAAACACAGGGTCAGGGCATCGGTAAAGTTTTGCTCCAAGGATTGGAACAGGAAGCAGAAAAACGTGGCTACAAGTTTATACGTTTAAACTCTGCAGACCATCGTCTTGGTGCTCATGCATTTTATGAAAGAGTTGGTTATACTTGTGATAAAAGTGCAGAAACGATTTATTAAAGTTAATTAAAAGGAGAAAAGCTATGATTTTTTTGACAAAGATGATTTTTAAAGCATATGATGCTGATCTTTGGAATGCTATTGCTAAAGAAGAAGAACGTCAACAAAACAATATTGAATTGATTGCTTCAGAGAACGTTGTATCTAAGGCTGTAATGGCAGCGCAAGGTTCTATCTTGACTAATAAATACGCTGAAGGATATCCAGGACGTCGTTACTATGGTGGTACTGATGTAGTGGATGTTATCGAAAGTCTAGCTATTGAACGTGCGAAAGAAATCTTTGGTGCTAAATTTGCCAATGTCCAACCTCACTCAGGAAGTCAAGCTAACTGTGCAGCATACATGGCCTTGATCGAACCAGGTGATACTGTTATGGGGATGGATTTAGCTGCGGTGGGCACTTGACTCACGGAGCTCCTGTTAGCTTTCTCAGGTCAAACCTATAACTTCGTTTCATATAGCGTTGATCCGGAGACAGAGCTATTGACTTTGAAGCCATCTTGAAAACAAGCTCAAGAAGTGCAAACCAAAACTTATCGTTGCTGGTGCCTCAGCCTATTCTCACATTATTGATTTTCTCAAAATTCCGTGAAATTGCGGATGCTGTGGGCGCAAAACTCATGGTCGACATGGCCCACATTGCTGGCTTGGTTGCAGCTGGTCTTCACCCAAAGCCCAGTTCCATACGCACATATCACAACGACAACGACCCACAAAACTCTTCGTGGACCACGTGGTGGATTTGATTTTTGACCAATGACGAAGACCTTAGCTAAGAAAATCAATTCGCTATTTTCCCAGGTATCCAAGGTGGACCATTAGAGCATGTTGTTGCTGCTAAAGCTGTAGCCTTTCAAAGAAGTATTGGATCCAGCCTTTAAAGAATATGCTGCTAATGTCATCAAGAACAGCAAGGCTATGGCTGAAGTATTCCTGCAAAGATCCTGATTTGTATTATCTCTGGTGGTACTGAAAACCACCTCTTCCTAGTGGATGTTACAAAGGTTGTAGAAAGTGGAAAAGTAGCTCAAAACTTATTGGATGAGGTCAACATTACCCTTAATAAAAACTCAATCCCTTACGAAACATTGTCACCATTTCAAGACAAGTGGTATTCGTATCTGAGCGGCAGCAATTACTGCTCGTGGTTTTGGTGAAAAAGAAAGCCGTCAAGTTGCTGAACTTATTATTAAAGCCCTTAAGAATGCAGAAAACGAAGCTGTCTTAGAAGAAGTGAGAAGTGCAGTCAAATCCTTGACAGATGCCTTCCCATTATACGAGGACTAATATTTTATGGATATTTATATCAAGAAAGCTATCATCCATCAGTTCAGTCCTGATGACACAGAGTTGTTCCTAGCGGATAAGTTTCTCAATATCACCCTAAAAATCGAGGAATACTTGCGTAAAAAAAGTGGAGCGTGTGTATTCTGATGATGCTAAAACTGGTATTTTTGAAGAGGATAAACCCATTTTTTCAATCACATCACAGAAGATTTAATGGAAAACATCTGTGACAATTGCAATCTCTGAAAGAGGAATTTCTGTATCTGAAAACCAAAAGACGAATGACTTGGTTTTTGTCCAGTTTTCAAAAAGAGGAGAGACCACTTTTGCCTTTCTACGAATTGCATTACGTGAAAACCTTGACACACTTGGGTGGAGAGGTTGACAATCCAATCAAACTGACTCAAAATAACTTACCTGGGTTTTGGAACTGGAGCAGATGAAGCCCTAGTTGTTAATCTTCAAAAGTCGCAAAGTATCACTTGATTGAAAAACGCATCAAGTATAATGGAGCCTTTTTAAACTATTTTTCTGAGAATCTTATTCAAGCACAACCAAAGATTTCACCTAAGAAATCCATTAAGGAACTAGAAAAAACGGCGCAAAAGATTGCCGAAACCTTTAACACAGATGATTTTCAATTTCAATCCAAGGTAAAATCAGCGATTTTTCAATAATCTTGAAGAGAATAATGAGCTTTCTCCAGAAAAATTAGCCAATGATCTTTTTGACAATAATCTCACTGCTCGACTTAGCTTTCATTGACCAGGTCAAAGAAGCAGTACCAGAGCCAGTACAGTTTGATGAGATTGATGCCAGTCGTCAGTTAAAGAGATTTGAGAATCAGAAACTTTCCTTGTCAAACGGAATTGAACTCATCGTACCAAACAATGTCTATCAAGATGCGGAATCAGTTGAGTTCATTCAAAACGATAATGGAACCTATTCTATCTTAATCAAAAACATCGAGGATATACAAAATAAATAATGTTTAAATTTATACGAAGAATGCTGGTGCTAGTAGTCTTCCTTTTCGCTGGATATAAAAGCTTATCTGATTCGTCAGGATGTCAAACAAGTCATGACCTACCAACCCATGGTCCGTGAAATCTTGAATGAAAGAGATACTCCAGCAAACGAAGAGCTTGTGCTCGCCATGATTTATACAGAAACTAAAGGGTAAAGAAGGAGACGTGATGCAGTCAAGTGAATCTGCTAGTGGCTCTACTGATACCATAAACGATAATGCAAGTAGTATTCGGCAAGGGGTTCAAACCTTGACAGAAAATCTCTATCTAGCTCAAGAAAAGGAGTGGATGTCTGGACAGCCATTCAAGCTATAACTTTGGTCCAGCTTATATCGATTTTATCGCCCAGAATGGGAAAAAGAATACTCTTGTACTAGCTAAGCAATACTCCAGAGATACAGTTGCGCCTATATTAGGAAATACAACAGGAAAACCTATCGCTACATCAATCCCATTTCTATTTTTTTCAAGGTGGAGAACTTTATGTGGATGGGGAAACTATTATTACTCTAGACAGGTTCAGCTAAATCTCTATATTATGAAAATTTTTAATCTATTTTAAGCATCTAGAATTTCTAGGTGCTTTTATAAGTTTTCTTTAAGGATACTTTAATATGCTAGAGTAGAAAAGGAGGAACGTCTCATGCGAAAGAAATTCTTTCTGACTAGCGCTGCAGTACTTTTAGCAGTTGCAACACTGCAAAGCGCCCAGGCATCTACTGATGTTCAAAAAGTCATTGATGAAACCTATGTTCAACCTGAGTACGTCTTGGGTTCTTCATTAACGGAAGATCAAAAAAATCAAACACTTAAAAAACTTGGCTATGATGCCTCAAAAGATACTAAAGATTTGAAGACCATGACACCAGATGTCTACTCAAAAATTATGAATGTCGCAAACGATTCAAGTCTTCAACTTTATTCATCAGCAAAAATTCAAAAATTAGGAGAAAAATCTCCCCTTGAGGTCAAGATTGAGACACCTGAAAATATCACTAAAGTAACACAAGATATGTACCGTAATGCGGCTGTTACCTTGGGTGTGGAGCACGCGCGTATCACCGTTGCGGCACCAATTCCAGTTACTGGTGAAAGTGCCTTAGCAGGTATTTACTATTCCCTTGAGTCTAATGGTGTTCAGTTGCCTCAGGAAAATAAAGACTTGGCTCAGGAAGAGCTCAAGGCCTTGTCAGACATTAACGATGAAAACAAGGACAAATCAGGCTTTGATGCCAATAAACTGAACGTAGCCCTAGCCGATATCAAGGCTGCAGTCGCTAAGGCTAAAGAGTCCAAGGGTGAACTTACAGAAGATGATGTTCGTAAGATTGTCGAAGATACCTTGAAAAACTATAAACTGGATCAAGTTGTTACAGGCAACCAAGTCAATGTCATCATCAACTTTGCCTTTAATCTTTCAAAGAGCGATATTCTTAACAACGAAGACTTTACAAAGACTCTTAAAGATTTGAAACAAAGCATTGTTGCTCAAGCAGGTGATAGTTTTAGTAATATCGATCTAAACTTTGATGCCAATAAAGCTATTCAAGACGGTGGAAACATCCTAAGCTCAATTTGGCAAGCTATCCTTGATTTCTTCAAGAGTTTTGGTGCTTAGGTCAATTCATGGTATAATAGATGGTAACAGGATTGTTGCCGTCTTTTTTTGTCGGCTTATAGAAAGTGAAAATTATGTTAAAGAAAAATGATATTGTAGAAGTTGAGATTGTCGATTTGACCCATGAAGGAGCAGGTGTTGCCAAGGTAGATGGCTTGGTCTTTTTTGTAGAGAATGCTCTTCCGACTGAAAAAATCCTTATGCGAGTCCTTAAAGTCAACAAGAAGATTGGCTTTGGTAAAGTCGAGGAATATCTTACACATCTCCACATCGTAATCAAGACTTAGATTTGGCTTACTCTACGTTCAGGCATTGCCGACTTGGGAGCATCTAGCTTATCCAGAGCAACTCAAGTTTAAAACCAAGCAAGTAAAAGACAGTCTTTATAAGATTGCTGGAATTACGGATGTAGAGGTTTCAGATACTCTTGGCATGGAAAATCCTGTCAAGTATCGTAACAAGGCTCAGGTTCCTGTTCGTCGCGTTAATGGTGTCCTAGAGACTGGTTTCTTCCGTAAGAATTCTCATGATCTGATGCCTCTAGAAGATTTTTATATCCAAGATCCAGTTATTGACCAAGTTATCCTTGAATTACGTGATTTACTCCGTCGTTATGACTTAAAACCCTATGATGAAAAGGAACAGTCTGGCTTGATTCGTAACCTCGTTGTACGTCGTGGCCATCATTCAGGTCAAATCATGGTCATTTTGGTCACTACTCGTCCTAAAATTTTCCGAGTTGAACAGTTGATTGAACAAGTCATCAAGCAGTTCCCAGAGATTGTGTCTGTCATGCAAAATATTAATGACCAGAATAGCAATGCTATTTTTGGTAAAGAATGGCGGGTTCTCTATGGTCAAGATTACATTATGGACCAAATGTTGGGGAATAGCTTCCAAATTTCTGGGCCAGCCTTTTACCAGGTCAATACAGAAATGGCAGAGAAGCTTTATCAGACAGCTATTGATTTTGCGGAGTTAAGAGAAGAGGATGTGGTGATCGACGCCTACTCAGGAATCGGGACTATTGGATTATCTGTGGCTAAGCATGTTAAGGAAGTTTATGGTGTCGAAGTCATCCCCGAAGCAGTAGAAAATAGCCAGAAGAATGCAGAATTGAACGGTATCACCAATACCCACTATGTCTGTGACACAGCTGAAAATGCTATGAAAAATTGGCTCAAGGAAGGCATCCAACCAACCGCCATCCTAGTCGACCCACCACGCAAGGGTTTGACCGAAAGCTTTATCAAAGCAAGCGCCCAAACAGGAGCTGACCGCATCGCCTATATCTCCTGTAACGTAGCCACCATGGCGCGTGATATCAAACTCTATCAAGAATTTGGATACGAATTGAAGAAAGTCCAGCCGGTGGATCTTTTTCCTCAGACGCATCACGTCGAGTGTGTAGCTCTGCTCGTAAAAGACTAGAACCCTTGAACAAAAGGGGATTATGAAAAGCCTTGGTTTCAAGGCTTTTTGTTTATACTCAAATAAAAACTTGACATTATTAGTTTCGTCCACTACAATAGAAGTTACATACCGT
>BNJU01002586.1_pt1 | contig 21620 bp, 28 predicted proteins | sample 8539281 | NCBI WGS metagenome assembly BNJU01 (sample SAMD00202456, study PRJDB9452) | human saliva metagenome | isolation source: human saliva | place: Japan
TTCAGTCACGTTTTTGACTTCAATATCGAAATTGAAATCCGTCATTTACGGTTCTTAATCATAACGTTAGGAATGTCGCTACACTTCAATCATATAGCTTCCTGTCGTAAAAGTCGATACCACTGCCCTTGTCATAAGAGCGACAAAAAGGCCTCCCGCCATACTCTCTTTCAAGAGACGGTGGGAGGCTATTCTGCTTCAGCTGTTCTTTATTCTTATGACTTCTTTTCCAACAGCGCCACACACTCCAAGTGTCGTGTGATAACGCCGTTGATGTCAGAGGTTTTCAATTTTTTTGTGCTTAGAAACCATCCACAAAACCGCTTTGAGGGAAGTTGTCCACTGGTGTTTTTCAGCCCGATAAACTGGGAGTTGATGATTTATTTTTACCCAAAATATGGCATAACTGATTGAAACAAAAAAGCAATTACAATTGATAATCCTAAAACAACAGCAAATTCTTTTGGCTTTCTATATAAGATAATTATACCTAGTATCCATGTGATCACTTCCATAAGGCTATACATATAAAAACCTTGTGATGGGCTAAGGCTAAAAGCCTGAGCTAATAATATCCCAATAATGATGCTCGAAATGAAAATTGCAATAGGTCCTTTTCCTTTTGCATACCAACATATGTATGCCATAAAAAATGATGCAAATGACATTACTATCCATATCATCATATAAGTTCTTGGCAGGAATCCCAAAACAAAACTACTAAACAAATAATAGCCTGACAACATACTTATAAAAAAACGTAAACGTATTAATTGAAGCTCTTAAAGGTGATTTCGAATAAACAGAAATTATCATACCCAACAAAATCCATAATGCCAACCTACCAAAGTAATTACTAATATCAAGTTGTTGAAAAATCATTGGTAAGTAGTTACTAGCTGTACCGTCAATCCACTTCTGAAACACACCAAGTGCAAAGCCAAATAATACAAATCCTGCAGTTGCCAATATCTGTTTTGACGTATCACCCTTTTGTGGCATTCTTATTTTTTCAAGGAATGCTATCATTCTCTATTCCTCCACAAATTCAAAGTTATCAGAGCCCGATAAACCCTTGACCTCCTCTTATATTTCTATTTCAGATGGCAGTATCCGATCGGACATAGTGCGTTTTTCTTCCTGCGCCCAATCGTGTAAGGGTTCCATCCTCGACCAGTTTTTTTAGGGCTGATTCCACGGAGGAGCTTCCGAGACTCGGACAGGCCATCATCGCTTCCTGCTTCGTAAATGTTCCGATTTTATTCAGAACAAATTCCTTTACGATATCATAAGATGTGCTTCTGCCCCCGCCTTTTTCCGCAATAGTCACTCGCGCCTCAAATTCCCTGTAGCAGGCGAGTATAACACCCAGCATATATTTTATAAAAGGCTTCGGATCATTCTTTTCTTCATGCCACAGTTTGTCGGCATCCGCCAAGGCCTTGTGATACGACTCTTTTGTATCCGCAATGGCCTTTTCGATACTGATATACTGTCCGACCATATATCCGCTGCGATAAAGTAGGAGCAGCGTAAGAAGTCTGCTCATTCTTCCGTTTCCGTCATTAAATGGATGAATGCAGAGAAAATCCAGTATAAAACACGGAATCAGTATGAGTGGATGAGTGAGCTCCTTCACAAGAGTTTCCTGATAACTCTAACAGATATTCGTTACGGCATCAGGCGTTTCATAGGGTTCCAGTGATTTACTCCCAATCATATCAACGATTTGGGAGAAAACCAATTACTTTGGGAGCCTTTTTACCCGACAAACGAAAAAAAAGACACTCGATCATCGCCGAGCGCCTTTCCTATCTGTATACCTCTTATACATCCGCATCAATTTCCAAACCGGATTCGAATTCAACCGTCAGTTTTCATCATAGACTGTCATCTTCTCAATGAGCTGTCTGGCAAGCGTTTTCGAGTATTCGGTAATCGCTTCTGTCTGTTCCTACAGCAAAAGGGGTATGAATCATGCACTTTCATTTACTCAGCCATATAGGTCAAAACATAATGCATCCCTTCAGGCACAGCGAAAGTGACATTCTCTGTATGCATACTTCCCTGAAGACCATCCTGCAAAGCGGTCTGATGGAAATGTGCCAACCCGATTCCAAGATCCAGACACTTGATCTTGACCATAAAGTGTGCTGTACGGTACCGACACATTTGAAACACCACGCAGGAACTTGACGATGGGTACAAAGGCAATCAGGATGATCAGATCGTTCGTGGCTACCTGCACCACCGTATAAGCCGGATTTCCTTTTGTCAGAGTGCTCCAGACAAAGACCATCACCGTACAGGGAGCCGCACCGAGAAGGACAGCTCCAGCCAGATATTCCGTTGCAAGCTCCGGCTCGATAAATGCCTTGAAGATGATGAATAGGAATAGATACGCAATCCCATACATGCTAAACGGCTTAATTAGCCAGTTGACGATCCATGTGACAAAGAGCCCCTTCGGATTTTTACCGACCTGCTTGATGCTTTGAAAGTCCACCTTCATCATCATGGGATAAATCATCACCCCAAATGAAGATGGCAATCGGGATAGAAATTCCGTCAATTTCCAGCTTTCCAAGCGTTTTCGGGACAACAGGAATGAACCGCCCGCCAGAACACCGACCACCATGCACAGGAATACCCCTCCATATCAGAATCCTAACTTGCCGAACAGCTTGATGACCTCCGCAGCTTTCAGAACTTTGCCCATCGATACGACCTGCTCATTCACGACCAATGCAGGCATACTCATTACTCCATAGGCCATGACCTTCTCCATGTCGGTGATGTATTCCACCTCAACCGACAGGCCAAGTTCTTCGACGGCTTTCTTTGCATTCTCATACTGCTCGTGGCAGCTCTTGCAGCCTGCTCCTAAAACCTTGATGCAACGGATGCCATCTACAGCCTCTCCACAGCAGCTGTTTTCGTTGCTCTTTTCAGCAGAATTTCCACCGCAGCAACAAGCCTCCGCTTCGTAAACCTCAGTATTCCCGTTGCAGGCGCAGGTCGGTTCGGTTTTGACTTCCTCTTTTTCTTTCCAAACAGTGCCATAATGATTTCCTTTCCGGAGCAATGCTCCTATGTGATTTATATGAACAGGCCTTGTGCAAGATTAAAGCCATATCCAACAATGGTGATTCCCAGCGTGCAGATCACGATGAAGATTCCCAGCAGCTTCGGCTTGACGGCTTTCCGAAGCATAATCATTGACGGGAGGGAAAGCGTGGTAACCGCCATCATAAAAGACAGAACCGTGCCGAGCAACGCACCTTTTCCAAGCAAGGCTTCTGCTACCGGGATCGTCCCGAAAATATCCGCATACATCGGAACTCCTATCAGCGTTGCGAGAATCACCCCAAACGGATTTTTACTACCAAGCACCGTTTCGATCCAGCTTTCCGGTATCCAGTTATGGATGAGTGCGCCAATGCCCACGCCAAGCAGTATATAGGGAAAAACCTTCTTAAATGTTTCCATGACCTGATCTTTGGAGAAGATGAGACGGTCTTCCTGTGTCAGGTCAGGAGCTGTGATGTCCACGCTGCCCGCCTTCAGCGCACTCTTTACGACATCCTCCAGCTCATTTTCCAGATGAAGTTTCTCTATGATCGTACCGCCAATCACAGCGATAATGAGTCCGACAATCACATACACGATAGCGATTTTCGCACCGAAGATACTCATCAGCAGAACAAGGCTTCCGAGATCGACCATTGGAGATGAAATCAGGAATGAAAACGTCACTCCCAGCGGCAGTCCCGCGCTGGTGAAGCCAATGAAAATAGGAATGGACGAGCATGAACAGAATGGCGTTACGGTGCCAAGCAACGCCGCCACAGTGTTCGCTCCGATGCCGTGGAATCTGCCCATGATTTTCTTGCTTCTCTCCGGCGGGAAATAGCTCTGGATATAGCTGATGATAAAGATCAGCACGCAAAGCAGAACAGTAATCTTTATCACATCATAGAGGAAGAACTGTATGCTGCCGCCAATGCGAGCAGTCGTATCCAGACCCAGTGATGTAATTAGGCTGTGTATCAACGACTCAAGCCACTTCATTCTCAGTATCTGATTTTGAATGAAATCTCCTATGCCCATAAGTTTTACATCTCCTTTAGTTTGATATATTCAAAAGTATCGAAGTGTTATGCCTTTATATAGGCAATCCCGAAGGACTGCCTATTAAGTCTTACTTCTTGCAACCGCAGCTGATTTCCGGATTATTCTCACAGTCGCACCGCGCATAAGCTGCGATCATCTCCCGGAAGGACTGCACGCCCTCCGCGGAAATTGAGTAATGCATCCATTTGCCTTCTTTGTAGTAGTCCACAAGTCCGCTGTCCGCAAGTATCTTCATATGATGGGAAAGCGTGGACTGCGTGATATTAAGCTCCTCCAACAGGTCACAGCCGCACTTCTCACCATGCCGGAGTGCTATCATAATAGCCAGACGGTTTTCATCCGTCAGCGCTTTTATCCTTTTGACATCTTCTCTGTAGCCCATGACTCCACCTCCCAAGAGATGTTCTAAGTGTGTCATATACATTCACACTTGTCAATATATAAATGTGTATTCATGGAAAATTTACAAAAGGGATGATTGTAAGATGAACCAAGACAATAAAAAAGAGCCGATGACGAACTCGTGGTATGATGAAGCTACCACACAGCACCACACCGGGAGGTTCGCCATGGCTCAGAAAGAGTATAACACAAATCGAAAATATCGCCACCTGACACGCGAAAAGTGCGCACAGATTGAAGTACTGCTGCAATGAAAGCTCCCAAAAAGTCGCATTGCGCGCGAAGTCGGGATTGCAAGGGTTAGGACGGAATCCGGAACCATACACGCGCTACTTTGGAGATTCGGGACAGCGCGTCTACGAACATCGAAGACGAAATAGTCATTGCCCCATAAAGCTTCCGAAAGCCAAGAAATTCGTGTCTTTTGCGGTAAAGCAGATACTGACAAAGCATCCGGCACCTGATACGATTTGCGGTCTTGCCGGAGAAAAGGGCTGTTTCATTGAGCGTGGATTGTTAAAGGCTCGAAATATCGGTCTCACGCTAAAGGTCAGACGTAAACAACACCGTAAGGGACATCCGCAGCAGTAATTAATCAGCGGGAAGAATTTGGGCATTGGGAGATTGATACCGTGGTCGGTCGAAAGGAGTCACAATCCGTTTTGTTGACGATATCCGGTAGAAGCACACAGGCGGTTGAGCAAGGTTTAAAAACGCTCCGAGAGCTATACGGGGAACGATTCAGCCAAGTTTTTCGCTCCATCACAATTCCCACGATACCCATATACTATGCTCATCCATACTCCGCCTACGAACGCGGACTAAACGAAAAGCAGAACTCATTGATTCGCCGGTTCTTGCCAGGACTGGATCAATCAGCTCCCCCGAAAATCCTTTCACTACAGTTTGCCGGAGGAATTATTTCAGACTGTCCTACTTGATCTTGCAATCTAGTTTCAAACTTTCCGTCTCTGCAATCTGGAAGTTGTTTATAACCCTAAAATGTAGAATCCGTTATATCTTCTTGACTTAATCAGCCATTCTATCAATACTTCATAATCTACCGGTTTTTCTCTATGAAGTCTTTCTATAATAGAATCTATTATTGCTGGTGCATAGTAGTTGATTCCATATATATCTACCGTTCCGCATTTCAAATTGTTATATATACCACAATTAAAAATACTACTGTATTCTTTGTAAAATACATTTTCGTCATCTATATACAAAGAATCATCTTGCCAGTTATTTATACTATTAACTGCAACTAATCTATCTGTGACAGTTCCACTTGGTAACTTACAAAATTGTATTTCAACGAATGCAGAACCACCATAGTTCCTTCGTTCCTCCTGAGAATTAAAAATGTGAAATAACACCGTATCACCTCTACAACTTCAAAGTTATCAGAGCCCATAAACCCTTGACTGCCTCTTATATTTCTATTTCAGAGGGCAGCATCCGATCGGACATAGTGCGTTTTTCTTTCTGCTCCCCATCGTGTCAGGGTTCCATCCTCTACCAGTTTTTTAGGGCTGATTCCACGGAGGAGCTTCCGAGACTCGGACATGCCATCATCGCTCCCTGCCGGTATGGCATTATAATCTTCATGCACCAAAGCTAAAACATTTCGATAGCCGAGAATTTCCTCTTCATCACGATTTCTTGGCGTGGTCTTATCGTCCATAAGCTGTTTTAACCTTGGATTGGTTGTTACAATCCATTCAATACGGTTAGAGCTTTCCGTACTCTGTATCCTGGCTATCTCAATAAGACGTTTAAGCTCCCTCGGCTTTTGCCTTGTAAATAATTCCTGCTTGCCTTTATACTCCTGTATCTGTGAGACTTATGACAGTATTCCATTATCCCATGTTCTATCTTTTAATATGGAGTAATCAGATTTTCTAATTGTCTTTTGTCTTTTTCTTTCTCCCAATCGCTTTTATTTACTCCCAATTATATCAACGTTTTGGGAGAAAACCAATTGCTTTGGGAGACTAATTACTCTACAAACGAAATAAAGACACACGATCATCGCCGAGTGCCAGATAGTGTCAATACACAGGAAATCCTATTTACAGAGATTTCTTCACACACTCCCCTTCGGGGCAAAAAAAAGATCCCGAACCTTTTCTGGTGCGAGATCTCAGTAAAAGCATATTCAGTTTTCTTCCGACAAACTGGGATTTTTTTATTCTCCCGTCGCTTCACGGTATTCATCTGTACCTACATCACTCCAGGCATGTCTGCCTGCCATGATGACTTTGCCACTGGCGTATTCATATGCGTACATCTCCATGATCTGCGGATCTGAATCTCCTTCCTTATCCGTTGCTGACTGATAGAGTACATACAGTGCACATTTCCCATTCGTGGATTCGCGATCATACAGGATATAGGTATACGCCTCCGAATCTGATGAAATCACGAACTCCGGCGTCCCTTTCGCGGTATATGTGACATTCGCCTCATCTACAGCTGCATCACCAACTGTACGTGCTACAGCCAGCAGGCCGTTAATAATCTGCAGCTCTCCTTCATCAGGATATTGATCTGCCTGTTCAGCATCAGCTGATCCAGATTCTGTTTCCTCATTTCCAGAGGTTTTTTCCTGCTCATCCCGCCAGTCAGGTCTGCCATCCGGATAATAGCTATATGAAGCCAGCACTTTACCGTCATCTGCCATATCCAATTTCACACTCTCCCACAGGTCATCATAATTCTGATCGACAGACAACGTTACCACATCCCCTACCCAGGAGATCTCATATGCACCCCTTGCAATGGCAGCAAAGCCGTCATCCGGGAATAGGGTGGCATCAAGCTCCCTGATGAATATCGGTGAAGTCCGTTCATAAAGCCGGATATTGCCGAGGAGCAGAAATGTAGACTCTCCCGCGACCAGCGAATACTGCTGATCCGGTGAATCGAATTCGTGCCAGGTCGTAACTGCATGACGTCCCAACCAGATCAGACTCCCCAACAGCAGTCCGGAGATAACCCCGATCCAGCCGCAGACCAGCAATGCTTTTACCGACTTACGTACCGTTTTGCACCATGTACGAATCAAAAAGGAAACTGCACCGGCACAGAGAAGACATAGCAGGACGAACAGAAAATCATCCAGATTCAGTCTGACTGACCTTATCAAAACGACCTGCTCGGTCACCCGCTCTGCAATGAACAGGCATAAACAGAAGACACCCCACCCGGTCAGCAGATATCCAAAAATTTTCCTTCTTACATTCATGATTGCTCTTAATATAAATTCTGATTTTATGTTCCTTATTTTCATTGGGCCGATTGTAAAATCAGGTTGAACAGGTAAAGCTAAATAGTCCATAAAGCTTCTCTTTGGTAGAATGTATGTGCTCAATCATCATTCACAAGGAGAAGACCCTATGGACCAAGTACATTCTACAACTGAACACAGGAAGGGTAAACATCTTTCATTTGAAGAACGTGTTGTCATTCAAACTCGTCTCAAAGATGGATGGAAACTCAACAGGATCGCCGGAGAGTTAGGTTGCGCGAGTGTGTGAAGAAATCTCTGTAAATAGTATTTCCTGTGATAGGATTTATGTCTGAGGGCTTACAAAAAGCAGCGTTATCGACCTTCAGACGGTTGCTTATTTTATAACGGATACAGGTTGTCATGTCTACAGCGGACGGAGAAATCCGCCCGTCTCGGCTATTTATCGTGTCATTCGGGAAGCCGGTCTTCGTACATGATCGACAGCTCGCCGTAAACCTGCCCCCAGTTCCGGATTGTCATGCTCCATTTCTTCGTAGCTTCAAAGGTGGCCGGATACAGGGCCTTCAGAAGAGCCTGGGCACTGGGGAAAACGCTTCTCTGACGATTCAGCTTGCGCGGTATGTGGCGTTCAGACTCTCTATCGCGTTCGTCGTGTAGATGACGGTTCTCACATTTGCGGAAAACTTGAAGATCGGAGTGATGACATCCCAGTCGCGTTCCCAGCGTTTCATGGCGTTCGGATATTTCTCCGACCACTTCTCTGTGATCCGGTCCCGGTTGGCGCGTCCCTGTTCCTCGTTGGGACATTTAAGATCGTTTTAAGGTCATTGGCGAAGGCCTTGCGGTCTTTGTCTGACACGTATTTTAACGTGTTCCGGACCTGGTGGACGATGCAGCGCTGATATTCTGTCTTCGGGAAAGCCGTTTGGATTGCCTCGCGGATCCCAGTCAGCCCGTCAGCGCAGATAATCAGGATATCCTTAACCCCACGGTTCTTAAGACTGTTGAGGACGGCCAGCCGGTACTTAGCACTCTCGTTATCGCCAACCTCGTTCGTCAGGACATCTTTCTTTCCTTCGCAGCTGATCCCGAGGATGACGTAAGCCGCCATCTTCCGAATGATCCCATTATCCCGAACGGAGTAGTGGATTGCATCGATGTAGAGGACGGGGTGCAGGATCTTATCCGTCACGTCCGATATGAATCCCTCAGAGGCCTCAAACCATAGATATCCATGAGCGTGTCAGAGATCTGGCGGGTGGTCATCCCCTTGGCATACATGGAGATGATCTTCTGATCGATGTCAGAAATGTCTTTCTGCCGCTTCTTTAAGACTTTAGGCTCAAACGTGGACTTGCGGTCCTGCGGGACGTCGATTCGCATAGAACCGTAGCTGGAGTTGACAGTCTTTTCCTTGTAGCCGTTACAGTAGTCATCCATCTCGGCTTCCATCATCTCCTTGATGGTACCGCCGAGCAGGTCTTTGAGAGCATCATGGATATCCTCGGCAGTCTCAATGTCGTATTCCTGTAGGAGTTGCTGAATGATCTGGCGTTTGCCTTCGGTCATCACGACTTTGTGGACGGGTTTCTTTTCTCTTTTTGCCATAGTAAAGGCCTCCTGTGATTAATGTATTTCACAGGAGGCCCTGAAGGTATTTCTTATTCCGTTTTTTTACAGAAAAACTTTCATACTCTCGAAGATTCGGACAAATAATACAATTGAGCGTCTGAATCGTGAGATTCGGCGCAGAACTCGTGTTGTGGGCACATTTCCGGATGGAAACTCAGCGTTAATGCTGGTTTGTGTTCGGCTTCGTTATGTTGCGGGAACACAGTGGGGGAATAAGAAATATATGAATATGATGCACCTGGAGGTGAATGAAGAAAACACCTCCGTTGCAGGCTGACTTCATTTGATCAGCGGAAGCAAACTAATTTGCGCATAAATCTTGACGGTACCATTCCATCAGCCGATTTGCCTGAAACACCCTCGACTGCCTGCAGTACATCCGGCAGCTCAAGGGCAAGAACATCCCAGTTTATTTTAATAAAACAACTTCTATATGGCAGAAACCCCTGAAACTGCGGCAAATCCGGCATTCTCAGAGGCTCCATGGTGTTTACTTGGTGTTTAAATTTATGTGCCAATATAAAACGAAGCTTCACGTTATGATCTATTAGCTACATCGCATGGAATTCTTACTGCTTTATATCCAATTTATACTCATTATTGAGAGATTTCAAGTATATAGTGTCACATATACATCCATTCAACCTTCTATGGCTAATTATTCGCTGTTCAATGACAACTCCGTCATCATTTTCTATCTCGCAGTTATAAAACCTAAAATTTACTATCTCAAGAATAATATTCACGCTAAAGTAATTATGGCGAATGCACAGGAATCCAAGAGTCAAGAAGAAAATTAAAAACAATAATACCTGATCCCATCGCGTAAAGTCAAAGGCAAACAACGGAAGAATATATGACAGCAAATATTCGGCTGTTATTGATTTATCCTCTTGCGCATTTTTCAGGCAATATGATGCTGTCCCCTCCTTCCCGCATAGGCACAGAGATTTCATAAGCACAATAACAGAGAGCAATCCCAAAATCAATATGCACCCAATGCTCAATTTTTCTGTCCATAGATTGCCAGAATTTTCTATACAGCTCTTAATATCTATAAAAAGAATAGAGAACCACAGAGGCGCAAATGAGGTGTAGTATAAGCTAAGCAAAAATACTTTTGACATTATATTTTCTCCTCAAAATCACACCCACTTTTTCGAACCTGCAACTTCCATAGGGTTATCATCAAATGGGTCAACCATCCCTCTATCGCAGAGAAGTTTAACAAGTTTTTCTGATGCACCGGGCTTTGAGGTATCAAACTTATCGCCATCCATAGGAATATTAAATTTTTGAGCCATTTTCTTGCGGCTGTCAACACTTTTCAGCTTTTGAAGATGGCTATCATTAAATGAGACAAATTTTCGTGGATTGTGACCGCTTCCTGCAATATTGCTAAATGCAGAAAAATCCGTAATAATATCATATTGCTCGATGTCGGATAGCTTATCGGAACAGATCGCTTTATACGCCCGTTCCATATTAAACAAGTTTTCTCCAGCAAGCGTCAGCATATACACAGTTTCATCAATTATTATCACATCAATTAATGTACGAAGAGAAATCACCTTGTCAGATATTTCTTTGAACGTCCCCTTTGCGTGTAAATATTTATGTTGCAAAGTAGTCACGGGAGTTTGCATGGATATCAGCTTCACAGACTTTTCTTCCTTGTCAAGCATGATAACGCCCTTCAATAGATATGCCTGTGCATCGAATTTCAACGGATCAATCTCTGTGTCAGGAGTAGCAATTGCATTAATCAAAGCATTATATTCAGTAGCAATTAATTCGCTTTTTCCGGACAACCTATAGATAGTCTTATCAATCGTAGAACCATCATATTCGGTAATTCCGTTCACAAAAGCGTTCATAACGGCTTTCTTTCCACTAATATACCGCTGAGATACTTCCTCCACAAAAGCAGTAAGTGTTCCATCCGGAGAAAGTGTAACTTCCCTTCCAAAATATGACGTACCGTTCCGTTTGGAATTTTTTATCTGTAACAACTGCAGAGACCATGCTGTACAAGTTCCCGTTGCGTCGAATATGGCTTTGATTTTCTCAAGTGACATTAGCTATCCTCCCTTGTGACAAACAAAATCAAAATATACTTATTGCAGCGCCTCCTCAATCGCCACCCAGTGTTCATCTGACATATCCTTTGCAAATACAGTGTTATTGAGGTAGAGCCGATTATCCTTATCCCGGACGAAGCCCCAATGCAGTCCCTTTTCCTCGGCATACGCCTTAAATGCATTAAATTTATTCTCTATCTGCGTGTCGATGTTTTTAGTGACCGATGAACGGATCGGTTTCTCCGATATCGGAAGAATCGAGGATAACATATTCAACTTGATCCGAAAGGGTTTCTCCTATATCAAGGATCATATCAACTGGCGCGTCGAAGCGGGCAGCGGGACATCCCGAATTGAAGTACCCGAAATTCCCGTTGAAGCCATCCGGGAAATCATTGTAAACTCCTTTACAGATGCCGATTACCGGGGCATCAGCGAAAATGAAATCGATGGCCGATTGTAAAATCAGGTTGAACAGGTAAATTGAAAAGTCCATAAAACTTTTCTTTGGTAGAATGTATGTGCTCAATCATCATTCACAAGGAGAAGACCCTATGGACCAAGTACATTCTACAACTGAACACAGGAAGGGTAAATATCTTTCATTTGAAGAACGTGTTGTCATTCAAACTCGTCTCAAAGATGGATGAACACCCAACAGGATCGCCGGAGAGTTAGGTTGCGCGCCAAACACCGTTCGTAACGAGATCAAACGCGGTACCGTCACTCTTTATAGGGGCAACATCTTCCGTTACAAGGCAAAAGTCGGGCAGGCCGCCTACGAGAAGAATCGTGAAGCGTGTTGCCGTCACTATGATCTTCTTGAAAAGAGCGCTTTCATCTCTTATGTAGAAGAGCACTTCTTTGAAGACGAATGGTCGCTGGATGTCTGTGCCCACCGCGCTCTGAAGGATGGAACGTTCACCAGAGAGCAGATCGTCTGCACGAAAACGCTTTACGGCTACGCAGCTCTTGGGCTTCTGAACAACAGAAACATTGATCTTCCGGAAAAGCTGCATCGCTCACCCAAAACAGCACGAGTTCGCGAAAACAAGCGAGTTCTGGGCAGAAGCATCGAGGAACGGCCAGCCAGCATCGAAGATCGTACGGAGTTCGGACACTGGGAGGTGGACCTGGTCATCGGGTCAAAAAGCGGTAACGATGACGCACTACTTACTATGATCGAACGGAAGACCCGCGAATACTGGATGATCCGCATACCGGGCCGCGATCCGAACGGAGTCATGGAAGCGCTTCGGGAGGTCAGATCCCAGTACGACGAACACTGGGATGATGTCTTCAAGACAATCACCACGGACAACGGCTCCGAGTTCTCACTGTTGTCTGGACTGGAGGACCTGATTCGCAGATTCATCCCCAAGGGTTGCAGGATTGACAGCTTCACGGACGAGCAGATCTGCCAGATCAAAGTCTGGTGCAATAGCCTTCCGAGGAAGATACTCGGTTACAGTACCCCGTATGAGCTCTTTGAGGACGAAGTGGACAGGATATACACCGTGCTCGCATAGCATTCGGCAGCACAGGCTGACTGTCCGCTCGCCCTGTGCTTATGAACACATAAGAGGAATGTAACCATTCCTCAGGATAACCATCCTGTGTGCTTAGTACTTATTCAACTGTCAATGTTCAACTTGTTATTGCAATTTGCAATCCGACCATTTTTCGAAAATGTCACAGCATATGCTCTATTTTTGCAAAATTCCTGCAAAAATAGAGAGCATGGGCTGTGATGAGACGAGCAAAATTCCGTGTTCACTCACATGGAAATTCTCTCGCCACACTGCTGCGGCAGGGACGGCAATGCGTCAAGGATACATTGAATGCAAAAGTTAGCATAGCAAAAGGCAACCAATTTTTATATTTGGTCATCTTTATTGTGGATTATAGCGTCATCTTCTTTTTTATGACAGCTCGAACTATATTAAAGCACAATTTTTTTACTTTAGAAAACATAACACCTGCAATGGCTGTGACAATAACTGTTCCGGCTATACCGAAAGCCGAGCGCCACGAAACGTCAGCAAATTGCGTTTTGAAAATCTCTATGACTACTATAAAAATAAGATATGGACTCCCAGCAAATATAATTGTGAAAATCCACCCCCAAAGAGAAACCTTTTTATTGAAATTGTCCTCTTGCCGTTTTCTTTCATTTTCTTCCATAGATGATATACGAGCTTTTAATGCCTCTATTTCATCTGAAGAACTCCGTTCAAGAGTCTCTAATCTCTTTTGAGTTTGCCCATGTGCGACAACCTCATCTTTGTATTTCTTTTGCGCCTTTTCTTGAATATCCTCGTACACTTCCAAATATGTGTTGGAATTAAAGCGAGCATAATCACCCTTGGTAATATCCATTAGAGAATCAAGCACAACTTTGTGAGTACGCAGGAATAAGAACTTCTTTTCATCTATGGCGTCTGCATTTCGTGCTTCATCCAACGACTGAATATACTTATCAAGCAATACTTTATCCGGTTTCAGAAAAGCATAGCAGTCGGCAAGCAGTATTTTCTTTTGATACTCCAACATCTGCATCGGACTATCCAACCAAAGTACAGCGCCAAATAAATCTGCGGATATGCAAGCAGGAATATGCCCAGACTGTTGACTTCGGTTACTTTCATATTTTTTGCAAACATTTGCAATAGCATTATTGGAGGTCAGCATGATATGCTTAGCATTTTGTAATCTGGTCGCAGTTTGCCCTTGGCGTTCACGATAAATCATTATAATGGACCGTACATCAATCCGAATACTGTCTTGTTTTTCTTGTGACAATTCATAGCCGTGATCAGTATACCTGGTTTTAACCATATCAAATAGGCAAGTTTCATCTTCTTGAAACTTATCCTGATAAACATCATAACTGGTCCCTTTTACAGTTATGCCTAATTCGTTTAGTTTTGTTTCAATATTTTCGCAAAACTCCGAGATCTCAGTTTCATCCATTTGAGAGTCATGGAAGAAACGGGCGGCGTTATTAGCCTTTCTCAAATCATACGAAGTATTTGTCGCCCATACAGCAGCTCTTGTAATAATACTATCTACTTCTTGAAAATTATGATCTAAGACATGGATGTTACACTTTGCTTTTATCATGTCAGCGATGAGTTGTTTATAGGACTCCGTTCTGGAAACATCGTCCATCCCAAGCAAAGAAAAAACAATAGGGGAATCCAAATATATATGCAAGTTAGAATAGTCCGTTACTGTTTCTCCCATGTAAAACAGTGCTTGTTTGGTAATATTACTTGCTGAGAGAGCAGCAACAAAAGAATATAGCTCTGTTTGAGATTCGCCCTGCTCTTTGACAAAGCTATACCACGCATATTCAAAAGGAGTTAACCCGTCTTTTTCATCGACTTTCTCGCCAGACAAGATTTTTTCATCAGAATCATCAATAATGTCTAAAATAAACTCATTTACATCAATCGAAGAAATAGCTATTTCCTTTGTTTGGCAATATGCAGTGAATTCACGAATCAAATTCTCCCAAAGAGAATCAAATTCTGTTTTACTAAAGCGATACTTGGATAGTTCGCTTATAACAACGCTATATTTACCATGGTCTTCAATAAAACTACCGTTATGCACGCCAACCCCCAAAACTTGACGAATAAATGGCAGTGGTAGTTCTATTGTATAGCGTTCCTTAAATTTTGCTGCAATAACGCCGTCTTCTACTTCCTTCAGGTGTTCCTCAAAAATAACATTTGCCATGAAGGAAAAATATGTATCAAGGATATTATTCCCTAAATATCCGGCTTTATATGCAGCATACAGTTTGGTTATATTGGCCATCTCTTTTTTTACCTCATTTCAGCCGCTCACACAGCGGCAGCAATTCTTCGATTTTTGCAACGATGCGTTTTTGCTCAGCAAGGGTCGGGAGTGGGATAAGCAAGGAATCCCATAAACCTCTATTAATAATTGGAGTAGCGGTGCCACCGGCTCGCTCTTTCATACTTGTTGTGAAGTATGCAGATTGCATAACCGTAAAAAGGTATTCACTTACACAGGCAATCGGCGAAACAACATTAACTTGTTGGTTGAAAGCGACTTCTCGATCTGTAATAGCTGCCTTGCCAATTGATCCTCCAATGCAAACTTGCAGAATTGAGTTTGCAGGAGTGACTCGTCCAACCGCCTGTCCTTTTTCAGATAAACCTTGGTTATCGTAATTCACATTTCCGTTTTTAATATCGCCGGGACCGCGAAAGGGAATGTGACTTCCGAAATACTCTGGATGAGATTTTGAAGGCGTATTTCCGGTTTGTGTAATTCCGATTGCACCCAACCTTACCCACTTCCAACTTTCTGGAATGTCAAATGGAATTTCATCGTCTGTAATCTCTGACAAAGGCTTTTCCTTTTTGATTTTCTTTTCCGCAATGAGCCGTTGCTTCTCCACCTGAATCTGCTGATACAGCTCCTCACCGGTTCCTTCCTCGGCACTTTGCTCCACCAGCTTGCCCTGAATGGCATACTGGAGAATGGACTTCTTCATATCCTCCGGGAACTTGGCGTTAAACTGCTCCAGCTTTTCATAGGAAGCTGCATAGCGGTGAACCAAAGGAAGGAGTTCCTCAATCTTAGCAACGATGCGCTTTTTGTTCGGCAAGAGGTGGAAGAGGCATAAGCGAATTCACTATTTTTTTCTTTCGAAATATTAGGCTGCGCCCCACCTTCTGCCATTCCAATATAAGACCGACGCATAGACATCAAGAAATAAAACAAATACTTGTTATGTATTCCTTCGTATGGAATGCAAGCGCAGCATGCTTGGTTGGTTGTAGCCAAAATATCCAATATGCCAAGCTTGCCTATCGTTGCCCCATACATTGCCATAAGTACAGAACCCACTGGATTTAACCGTACAGAAGTTTTTTCTAAAGCTAAATCTGTTATAAATTCCGGAATTTCTTTTATAAAGCCATCATTTAAGTCGCCGGTTTTCAACCATGGGATAGTGCCGCCATAATATGCCGGGTTTGTCCTCGAAGGTGTAGCTCCTGAACTCCACGAACCAATATTTCCAACCTTAACCCACTTCCAACTTTCTGGAATATCAAAAGGAACCACATCATCGGCGATTTTTGCCAATAGTTTTTCCTTTTTAATTTTCTTTTCCTTAATCAACCTTTGCTTTTCAGCCTGTATGCGTTGATATAGTTCCTCGGCAGTTCCTTCTTCTGTTCGTTGCTCAACGAGTTTTCCTTGAATGGCATATTGCAGAATACTGGCCTTTAACTGTTCAGGTGTCATTCAGTCACACCTCCCGGTAGCAATGCTTCAAGATCAGCAAGAACCTTGTCAATCTCAGCATTGAGTGTGGTTCTTCTTTCCTGATACTCTCGGATGGTATCAAGAGGGGCAAGGATCTCTTCTTCCTCATGGGGATAGCCGCACAGATCGATGTTGCAACCTTGTTCGTTCAGCAGATACTCGGCGGTAAACTTCTGCGCCTTGAAGTTTTCGCCGTCCGGAATTTCCTTTCGGTCATTCCACCAGGCAATGCAATCGTCAAAATGTTTCAGTTCCATGGGCTTCGTCTTGGAGAAGTGCTTTCTGTCAGACGGAATATCCACCCGGTAAAACCATGTTTCTGTGGTCGGCTTTCTGTTGTCAAAAAACAACAGATTGGTGGTAATCGAAGTATAAGGGCTGAACACAGACCCCGGCAACCGGATAACGGTGTGCAGGTTAAACTGGGAAATCAGCTTCTTCTTGATGTTCACCTTGGCGTTATCCAGCCCGAACAGGAAGCCATCCGGCACCACAACAGCAGCCTGCCGTTCTTCTTCAAGCGGTACATGATGACCGACATGAAAAGGTCTGCGGTCTCAGAGCTTGCTAGGTCATCAGGGAAGAAGCCCTGAATGGACTTGTCCTCATGCCCGCCGTAGGGCGGATTCATCAGAATTACATCAAACTTGTCCTCGTCCGTGTAGTCCAGCAGATTGTGTTTCAGCGAGTTCATGTGGTAAATGTTCGGAACCTCAATGTCATGCAGCAGCATATTGGTCACGCACAGCAGATAAGGAAAGGGCTTTTTCTCAATTCCGTAAATGCTGTCATCCAGCTGCTTCTGGACGGTGGTGTCCGTTACCTGCTTGGAAAGCTGCCCCAGCCAGGAAGTAATGAAGCCGCCGGTGCCGCAGGCAAAGTCCGCCATCTTTTCGCCCAGCTGCGGCTTTATCATCAGTGCCATAAACTCGGTGACGGCTCTCGGCGTATAAAACTCACCGGAAGAACCGGCGGATTGCAGCTCCCGCAGAATTTCTTCATAGACAAAGCCAAAGGCATGGCTTTCCTTCACATCGTCAAACTCGATCTCGTCAATGACATCAATGACCTGACGAAGATAAACGCCATCTTTCATATAGTTGTTGGCGTCCTCGAAGGTGGACTTGACAATAGCTTTCTTGATTGGCGTGTCAGGCGTTACCTTGATTCCCTCATAGAGAACCACATCGCCCTCTTTCACATCGTTGCCTTTCAGAACCGTGAACAGACTGTTGTTGACGAAGTTCAGCAGCTTGTCCCCGGTCATGGCATGACCGTTCTCATCAGCCTTCGCCCAATTTCTCCATCTGAGATCTTCGGGAATGATGGATTCGTAATCGTCCTCGTTCAGTTCCCAATCGTCTTCCTTTGCGTCATAGACTTTCAGAAAGAGCATCCATACCATCTGCTCAATTCTCTGAGCATCACCGTTGATACCTGCATCCATGCGCATAATATCTCTAATTCGTTTTATAAATCCTGACTGCATCGCCATAATTATCCTACCTCTACTTCGTTATAAATACTTTCTTCAAGCTCTCTAATGGCTGCTTCATACTGTGCCTTCCCACCGAACAGCTTGACAATTTTTGCGGGCTTACCATAATTGGCAAAAATCCGCAAGGGAGAACCTTAATATCCTCAACCTCCATGATACCTTGGTTCATGTACTTATCGAGTAGTATGCCGAGAACTGCTTGCGCATCGGCAGAATACTTGCTGAAAAAAAGTCCTTTTTCTTGACATTGTTGGCTCTCTCTTTCCGGGTTAGCGGCTTTGTGCCGTATGCTACATAGCAGATAAAAGTCGAAGTCGTCCACTTCTTCCATGCCCTGGTCTGCTTTTTAGTGCTTTTTAGGTCGATGCCCATAGCCATAAGTGATTGCTCAATGGTTTTTCTTCTTGTCGGATGATTTCCACTTGCGGATAAAGTCGGACGAAGAAGCGTATTCGCCTTTGATATTGGTTCTTGTATAGTCGATAATATCTTCCTGTCTCAGCAGCTTGCCGTTGGCATCATAGACCGAAACAGTTTTATTGATAATCTTTACTCGGCAGCCATCCTTATCGACAATCAGGGTTTCTACGGGGTCAACAGGAGGTTCTTTTCCTCCGCCACCTTGTCCACCACCGCCACCTTTCGGCTTGTTGCCACCATGCTGGAAGCCCTCGTCCTGTTCAACGGGACCGTCCCAATCGGGGTCGGTAAATAGGCGTGTCACATTTCTAAAGTCCATCACGATGAAGTGTGTCTTGCCGTCCTTTTCTCTGATACGGGTTCCACGCCCGATAATCTGCTTAAAGGTGGTCATGCTCTCGACTGTCTTATCCAGAACAATCAGCTTGGTCATCTTGCAGTCTGCTCCGGTGGAGAGAAGCTCCGAAGTTGTTGCGATAACAGGATACGGGCTGGACACAGAGATGAAATAATCAAGTTTAGATTTTCCATACACATCCGAACCAGTGATTCTTACGCAGTAATCGGGGTTCTCCTTAACCATATCAGAGTTATAGTTGATTAGGGCAATCCTCATGCGTTCTGCATGGTCTTCGGAAGCACAGAACACAATGGTCTTTTGCATTCGGTCGGTGCTTTTCAGATACTCCGTAATCTCCCTTGCAACCTCGTCAATGCGGTCTTGGAGAATAATGGTGTAATCATAGTCCCGATTATTGTAAATCCGGTCTTCAATGATATTGCCGAAAATATCGGTCTGCCCTTGATAGGGTCTCCATCCGTCCCCGATGTTGGTGGTGATATTGATGACCTTGAACGGAGCAAGAAAACCGTCCTCAATGCCCTGTTTCAAGCTGTAAATATAAACCGGCTCTCCGAAGTAGTCGATATTGGATACCTTTTCGCTCTCCTTCGGGGTGGCAGTCATTCCAATCTGGGTTGCGGAAGAAAAATACTCCAAAACCTTGCGCCAGTTGCTGTCCTCCTTGGCGCTGCCACGGTGACACTCGTCCACAATAATGAGGTCGAAATATTCCGCCGGTATCTGCCGGAAATGTTCTTCGTCATTCTGACCTACCATCTGATGGTAGAGGGCGAAGTTCACCTCATGGGACGCAATATTGCTCAGGCACTCCTTGTCGGAAAAGTCCACCTTATAGATGGTCTTTTCAAGGGGAGCAAAGTCCTGCAAAATACTTTGGTCAACCAAAATATTGCGGTCTGCCAGATACAAAATCCTCTTTTTCAGGTCAGAACGGAGCAGTCGGTAGACAATCTGAAAGGCGGTGTAGGTCTTGCCGGTGCCGGTCGCCATCACAAGCAGCAATCTTTGCTGCTCTCTGGCGATTGCTTCCACCGTTCTGTTCACAGCGTTGCGCTGATAATATCTTGGGGGATAGGTGCTTTGAGAGGAATAATAGGGCTGGGCTACAATTCTCTTTTCCAAATCGGAAATGCCCTTGCCGTCATTCAACTCCGCATAATAGCGTGCAACCAGTTCATCCTGTGTCGGGAATTTTTCCAACTCAATCTGTCGCTCCTGCCCGGTCAAAAAGTCATGCTCATAGAAAGCGTCACCGTTTGAAGAATACGCAAACGGCAAGTCCATCATCCGAGCGTATGTTATCGCTTGCTGCAATCCGTGGGATACAGAGTGGTTGTTGTCCTTCGCCTCCATAACGGCAATCGGCTTGCCATCGTTCAGGTAGAGCAAATAATCGGCAAACTTGGGCTTGCTGCGAGCCACAATGTTGCCCCTGATATTGATGCGACCATCTGTGATTTTGGTCTCCATGGTGATATGACCTTTCCAACCTCTCTGAATGACTGGAGTTATGAAGTTCAACTTGATGTCTTCTTCGGACATCTGCTTTTTGCCCAATATTGTCATAGCAAAACCTCCCAATTCATTCTTTGTGTTGGCTATTCTCTGATGGTTTCAAGAATGTCTTCTATCCGGCAATCCATTACCTCGCAGATACGTAGCAAAACATCTGTGGTAATGTTGTCTCCTTTGCCAAGCTTTGCAAGGGAAGCAGAACTAATGCCAGCTTTTTCCTTCAAGTCGCTTTTTTTCATCTCTTTATCTATAAGCATCTTCCACAGCTTATTGTAACTGATACGCACCATCGGAAGCCCTCCCAGTTAATTTTGTGAAAGTTTTTTGTATCATAACACAAGTCCGCAAACCTCTCCACTTATTCAGAGAATTTTTTATTCATAAATGCAAATTTAATTTCGCGTTAGCAAATCTCATATCTGTTCTTTTGCTATTGGTTAGGCGGTGATAAACTTAATCAAATAGAGACAATCGAAATTGTGTTCTGTTTTCCTGATAGCAAAAGAAGCGGCCATCGACTATTGAACAATCGGTGGCCGCTTCTACAGATTCTGTTAATCGTTTAGCTAATACTCCAGAATTCCTTAGATCATACCCAAATACTTCAGCGCATCTGTAATCGCCGCTTCCTTTTCCGGCGGGCATTTCGGCTGTCTGGTATTCTCAGACTCCGGTTTATTATAGTTTTCCCGCTCGATAATGCCATACTTCTGTTTGACCTGGGCGATATAAAGGCGGCTGACCTTCAAACCGGTATATTCCAGCACATACGCCTTAATCTCCTCGTAGGTCGCTTTGCTCTCCGCAGCAGTCAAATCCAGCTCGTCCATATTTAGCCAACTTCAATATGCTGAGTCGATTTTAATTTGGACAAAAGGCATACGGTCTCCAAGTGCTCCGTCAACGGAAAATTGTCAATCGGTACAATGCGCTCACAGTGGTAGTTCCAACGCTTTAAGAGTTGCAAATCCCGCGCGAGGGTCTCCGGATTGCAGGAGACATAGACAA
>BNJU01002106.1_pt1 | contig 21607 bp, 24 predicted proteins | sample 8539281 | NCBI WGS metagenome assembly BNJU01 (sample SAMD00202456, study PRJDB9452) | human saliva metagenome | isolation source: human saliva | place: Japan
GGTAAAAAAAATAGAGATATGACCAATTACGATTTATTTACATCAAATATTTAAAATAATGGTAAGCCTTAGAACTTTTTAAAAAAAGAAGTTGTTACCAATAATATCTGATGTTATGAGAAAGAAAAAAACCGTATCTCTTGAAATAAGATACGGCGATAAGTCTATGGTGAAATACTTTATTATAATTACAATTTTATATATAAACAAAGATTATACATTCAAAGGATTACGCATCCTTTGGGGTTTCATCATAGCGAAGTAGATAATCTTTCAATCTATCTGCCTGCTGCTTTGTTATCTTTAAAAACATGATATGTTTTTTTAAAGTAGCCATATCATATTCATCAATGATTCTACCTATTGACACGTTTAAGAACATAGAAGGTAATGAACTTACTCCTTCCATATTTGCAACAACCTTCTCATCAGATGCAATTGCACCTACAATAGTGTTGTAAAAAGTGTTTCCAGCCTCTGGCAAACTATTATGTGAAGCTAAAACTTCTTTCATATTCACTGTACACATAATCGTCTTGATTTAATTAAAACATCTAAAACTCAAACGAATCAAGTATTTCCACATCATCCATTTGGGAAATATCAACTTCAAAATATAACAGAGTTCCAGGGAAATCAAAGTCAATATCATAAACTCTTTTATTCCCTTGCATATTATATTTATCCTTTTTCTTATATAAAAGGAGAGCACGACCACTGCATAGTCTAGAGGAATCTGTACTTGATAAGATATTATCTAATCCCTTTCCTTTATTCCATTTTGCTGATTTAACTGTGAAATTGTTCTCAATGGCTTTCAGTAAGGCTTGCTTATCATCTATAATCGAAGGAAGATACTTCTTTACCGATCGGACAATCCCAATCCCGAAATCTGATATTGCTGCGTATAATACATGCGTATCTTTATCATAAAAAATCAAAGAAAAAGCATTATTACCAGCCGAAGCATGATCAAATACATTATAAAAAGCTTCCTTTAAGCTTAAACTAATAGCACTTAAATCCTTATTTTTGAAGTAATTGTTTCTTAAATATTCTTCAACTCTCGCAGCAAAAAGCTCTTTTTCTCCATCAACAATCCGCCATAGATTAAAAATATGAGAGGAATCTGCCGTATCAACATGATTCTTTTGCCCTAACCAATAATCTCGGAAGCGTAGTTCATTATAAATATAATCATCAACAGATGGATTGTTTGGTGATAAATTAGCCTGCCAATTATGATCTGAAAGAAATTGTATAAGGCACGCTAAAGTAACTAAATGCATTGGCATCAAGTCCTTAACCGCTATGTCAGTACCAAAGGAAATGAAGACTTGGATACCATTCCCTTGGAAATTGTACCTCTGATAAGAGTCAACTATCAGCTTTAACCATTTGGCTTATCAGGTGTTGTAAAAAAGATGTTGTTTTCTTGCGGCATAAGAATGCATTTTTGCAAAGATAACAATAATACCTTAATTACACAACACTTTAATTTAAATACCTCCTTTAACTATAAAAATAATCTAAATTTACAGTACTATTAAAGTTGATTAGCTGACTTTCTCTACAGCTTCCATAGCTGCTAAGCACTTAGGACAGAGTCCTTTATAATAAAGCTGGGTGTCATCAATTCGGAAACCTTCGCCAATTTTGCCTGTATACTTCGGCATTTCCATTGCTTCAAAGTCATAAACCTTCTCACATCTCTTGCAAAAGAAGTGAGCATGAGGCTCTGTCACACCATCGTAACATACGCGATGATCATCAATGGTTATCATTGATACGGCATGATATTCGGACAACATGCGCAACGTATTATAAACAGTTGTACGGCTTACTGTCGGCAACTGTTTCTTCAATGCAAGGAACACATCCTCCACTGTTGGGTGGGTATGATGCGTCAAGAGATACTTCATAATGGCTACTCGCTGTATTGAAGGGCGAATACCTAACTCTATAAGTCTATTATATGCAGAATCCACACTTTATTCTTTTAAGTTTCTAAAAAAACGATACACGTGATTTTACCTTGTTAATATACGAATTCTAAGGACAGTGGCACGTTATTATTGGGTGCAAAGATACAAAAAAAGTAATGACAGATGGATATAAACAATTGAAAAAAATACAAAATAATAGAATTTACTTGACGCTTTGTCACATACAGATTGCATATATAGCTCTATATGAAAGCAACATACATGGCTATCAACAAAGCATTTTACATAACGAAAAGCAATATTTAACGGATTAACATCTGGCAGGAGACTGAAGATAAAAAATCTGCGGTTAAAGAGCCATCTACATCTACTTAATCATGATTGGATAGGCACTTTTTGTAAGAACAAATTACATTCGTTTTTTAAACAAGGCTCTTTTGAATTCTAAAAGGGCGTCTTTTGCATGGTAAAAGATGCCCTTTTGGCGTGTAAAAGATGCCCTTTTGCAACGTAACTAATCAAGGAAAATGAAGAATTATCGTATAATGCGAAAACTATCTGATAATGAGTGAGAAATGGAGTTAACTGTATAGAAGTGCGCTGATTGAAAAGAGCAGAAATATGTAGATTTGTGCAGAAGTTCAGTTACTAAATCATTACCCATATTGGGAATAGGTAACGAAATGCAGATGTAGGTAACTGAAATTATTTCTCTCGTGTGCCTGTTGCTTCGGTCGGCAGTTTTCTGCATAAGTGAGGAACGCTTTAATTCGGGTAACTTTGCCCATAAAGATTAAAGCGTATGAAAACAGAAAAGATGAAGGTGTTGCTCTACCTCAAAAAGAGCGGAAAGGATAAGCAGGGTAAAGCTCCCATTATGGGACGTATCACACTTGGAAGGAGTATAGCACAGTTTAGTTGCAAGCTATCTTGCGATATAGATTTGTGGAGTCCTCGCGAGAGTAGAATGAGGGGCAAGAGCCGTGAGGCGGTGGAAGTGAACGAAAGCTGGATAGTTTAGTACTTTCCATTCAGTCCGCTTATCAAACATTGCTGTCCAAAGGACAGGCATTTACTGCCACGGACATCAAGGAGCAGTTTCAAGGGAGCGTACAATCTCGGTGTATGCTTATAGAACGCCTTGATAGGCTTATCAGGGAGAAAGAAGAACACGTTGGAATAGATATTAAGAAAGATACGCTATCTAATTATCACTCTACACGAGGCAATCTTCGCACATTCATCGAAGAGAAATATAAGGTGGAGGATTTAGCTTTCTCACAACTATCTGAAAACTTTATTTATGATTTTAGAGATTTTTTCTTGGGGACATTAGGTTTTCAAGAGAGCAGTTTCTATGGTGCCGCTTCCCAAATAAAGACCGTATGTAGGTTGGCATACCGTGAGGGATTGGCTGACACCTTGTTGTTTGCTAATGCAAAAATAGCAAGAGGAGATAAGAAGCTACCAAAAGCTCTTGACAGGTGTTCGCTTGACAAACTAATGAAGATACAGTTTGAAGAGTTAGAGGAGGAAATGGAAACCGCAAGGGACTTGTTTGTCTTCGCCTGCCATACGGGTGCAGCCTATTGCGATTTGATGGAGTTAAGCAGATCGCATCTTGTCCGTGATGATGAGGGAAGTCTTTGGCTGAAGTTCAACAGGCAGAAGACAGGTGTACTTTGCCGTATCAAGTTGTTGTCCGAAGCTATCAGGGTAATAGAGAAGTACAAGAGCGATGAAAGGGAAAGGCTATTGCCACAGATGAAATATGCCACCTATCAATCGTATCTTAAAGCATTGCGCCTAAGAGCAGGCATAGCCTTTCCCTTTACCACGCATACGGCAAGGCATACCTTTGCCACGCTCATTACCCTTGAACAAGGAGTACCAATAGAAACGGTAAGCAAGATGTTGGGGCATAGCAATGTGAGTATGACCGAGCGATATGCAAAGGTTACGCCACAGAAACTGTTTGGAGTTTGAGCGTTTCCTTTCTTTTACGGAGGATATGCAGATGAGTATTTAGCAATAGTAGTATTAAAACTAAAATCATGATGAGAAGTACATTCAAGACACTGTTTTATATCAACAGACAAAAGACCAAAGCAAATGGTCTTACCTCCATACTCTGCCGTATCACGATAGATGGCAAGAACTCTGTTATTACCACAAACGAAGAATGTAAGGCTGCGGAGTGGAACTCAAAACAAGGAATAACAACGGACAAGAAAACCAATCTTCGACTGCAATCATTCAGGGAACTTGTAGAAAAGACCTATCAGGAACTGCTCCTAAAAGACGGAGTGGTAAGTGCTGAACTGCTTAAAAACAGATTGCAAGGCATAGCAATTTCTCCCACCACTTTGTTGGAGCTTAGCAATACAGAACTACAATCGGTAAAGGAAGGTGTGGGCAAATCAAAGGCAGAAGGTACATACACTAACCTTTGCTATGCTAACAGGATGCTGTGCGAGTTTATAAAGGACTTAGGTAGTACGGATATAGAAATCCGAAGTATAACGGAGGAACTGTTTGAAGAATACCGCTTCTTTCTTAAAAAGAAAGGGTTGAAAGGTTCTTCTATCAACAATTATCTTTGTTGGCTGAGCCGTTTAATGTTCCGTGCGGTAAGCCAGCGTATCATTCGTTATAATCCATTTGAGCATGCAGAATATGAAAAGGTAGAAAAGGCTATCCGCTTTCTTAGTAAGAGTGATGTGAAAAACCTGATGGCAATGAAGATGTGTGATAGCGATGCCGAACTTGCAAGGCGGATGTTCATCTTCTCCTGCTTCACAGGTTTAGCCATTACGGATATGGAACACTTGACGTTTGGGCATATCAAGAGCGCAACGGACGGGAAGATGTATATAAGAAAGGAGCGTCAGAAAACAAAAGTAGAATTTATAGTGCCGTTACATCCCATAGCAAAGACGATTATCGAGCAGCAAAGGCAGCTACAAGCGGTGAAAGAAGAAGGCAATAATACGGATATGAATAATCGTCTTATCTTTCAACCCTGTTGCAGCAGAAGTGTGTTAGTAGCGAAGTTAAGTATCGTAGGCAAGGCTTGTGGTATCAAACAACGTCTGTCCTATCACATGGGAAGACATACCTTCGGAACGATATGTCTAAGTGCAGGTATTCCCATAGAGAGCATCGCCAGGATGATGGGGCACGCATCAATTGCAAGTACGCAGATTTATGCGCAGGTAACCGACTGCAAGATTTCGGAAGATATGGACAGGCTTATTGCCAAGCATAAGTGTACTAATGAGATAATGGAAAAGGCAGCATATAAACAATAGTGTAAGGTTAGAGAGGAAAGTGAACTTTCAGGCATTACAAAATGATAACAGATAATCAATGAAAGAGGTGTAAATATGAAAGCAAAGCATCATCAAAAGGACGACCAAAGAAAGTCAGAGTGTAATCAGTCCGATGACAATATAAGAAAAGCTATCGAGCGAAGTTTTTTGAGTGGACTAACAGTATGTGTGTTATTTATCAAGGCAAGGGAGAGGTTGCTATGACGGAGGGCGAACTAGCAAAGTTTTTCGGAGTTAGTTGGCAAAAAGTTAATCACAAGGTCAGGCTTATAAAACAGACTATGTGCTTAAAGTATTATGAGATAGAAGCAGGTAATGCTACCAGCAACATAAGTAAGCAGGGGGATAGCGTGGAGAGTTATGCGCCACTCTGCCCCTTGCCCATTATCATCGCCCTTTCCTTTCATCTTAACAGCGTAGAGGCAGGTATGTTTAGGAAATATCTCTGCCAAAGGCTGCAATCTCCTGCGCCAACATTCATTCCTATTATTGTTGATACAGGTGGCACACGGGGGTGCTGAGTGGCAGTTATACAGACTACTGATTATATCCTTTTTCTTTCACTGTTATATCTTACTACATAACTACATTAAAGGTAAAGCAGTGAAAGATAAAGGATTAATGAGTAGTTGGGCTATTATCAAAATTATACTACATAGTAACTACATTTAACCTCCTACTTTCACCGCTTAGGTATTCTTATTATAATAAGAGAGAGAACGTTTAAGGGTATTATATGCTGCCTGTTATCCTATGGATTATCCTTTGCAGTACGCTTTCTTGGCTAACAAGAATAGACGCACTGCCAATCATTCCCTTGATGAGTGGATATTTACAGCTTGCTATCTTCACTTGTGCAGTGAACATACTGCCCTCATTTGTTTGATGAGGAGTATGTGATGTGGTTACTATTGTGCTACCAGCTACTCCGTAGTTTTCGGCATTGTAACCCTCAAACTCTATATTGGCTGTCATTCCGTTTTCTATCGTATTGACATACCTGTAAGGAATGATTAGTGTGCCTTGACGGGTATTTGTCATTTGTACCTTTGCACTGATGGTTTCTGGATAGGGGATAAAGTATGCACCTGCCAATAATCCTAAAATCACGATAGTAATAATTGTGATACCATAACGCACGATGCCTGAAGGAATTTTGCCAATTATATGTCTTACCTTCTCGCTGCGGAGTTCTATTTTGCTGTCTGCCATAGTGTTTCTCTATTATTAGTTGCCCAATTCTAACTGATTTTTCACGAGGTTATAGTATGCACCACGCTTTGCCGTGAGTGATTCGTGATTGCCAATTTCCACCACTTTGCCTTTATCCAGTACCACTATCTGGTCGGCATTCTTTACTGTACTTAGTCGGTGCGCTACGATAACCACAGTCTTGCCCTTGTAGAACTCATCAAGATGTTCTACAATCATACGTTCGTTGTTGGCATCGAGCGAGTTGGTGGCTTCGTCAAGGAAGATATAATCTGGATTCTTATATACGGCTCTTGCTATTAGGATACGCTGTTTCTGTCCTTGACTCAAGCCCACACCATCGCGCCCAATCTTGGTATTATACTTTAACGGTAGCCCCAGTACATAATCGTGAATACAGGCAATCTCGGCAGCTTTCTGCAATCGCTCCTTATCAATTTCCCCATCATCCACGGCAATGTTGCGAGCTATCGACTCGGAGAAGATAACACCGTCCTGCATTACCACTCCACACTGCTTGCGCCACCATTTTTTGTTGAGCGTATTTACATCTGTTCCACCGATATTGATTTGTCCGCCCAATACGGGATAATAACCCAACATCAATTTAATAAGTGTTGTCTTTCCACTGCCCGATGCTCCCACAATAGCTGTTACTTTGCCCTTGGGGATGGTCAGACTTACATCATCTATAATTGTTTTCAAAGCGTGTGGGTCGTACTTGAAGTTTACATCTTTAAGGTCTATTCCCTTGTTTTCTTCTTTCACTGCAGTTTCCAAGCCTTGCTTACCGTTCTCATCATCCATACGGTGGATTTCGTTGATACGTTCAAGACTAATTTTTACATCTTGCACAGAATAGAAGAAACTCATTAACTGTTCCACGGGAGAATTGAGCTGACCGATGATATATTGCACGGCAAGCATCATACCGAGTGTGAGTTGTCCGTGAATCACGGCAGTAGCTGCCACTACGGTAATGACGATATTCTTTAGTTCGTTGATAAAGATGCTACCCGCCTCTTGCGTCTGTTGGAGTTTGAGCGACTTCATTTGTACTCCAAAGAGGTCTGCCTGCACGTCCTCCCATTCCCAGCGTCTGCGCTGCTCGCAGTCTTGGAGCTTTATCTCCTGCATGGAGGTGATAAACTCGTAGGTCTTGTTGTTGTTGATGGCTTGCTGCTCAAAGAGTTCATAATCCAGAACCTTTCTGCGTCTAAGGAAGAGCGCAAGCCAACCACCATAAAGCAAGCTGCCCACCATAAAGATGGTAAAGATGAGCCAATTGTAAGAAAGCAATACGATGCTAAATACCACAAAGGTAAAGAGCGAAAACACGATACTGAGTGTCTGTTGCGTTAAGAAAGTGTTTACACGGCTATGGTCGCCCATACGTTGCATAAGGTCGCCCATCAATTTGGTATCGAAGAACGACATGGGTAGCTTTAAGAGCTTGATGAAGAAGTCGCTAACCAAAGAGATGTTGATACGCAAAGAGATATGCAGTAAGAGCCAACGGCGGATAAAGTCGATGGCTGTACGGCTCACGGTAAGGACAAGTTGCCCTAAGAGTATCAACCAAATAAATCCAATGTTTTGGTTCTTGATACCTACATCTACAATGGCTTGCGTGAGGAAAGGCAGGATAAGTTGCAAAAGGCTGCCTACGAGCAACCCCAAGACAATCTGCCCGAAGTATTTGCGATATTGCTTGATGTAGCAAAATAGGAACTTAAATGAGCGTTCCTCTTTGGGTTGTTCGTCTGCCTTGTTTTCATAGAAAGCAGGCGTAGGCTCTAAGAACATCGCAATTCCTTTTTCCTCACCGTCTGATTGTATGCTAACCCAATGCTTTTTGAACTCCTCAAGATTGTATTTTACAAGTCCTTTCCCGGGGTCAGCAATGTAGAAAGTCTTTCCTTTCTTGACCTTATACAGTACAACAAAGTGGTTTTGATTCCAGTGGAGAATGCAGGGAGAAGAAATTTTCTTTATTCCTTTAATGTTAACTTTTCCACAATTACTTTCTAGTCCTAAAGCAAAAGCTGTATCTCTGATGCTGAGCATAGAAACGCCCTCTGTCGTTGTATTACACAGACCGGAGAGATAATTTGTTGAATACTTTTTATGATAGTATTCACAGATCATCTGTAAGCATGCTACACCGCATTGCATAGAATCATATTGCAAGATGTTAGGAAAGGATGTTGTCATTTTATCGTATATCTTTTTATCTCATTGTATTCTTGATTACCTGTAATTTTTCTTAATTATAGAATGCTTACCTCTCTCGAAAGTCCATTTTACGGAGAGTCCTATATATGGAAATGCGGTGGTATTATCATAGGTAGTCTTAAATAAATCAGTCTGTCTGGAGTATCTGCGTCCTTTTCCTGCAAGTCCAAACGACAACCCTAATTCTAATTTATCTTTGAAAAGTTCTTTATAGATATTTCCCTGTAACATTATAGACGGTATAATAAACACGGTCTAAGTTCCTAAATGTTGGTTCTAACATTATGTTCAACATACCGCCCCATCCTGATGGGAGGTTGAAACTATTATAAAGAGTATAATATTGTCGAAATCTATTCTTGTCATATTTTATACCATCTAAAGTTATATCCTCTACATGCAATTCTAATTTACCCATGCCTTTCATCATCCAACATTTCAAAGGGTGTAGATTTAGCTCCACACTCATCCCATACGCATTTATCCCATCAAGATTAACAGGGCGAGTGTAAAGGTAATTTTTATTCTCCGAACTATTTTCGGTTTGCCAATAGATATTATTATTAGAGTGCATATAGACACCTGTTACTCCAAGTAAATTCTTAAAGAAAGAGAAAGAAACCATCAACATATCATTCGTTGGAGCTTTCAAAGATGGGTTTCCCACTGAATAATTCGAGGCATTCGACCATCTAATCGTTGATGATATTGCTGAATATGGAATGTTCTCTAATATATGCTTAAAAGCAAGACGAAACATACTGCTTCCGTTTTTATTTAATGGAGCCATTAAACTAATCGAGGGACTTAATCCTCTTTGTATGTTCTTGGAAATTACAGAGGATTCGTTATCGCTATATGAAATATGATTTATTTGCCAATTTATACCAAAAGCATATTTTAATTTCTTGAATGCTCCTGCCAACTGGATATAGACGTAAGGGGTAAAGCCCTTGACCTTCGTTCTACTATTGCTTATGAAAAATTTGTTAGTAAGGTTGTTTACTATTATTGGCGTAAATTGCTGATTCACATACTGAACAGCGCCACCATAAGTCAGTAGATTTCTACCTATGGGTTGAGTGAAATCTAATGAAGTTTTCCAAAGATTATTATTTTGCTTGTCAGCTGCTCCTACGCTTTCTACGCTATTTCCCAGATAATTTGTAGCTGTATTTGCGTGCCTGTTATAGTAATCTATCGTCAAATCTACCAAAATTTTACTCTTACCGAGAGGAGTTAAATACTTTGTTGTTACTTCTTGTTCAACCACTCGTTTGTAAGTTCTTATATTTATGTTATTATCGTCATCATAAGTATTTAAGTGTGAATGGTTGTGGTTGGCTGAGATATAGTAACTAAAACTCAAAGACGATTGTTTGTTAAGTTGTTGAGTAAGGCTCAGTCGATTAGAGAAACTATAGCCTCTATTATAGTCTCTTTCACAACTCTGCTTCTCAATGCCCGACAATTTATTATAAAGAAATTGTTTACCAGTCTCTTTATACTGATACCAAGGCAGTGATAAATTATCATAAATATGCAGATCCTTGTATCTATAGTACATCGTTCCTCCTAAATTTTCTTCATCTATACAGTTCCCCTTGTGTGCGGTTCCCTCCGCGGACAAACTACCGTAATAGTTCCTATCGGCTATTTTTCCTTAATGAGATATTGATAACTCCTCCACCAGTAGAGGCATTGGTGTTACTTCCTGCAAGGTAATCAACCTTCACAGAGCCTATCATATTGGCTGGAAACTTATTAAGTTCTTCTTGCGAGGTTATTTTTAATTCCATTTACATATATTTCGCTAACAGGAAGTCCATTAATGTTGATAACTCCGTTTTCTTTAGTTATTCCTGGGAGGAATATCAAAGCATCAGCTGTTTTCTTTCCTTTCAAGATAGGAGAGTCAGTTAAGTTTACAGAGTACCCTTTCGTGTTTTGTACGAACCTTGAAGCCGATATAGTAATGCCATCCAAATTAACCGCTTTTGGAGATAGCGTAATCTTCATGGGGGTATTATCTACCTGCTTGATTTGGAAAGCATCTTCATACGACATATGAGATACTCTCACAATCACGATTTTGTTTTCGCCAGGAACCTTAACCTTGAATTGTCCATCTGCCAGTGTTATACAACCGCCTACCAGCGTAGAATCAGTAGAAGTTAAGATGGCTACCGATGCAAACTCTACAGGCTTTCCTTGATAATCTAAGACATATCCTTCTACTTCCTGTGCATACATAACACCATTGAAGGATAGCATTATTACTAAAAACAAAAAAACAACTTTTCTCATCAATATCAGGTATTTGCAATTTTGAAATTCATAATGTCATAAAAATACTTTCGGATATTAGTTTCTGCATTTTCTCTAAAGGCAACATTAGAACATTTATTTTCCCCTACTTCTCTCTTTCTTTGAACACATTCTGTGCATATAGGAAGTAAGTGACATGCCTGACAACATTCTGCCACATACATATTCTCCCAACGTTCTTTATTAGTTCCATAGCAAATGTTTCCATCATGAGAAAGTGAGCCTATTTTATTATCCACATTAAAATCACGAGCCGTACATTTATAAATATCGCCATTATAATTGATAACAAGGTTATGTACATAGTCAGCATAACAGTGTTGTACGCTTGATCCCAAATAAGTATTTATATTTGATTGAAACTTAAACTGAGTGAGTTGCGATTTTAATTGAGAAACCTTAACTTTTAAATTATCGTCTTCTTCCTCTTGCCAAACTTTATGAAAAGAAAACCTTAGATTCCTACAATTATGATATGCTTCAAAGTCTTTCACAACATCATAAAAAGATAGGATATTTTCTTTTGTATAGTTGCACCGTATGGTTGTAAACAACCGCTTTTCTATCGCATAAAATAAATTATGCAATACTCTATCGTACGTTCCTGTGCCATCTTTGTAATATTTAATCTTATCATGAAAACCTTTCCCCCATCAAAAAGCTACCTGTATACTAACCCAATTGCTTAATTTTTATCAAATCGTCCACAACATTAGGAGTTAAGCATATGCCATTGGTAGTAAAGTTAACTTGAAATTTCTTATTATACTTATTGCATAATTCGCTACATTTTTTTAATCAAAGGGTGTACAATTTTTCTTATAATAAAGTAGTGGTTCGCCTCCAAAAAGCTAATTGAAAAAGTCCTTAATGTTGAAGAACTAATTACCCTTTCTAAGTACATTATGACATATGATAGTGTATCCTTAGACATTAAACTACCCTTTAAATGGCTTTCATAACAATACCAGCATCTTAGATTACAATCCAAGGTTGGGTTTATGGTTATTCTTACATAATCGTCTGACTGCAATTTAGAATTAATCTCATCTACACAATTTTTTTCATTTCATCAAGCGCAGATAACACTATAAAACCACACTTAATAAGTAACTCGTAAAGGCTTGGATGAATTTCCTTTAAAGATTCTATATTATGACGTCTTTCTATGATTATAGGTTTAAGACGCATATCTAATGTTAGTAATTTATTTTTTTGGTAATTGTATAGATAGACTTGTTCCTTTTTGAATTGGCGAATCTATTAATACATTAAACAAACTCCACTTCATATTTTTTTATAAGTAATAATAATATTTATATATTCAGATTGTGACCATACTTATGATAGTCACAATCTGAAATGTTATAAAGAACTTAAACGTGACATCCCTTGCAAGTTCCCGTGCAATTTGTATTGGTATCACCCCATCCACCACCTAAACAAATTTCCGTTAGATGCCAAAAAAATCACTTGGGGAACCGCTTTCCGTATTGGTGTTATTTTTTTACAAACACCTCCATGGAGTATACCTAATTCATCCTCTCTTAACTCTGAAAAATAAATCTTCTTTCATAATTTCATTTTTATTTATTTTATCTACTCTTATAGATTTTCGACTTCTTCTCCTTTTTTTATTACAGTGAGGTCTGTTTTATAATCTTGTCGACTTGATTATCTTTTTTTGATGTTGCAAATATATTTATATCTCCAAATTATATCGTTACACTTTTGTGTAATTCTGAATTTGTTGTCTGAAATATTACACAAAAAGTGTAATCATGCTGCCTTGCAAAGTTCACCATACTTGGAAAAAGAAGCCCTTGATACCTCTTTTTGCTGGAACATACAGGAACGGTTTCGGATGTCAGGTAGTCGATGGATTTTTCCAATTTGGCGTGTACCAAATCCCAACACCTTCATTACTTTCAATAGTTTGCTGTCAATCTCTGCAATCATATAGCTGTACTTGTCCTCCACTATCGGCTTTACTGCCAATGCCATTAGCCGCTTGAACAATGTCAATGTGGATATTCCTGCTCCCGTTGCAACCGCAAAGCGTCCGATATGCCAAAAACTATATTTACTTTCCCTATGGATAGCATTCAGTGGGTTTATCCCATATATTTTCTCGATAGGAAGAGTCTTGTGCTTATCCCAATGAAAGCTTCTGATGCAGCCAATCATATTCCCAAAGGAATCCCTTGCAATATAGATATGAGATTTGTTGTCATACAAATATTCCTCTTCCTCAAACACTGATTTGATGTCTTCATTTACTTCTTTCTCTGTAAATGAAGATAAGTGATGAGAGTAATTCTCCCTGACCACAAACTGTGCTATTTCCAACAGACTCGTTTTGTCTGCCATGAAGATAGCATAGTCCTTAAATGTTGCAATCTGTTTTTCCATAATGCTTTTTGTTTCTTGATTTATACGGCAAAAATACTTCCTATGCGAATATCATCTATTACACTTTTGTGTAATTTGGCATCTTCCTCTTTGTTTTTTACACTTTTGTGTAATCTTTTTGCGGTATTCCGCATTAAAAATGTACTTTTGTAGTGAAACATATCAGAGAACCTTAACACGTTTAGCATATATGACAGACATAAAAGATTTCTTTATAGCATCGAACACCGTGCGCAACGCACCTGACTATGATTCCAATGTACTCTCTACATTGGTGCAAACCGTAGAAGCTTTTGCTCGTGTTACCTATCAGAGTGTTTACTTGATAGACTATTACAGGCAGGAATTTCTTTATGTGTCGGACAACCCTTTGTTTCTTTGTGGGCATACGGCAAAGGAGGTGAAGGAATTAGGGTACAGCTTTTACTTGGAGCATGTGCCAGAGGACGAACAAAAAATGCTTGTTGAGTTAAATAGCAGTGGGTTTAAGTTCTTTGAGACTTTCGATATAGTTGATAAGTATAAATGCTCTATGTCATATCACTTTCATTTGAATAGTGGAACAAAGAGGAAACTAATAAATCACCAACTTACTCCAATATTGTTGACCGATGAAGGTAAAATATGGATTGGTATGTGTGTTGTATCACTTTCTTCACATAAAACAGCGGGACATGTAGAGTTTCATAAAAGTGGATTAAGCAAATATTGGAAATATTCTTTTGAAGGACATAGATGGAAAGAGTGTGAGGGAGTTGTCCTAAAAGAAGAGGAACTTGAGGTACTTAGATTATCAGCAGCTGGATTTACTATGAATGAAATAGCCGAGAGAATGTATCGTTCTTTAGATTCTATTAAAACATATAAACGCCACGCCTTTGAGAGGTTGGGCGTGGCGAATATAACAGAAGCTATTTCAAGGGCAGAATTAAATAAATTGTTTTAGTAATTCTCATTTTTCCTATTGTAGAAGTGAGGAGAAATAAAATTTAGGAAAATAGTTTACAGCCTTTCCTGTCGCTAGATTGTACATAGCAGTGGTACATAAACCTGCTGCAATCCAAGAAGCAATGGAGAGTTGTGGCGGTGGCAGTGTATTACTTTCTTCTTTGTACTGCCCTACTATCTTGTCTAGCCATTCTTTAGGCTGATTCCAAAAGGCGCCGTGCCCAGTAACGTATTCTGCAACTTTTAGTTCAAATCCTTTGGGATTGTCTGATAATTCAGAAAGGGAATGTCCCAACGGATCTACCACAGTAACAAAGCCAGCCCAACCAAAGTTGTATGGGTGCAGTACTGGGATTTTTCTTTCTTTGCAAATCCTATCAAAGACAAAAGGTGTATCGTCCTTAAAGTCCAATGCATTGATAGCCACATCATGACCATTCAGCACCTCTTTGATGTTATCAGGAGTCAAGAACTCTGTATGGTAATCTATTTGCGCATCAGGATTGATGCTTTGCAAACGCTCTGTCAAACATTCCGCCTTGTATCTGCCAATGTCATTCTCTGTATAGTTCTGCCTATTAAGGTTGCTTTCCTCCACCTTGTCTCCATCAACGATGGTGATATGTTCGAAACCAAATCTTAAAGCGCATTCAGCCACGATACTGCCTATACCTGCACCACCAAGGAATATCTTATAATCCTTGATGATGCTTTGTTCTCTCTCGCTCACATAGAGCCTGTTTCTACTGTATCTTTCTTCCATAACTGATAATTTATTTTTTTGCAAAATTAGAAGTGTATACCAAGAAATACATTACACAAAAGTGTAAAAAGAAGATGAAACAGATGTTTTTTTAGATTTTATAACAAATAGAGGTACGCTAAAATTGTTATGCGCTATAATTTTCCTCTAACAGCCTCTCCAAATCCGAAGTCTTATAAAGTATCTTCCCTGCAAACTGCGTATAAGGTATAATCCCCTTATCTCTATAATCTTGCAATGTTCGAGGACTGATATATAGCCGTTCACATACCTCCTTACCTGTGAGAAAATGCTCGCCACCAAACAGTGGTTTGTGCGTTTCTCCCACTTCCTTTATTCTCCTGCCCACATCGTGCAGTGCGGTAAGCACCACCTGCATCTCGTCCGAGCCAAAATTCAAATCTTTTGCCGTTTCCATAACTTGTTTATTTTTTAGGTTTGTCAGTTTTTGTAAGGAGCAGCCTTTCCACATCCTCACATTTATAATAACACTTGTGTCCGATTTGTGCGAATGGCAGCACACCCGTATCACGGTAATGCTGCAATGTGCGCTTACTGATGTTAAGCAGCTGGCACACATCACCATTGTGCAGCCAATCTGTGTGCTTACACTTCTCTCCAAATGCCTTGTGGCAGCACTCGGCAAGGCTTAGCACCTCGTCCCTCAGCTTCTGCCAGCTCTGGTCTGTAATAATGAAATATCCCATAACTTCTATTGTTTTGTTTGTTGTTACTTTTATCCTGTGTTGCAGTGTTCTGCGCTACGACACGATGCAAAAGTAGGGATAGTTTCCTTATGCTCAAAGCACTAAGGAACAGCAGGGAAAACAAAGGAAACACGATGAAATCCTCTTCCTCATTTCTTGTCGTTATCAACACTGAAACACCCACTTTTCTTCTTTCACTGCCAATAGAATATAAAGATACAATCAACCATTTGGCATAAACCTTCTATCTTGTTCTAAGATTTCTGAGAACATAGAGATAAGCTCTTAATTTTTGCTTACATCTTTTTGTGGATTGCTTTTTGTTTTAATGGGTAGTTATTTGCGTCTTATCTGTTCTTTGTCATTCCTTTATTTATAGCCTACTACCCAAATGTGCAGAATACCGCATTTGAATGTGGTTTGTTACAAAGCCAATCAATTATTGGTATTTGTATCATTTCCTTTTATCCTTTGATTTCTCCATTTAATCCACTAAAAACTAAGATGTTTGATGATTTCCTACAAGGAATTTTTATTGCAGGTTTATGCAACATTATGCAAGCACACCGAGAATGCTTGGCTATCAGAATTATCCTCCTTAACTTCACTTTCAGAAACCATTTTAGGATGATTATGAAGAAATGCGCAGACAATAGCAATATACACGCAGAAGACAAGCCGAAGCATAGTAGGCAAACTTCCAAAAACAGGGAGATAGAAAGCTACCTCTCCACCCATTATTACTTCAGGTTTAACACCGTACTTGGCAGAACTGAGTTTTTCTCCCAAGTATGCCAATATGTATAGCAAGGTCAGCCGTTATGACATCAATACCTTTCGCAGGGAACTTGATAGCGAGGAAGGTATTATTACTCCGCTGATAATCTCTATTCCATCATTGAAAGCAGCTTTTTCTCCCCGTATCAATCCCATACAGGAGTATTTCAAGGCTTTGCCAACGGTTGATGCTTCAGAAGTGCTGCACAAGATAGAGATAAACCAATGCGCCATCGCCAATCTTGCATCGTGTGTTACCGTCCGTAACTCCGAGAAGTGGCTGCCGTACCTTACCAAATGGCTTGTTGCAGTGGTTGCCAACGCTATGGACAACCGTGAATGCCGTAACCATACCTGTCTTGTACTGACAGGAGAACAGGGAAAGTTCAAGACAACGTTCCTTGACCTGCTCTGTCCTTCTGCTCTTCACGGTTACAGCTACACAGGAAAAATATATCCGCAGGAGAAGGACACACTTACTTATATCGGTCAGAACCTTATCGTAAACATCGACGACCAACTCAAAGCCCTCAACAAGCGTGATGAGAATGAACTCAAGAACCTTATTACCTGTCCGATGGTTAAATACCGTATGCCTTACGACAAGTATGTGGAGGAACACCCACACTTGGCGAGTTTCGTAGCATCGGTAAACGGCAACGATTTTTTGACTGACCCGACAGGAAGCAGACGATTTCTACCCTTTGAGGTGCTTGCCATTGATATTGAACGAGCTAAAGGTATTTCTATGGATGCAGTCTATACCGAAGCGGAAGCCTTGTTAAACGCTGGCTTCCGATATTGGTTTAACGATGAAGAAATCACGGAACTCTACAAGGAGAGTGAGGACTTCCAAGTACAGACCGCAGAAATGGAACTACTATTACGCTGTTTTGAAAAGTCAACAGAGGACAATCCTCATTGTGCTTATATGACCACTACCGAAATACTCGCTTATTTAGGTGTTTATACGCATCAACCTTTGACACTCAAACGTATGGGCGAAGCACTCAAAAGAGCTGGCTTTGAAAAGGTAAGCAAGAGGCGTGAGGGTTGTAGTCCTGTCTATGTGTATAAGATTAGGAAAATCCACCCCTGCCCACTGGTAAATAGCTGTAGTAGTTTGATGTAGTAGAGTGTGTAGTATCATCGTTTATTACAAAGTATTATTGATTATCAATAACTTACATTAAAGAAGTATGTAGTAAGAAGAAAGTGAAAAAAGTTTTTAGGGGAAAAACTTTAGGAAACGAAAAAGCATAAATGAAGTTTGCCCTATCAGCATAATCAAAATATAATCCGATATTAAAATCAGAATAAATAATTTTTCAACCAATAATTATAATAACAATGAAAGAAGAAGAATTATCACGCATTAAGCGATACCCCATAGTGGAGTATCTTGAGAGGAAAGGTATCAAACCAGTGCGCAGCACACCAGCCTATGCCCTTTACCATTCACCGCTTCGTGCGGAAACACATCCGAGTTTCAAGGTAGACACAGAGAAGAACCTTTGGATAGACTATGCCGAAGGCAAAGGCGGAAGTATTATCGACCTTTGTATGCGGTTAGAGGGCTGCACACTGTTGGAAGCCATCCGCATTTTGGGGCAGAATGCTCCCGATATAACGCACGTTCCTCGTAGAGAAAGTGTTCAAGGCACTTCCAAGCAAGAAAGTATCAGACAAGCAGTGTCTACAAGTGGAGTAAGGAGACTGATAGAAATATCAGACACCTTACCTCCACACTTATTAAAGTATCTTGAGGAAGACCGCTGCATCAATTTAGAAAAGGCTATGCTCTTTCTGCGTTGTATCAGCTATGAGGTAAGAGGGCTGCACTATCAAGCCATCGGCTTTGCCAATCAATCGGGAGGTTATGAGCTTCGAGATAATGGAATATTCAAGGGCACAATAGCACCAAAGGACATTACTCCGATATTTGCGGACAGAGCAGAGCCAGTTTGTATATTCGAGGGGTTTATGGACTTTCTATCCTTTTTTTCAATGAAAGAAGAAGTTATCCACCACTGTCTTGTGATGAACTCCGTAAGCAATGTTGCAAAGGCTATCCGCTATCTGAACGACCGACACCTAACCCATATCCGTGCCTTCCTTGACAATGATGATGCAGGAAAGAGGGCAACCAATGATTTCATCAGGGCTGGTTTCAAGGTCGAGGATATGTCAGTGCATTACAGGAACTTCAAAGACCTCAACGAATATCACGTCCATAGGGTGCGTGAACAGCTGAAAGACAATCACTGAAGATGCCACAAACACAAACCAACCCCATAAAGGTAAAACAAGTTAAACATAAAATGAGATAAAGACATGGAAAAGAAGAAAACAACAGAAGAAGAGTATGACCTTTCATATTATTTGGGTGGTAACGAAGAAGATACCTATTCAAAGCCTAGCAAACAAAAAGACAAGTTTATCCCTGAACGGGAAGTGGTCAGGAAGCAGGAAAAAAGAACACCCATGAACCAGGTGGACGCTCTTTCGGAAAAGATGGAATATGAGCAGCATACTGTATCATCACAAGATGCAGTGCCATCACAGTACACAGAGAACGCAGCCGTTCAAAGACGCATCAGTGCCAAGATGAGAAAGGAGACGCTCGAAGCGTACAAACAAACCTACCTTACTCCCATCAAGTTGATAAGTAGAAAAGCTGTCTATCTGAGCAAAGAGACACAGGAACGTGCAGACCTCATCGTGCGAAGATTGGGCGACAGAGGCAGCAATCTCTCAAGTTTCATAGAAAATCTTGTGCGCGCAGCCATTTAGAGGAATACCACGAGGATATAGAAAAGTGGAGAAAATTATAAGTATGAGAAAAAGGGTCGAGGGTTTTGCACAAAAAAAGGTTGTCCCTTTTCTTTGAACCCTCGACCCTTCCCCCAAAAGAAATAAAACCATATTATTAAGTCCAATGCCTGAACGGTGGGAATACCACGAACGCAGTTAGACAATGAATGCAGTGCATTCGATTTCAAGTAAAAGAAACGCTTCGTGCGTTATCGGCTTTTTTTCACTGACATTGCAAGACGTCAGTTTGTACCCACAAACTGCGCTTGCTCCCCTCGATAAACAGTCGGGGAGATTAGACCGTAATCACTCCGTTCTCATCGGTCATCATTCAGAAATTAAGCAGCAACGAATCATCCATAATGATTAACTTTCAGAGAAACTTATATGAAGAAATACAGAAGAAAAAGCTACCCAATGGCAGCAGCAGGACAATGAAGAAAAAAACAGATGAACAAGACGGAGTTCATCAAGGTTAGGTGTACTTTGGAGGAGAAGCAGCGCATCAAGGCAAAGGCGGAGAGTACGGGTCGGAAGTTCTCCGAGTACTGCCGTGAGATGCTAATGGGAGGTGAAGTGATTGCCGTTCCCAAGATGACCGACAATGAAAAGGAAGCCATTGCCGTACTCCACCGAATGGGAATGTACTACGCACAGGTTTCCAACCTCATCAGGATAAAGGACGAGTCATGGGTGCCGATAACCAAGAACCTTTCCATATGTGCCAAGGAAGCATTTAAGCGTTTTTTCGACCCTCACTTCCGAATTGGTGACGATATATATAAGGTCTTAAATCTGCCAAGATATGATAGGAAAGTGTAAGGCGATAGCGCACGGAAGTACTGCATTGGACTATATCTTCAGAGAGGGCAAGCTGGGTAATCGGCTTGCCTTCCATAACCTTTGTAGCAGAGAATCAAAAGCTATTTACGAGGAAATGAAGTTAGTCAGCGATTACAATACCAGATGCAAAAACAAATTCCTGCGCATCGAAATCGGCATTGCACCACAGGACGAGAAGAAACTATCAGTTTCTGAACTTGCCCAAATAGCCCATCTGTTTGCCAAGAAAATGGGACTTGACAACCATCAGTGGGTGGCAGTAACGCACAAGGATACAGACAACAGGCATATCCACATTATCGCCAACCGCATCAGCCTATACGGAGAAGTTTATGATACCACCTTTGTAAGCAACAAGGCTGCAAGAATAACAGAGGAAATCAGCAGGGAGAAAGGCTTAACCATTGCAAAGGAAGTCAAAATCAAAAGGAAACATCAGAAAGCAAAAGCCAATCCCACAAGAGAGGAAACAAAGAGAGAACTACAAAGAATATGCTATGACCTACTTGAAAAGTACAAAAGAACAGGTATCACAGGGCATTCTATGTTCCTCTATGAGTTGAACAAGCATGGAGTAACCATAGATCGTATGAAGAACAAGCAGAGCAAGGTCTATGGCTTGAAGTTCTCATACGGAGAATATGCGTTCAAGGCATCGGAAGTCGGTAGGGAGTTTGGCTACCGTTCTTTGCAAAAGAACTTCGAGGCAGGTAAGAAAGCCGAAACGAATATATCTGACCAAGTAATACGCAAATCGTCAAAGCATACAGATACTAAAGATGCTGGCTATCAACTCGTACCCCCAAGCCGTTCATACAGTCCACCACCAACTAAGGAAACGCCAAAAATCGCACAAACTATAAGAGATATGGCAGATGCAGCCATCAGCACAGCCGATGATTTGGTGGAGATAGTAGGCGGAATGATTACACCAACCACACATGGCGAGGACTACGCAGAAACCGCATGGCAGCGCAAACTCAGAAACCAAGCTAACAGAAAAAAGAAGCGAGGGAGAGGATTATAGCAACTCCAACAGCAACAATCCAAAAATGCAGATATGTGAATATTTCTTTGAAAAACGCTTGTTATTCGGTAACAAAGTATTATCTTTGCAAACAGAATAACAAGCGTTCTTTTGTTAGGCAGAAAACAGCGACACCAAGTAGTTCGCTCGTTTCCAAATCGTTACCTATTCAGTTTAACAAACAAGGTAACTTGTTTATTTCAATTAGTTGTATTTTATAAATCATCTTGAATCGTAAAAGACGCCCTTTTAGAACGTGATTT
>BNJU01004094.1_pt1 | contig 21565 bp, 27 predicted proteins | sample 8539281 | NCBI WGS metagenome assembly BNJU01 (sample SAMD00202456, study PRJDB9452) | human saliva metagenome | isolation source: human saliva | place: Japan
GGAATATCCGATTTTTAGAAAAATAAAAGTGAATTTAATATTAGCGAAATATAGTGATAAACTTGAAGATACTTCCCTTGCTCCGTATTTATTGGAATTTCAAATATCTACGTCTTTAACGCTGTTCCATTTATGGCTGAAAAAGAGGAAAAGATTTAGAACCTGAAAGCTATTCTCACTGATACATGAATTGTATACAAACGGAGCAAAAGAATACTTTTTAGTTGCATAAGCACACAATCTGTGGTGGTATCATATCGCCTACAGTTTTATCCATTAGTACCATTGCTCCACTGACATCGAGGTGAGAAAAATGCAGATAGCCTACGCATACCCACTGCGTAAGGCTAAGGGGCTACAGCGTCCTTCTATAGTGTTGTAGCAAAAGCCATAGCCTTTGATTTTTGTAAAGTATAATCTTCAGCGGGTGCTTGGAGAAGGGAAAAGTGCTTTTGTACTTTCACAAACAGCAGAGAAGATTTTTGGAACATTTTCTTAATAAGTTTTTAAAATAGATACCTTGTTTTAAAAAGCAGAGAGTATTCTACTTCCATCTTTCAGAGATACGTTATTCGGTTCTGAAAGCAAAAAGAAAAATGTTTTTCTGCATAGGCAGAAGAGAGGAGACTATTATGAGAAAGATGGTTGGAGGATTATTCGTACTTGCAGCAATGACAGCAGCTCTTACAATGGTAGCTTGTTCCGGTAAGAAGGCAGAGACCACTGCAGCAGCTGAGAGCAAGATGGAGACTGAGGCAGCTAAGGGAGTCTGTAAAGGCTGACGAGAAGAAGGATGAGAAGAAGGACGACAAGAAGGATGCTAAAGAGACTACTGCAGCGGCAGAAGAGTCCGAGACACTGAAGAGTCTTCAAGTAATTTTTGAAAAAAACTATAAGGGGAGCCTGTGAAGGCTCCTTTTTGATATTCGCAGATAGAGTATTGTCAGGAGGGCACCATGAAAGAAGCAAAGAAAATAGAAGGAAGCAACATTTTTCCTACAGGAGTGTATTACGGAAATTGAGAAGGCGGTGGATTTGGACAGTATCACCGTGGAGCGAGCGGCGTTCAGGCTCTTTTTCTCCGGGTGAAGCTTTCCACAGGTCATGGAGGTCTATGCTTTACGCCGGTGAAGGAGATTCCGGAGGCCGTGTGCTGTCCCAGCTCTGCGAAGGCTATGCCCTTTTCCGGAAGCTGAAAGGGAGAGGTTAGAGCTTATCTTGAGGATATTTTCTCAGGAGAATATCCTAAGAAGGACTTTGAGGAATCGCTGCCTTAAATGCGCTCAGTACTCGGTGTGGGAAAAGACAGAGCATTCGGGATATGAGCTTTGCTTGGTGCGGATGCGCTTTGATGAAATTGATGTAAGAAGTATCGAAATCCGTAGTGGTGGGGGCATTAGTGCCCTATAATCCGAAAAGCTTATGCAAGAAAATGCGGATTTTCACATTTTGAAAAAGGACAGCAGAACCTAAAAGGGGCAGGAAATGCCCTATTACCTTCCTCCGGAGAGGGCGGAGAATGCGTGCCGGAGGCAGATTTGCTGGTGATTACCGGGTAACGATTTTGAATGATACCTTGCCGGGGATTTTGGCTATGGCGAAAAAGGATGCGGAAATTTTAGTGGTGGGCCCTACCGCAAGCATGCTTCCGGACTGCCTCTTTTCTAAAGGCGTTACGATGCTTGGGGAAATTCAGGTGACGAAGGCGGATGAGCTTTTGGATATCATCAGTGAGGGAGGCTCCGGCTATCATTTCTTCGGAAAATATGCGGAACAGAACCGTAGCTTCGTCGAAGATAAGGCATAGGGAAAAATCGCGCTTCGTAGAAGATAAAAGCATAGGAAAAATCGTGCTTACTTTTAAAATTTTACAAAACTCTTAAAAGGATATACTATTTTGCGTATTTTTGATACACTGCTAGGGCAACTTGTCGGTTTTCGGTGGGAAAAAGAGGTGTAATAGTGCGGAGTTCCGCTTTTGTAAAAAGCTTTAGGAGAAAAGGAAGAGTGATGAAAAAGATTTATCCTATTATCGCCCCTGTCATTTGCCATCATGATGAGCGCTTGTGGCGGTAAGAAGCATCAGAGCCCAGCAGTGTAGAGAAGGAAGAGACAGAGAAGGCAACAGAGAAGAAACGGAAAGGAAACGGAAGAAGAAACCGAGAAGGAAGAAAGCTGATGCCAAGGATCTCATTGTTCCCGGTTATGCATTGGGAGAGATTCCTGCAATTCCCGCAGTGGAGATTAATCGGTCTTGGAATTTTTGAAAATCCTGCAGCGAAGATTACCATGGACAAGACAGAAGCCTTTAAGTTCCGTTCCCGGTATCACCGTTACCCCTGTAAAAGTTGGAGAATGACCAGATTTTCCGTGGAAACAGTGTGATGCAGCTAGGAGAAGGAGGAGCGGTCAGATGAGTGCCGACGGTCTTACCGTGCACAGACAGACGAGTGACGGTTCCGGACAGTACGTGGATGCAGAAGAGGATTACCATCCAGAGAAATACCGACGGTTCCGGACAATATGTGGATGAGCAGAAGGGTATCACCTTACAGGTGAATTCTGACGGTACCGGACAGTATTCCGATGATGGGCAGGGCATTACCTCCAGGTTAGCGAAGGTGGCAATGGAATCTTCACAGACACGAAGAAGGAAATTACCATGATGGTCAGCGATGATTCACTAGCTATAGCCCAGGGCTCTATTGACATTGATGTGAAGCCGGATGGAAGCGGGAGGCTACTATAACAGTGAAACCGGTTTAAGCATTGAAAAATGATGGACAGGAAAGGCAGTGATTTCCCTTGGCTATGACGAAAAAGACTGTAGATGCCAAGCCTTTGGAGAAGCCTAGCAAGTTGCCAAAGCTTTCCATGGTTCCCGCAGTACCAAGTCTGGAGGCTAACAGCCTTTTGATTACCTTGGATTCCGGCGTGCTTTTCGATGTGGATAAATATGATATTCGTCCGGATGCGGAGAAGATTTTAAATGATTTGGCAACGGTATTAAAGGAAGCTGGGAATTACCGCATTCCAGATTGACGGACATACCGACTCCATGGATACGGATGAGCATAATCAGGTTCTTTCCGAGAACCGTGCAAACTCCGTAAAGAGCTATTTGGCATCTCAGGGTGTGACTGCGGAAATCACCACCCACGGTTATGGAGAAAGCCGTCCTGTTGCCACCAATGATACAGCAGAAGGAAGACAGCAGAACAGACGTGTAGAGATTATTGTTCCTACCGCATAAAAAGAACAGGATTAAAAAGTAAATTTGCTAGAAAGCCAAATTGCTATAAAGCCAAATTGCTATAAAAGTCAAATTGCTTTAAAAATCAAATTACTAGAAAGTCAAATTGCTATAAACCCAAATTGCTTTAAAGACAAATGAAAATTAAAGATGTAAAAGAACCTGAAATGCAGCACGGAGTTTCCCATTAGGGAATTCAGGATTGTTGCAGGAAGCTAAAAGCTGCCATGGTTTTTACATCTTTTTATTCTGCATAGGTTTGCTGGGGAAGGTACAGGAGAGTTTCTTTTTAAGGACAAGGGTGGAGGAACTTAGGATAGCCAGTAAAACATATGGCTTTTATTCTTGTGAATAAGAAGGATTCATTTTCATACTATTGAGAATATCAATAAGTCTTTAGATTTATCAGATTATAAATATCTAACAAAGCAATTTATACTATTGATAAATTTAGTGAAAAAGATATAATAATAAAGAAGGCGAAACAAAAATATTATTATAAAAATACTGCTTTGATTTCTAAAAACCGACATTTTCCCTAATGGCAAAGAAAATCTTGGAAAGAAGAAAGAGAAACAGTACAGAAGGAGGAGAAAAGTGAAAAAGAACTTGGCAAAGTTGCTTCCTCTACTGCTTTTATCGGTAAGTCTGGTGGCTTTGCGGTGGAAGCAAGGCGGAAGACAAGGGAACAGGACATCTACAGAAAAAGCGCAGGAGCAGAATGCTTCTTCCGATGGAGAATAAGGCAGCGGCAAATGCTTCCGGACAGAAGGACAGCTTCACCTATATCATTGACGGTGACCCGGGAAATACCCTGAACCCTTTAACGGCAGATGATCGCTATACCCTGATGACCTGTCATGCAGCCTATGCTCCGGCTTATCATATTTATGGAGACGGAACTGTGGATTATATTCTGGCAGAAAGCGCGACGGCTTCTGAAGACGGTCTTACTTTGACGATGAAGCTGAAGCCGGATTTAAAAGTGGAGTGATGGGGAGGCTTTTACATAGCGGATGATATTGTTTTTACTTATGACACCATCAACAGCTTGTCAAAGAATCTTTATATCGGGGATCAGCCTATAAAGGTGGAAAAGCAGGATGATTTAAGCGTTCTTTTTAAGCTCCCCTCTGTTTCCGCAAGTGCCATGGAGATGCTTTCCGACGAGGTGAGCATTATCCCCAAGCATATCTTTGAAGGCAAGGAGAATACGGATGTTTCCTTATTAGAAGATAAGGTGGTAGGTGCAGGCCCTTATGTTTTGGAAGAGTATAAGACCGGTGAGTATTTAAAGTTTAAGGCCAACCCCAACTATGCCAAGGGAAAGCCTTATATTGATACCTTGATTTATCGGGTAATTGACAAGGGAGATACCGCTACTCTGGCTATGCAAAACGGTGAGGCGGAGGCCATGGTATTGTCGCCGGATATGATTGAGCCCTATTTGGAAAATGATGCTTTTACCCTTTACAACTATAGTGAAGGTCGTGTGCCATATATCCGTTTGAACACCGCCTCCGACAATATGCAGGATAAGACCTTCCGTTCCGGCATTTTCCATGCCTTAAACAGAGAGGAAATTATGAAGGCGGCTTATGGAGATCCGGATTACTATCATTTAGGCTATTCCTTCCTGCCTTATGATAACCAGTTCTATACCGAGGATGTGGAGAAGTGGGATCAGGATTTGGAGAAGGCCAAGGAAGAGGTAAGAACGGACCAAAAGAAACTGACCTTACTCTACCCTGCCAATACGCCTATTTTGGAAAGAGAAGCTTTGGCGATTCAGGCAGAATGTAAGGCTGTTGGTGTGGATGTGGAATTGGCAAGTCTTGCGGATGCGGCTTACTACAAAGCTACCAAGGACTTGGAGAACAAAAGACTATGACATTTTTCCTGGGAGGCTATGTAATGGGCTCCGACCCGGATACCTTCTCCATCCTTTTCTCCACAGAGAAGGACAATAACATGAACTACCACAATGCGGAAATCGACAAGCTGTTCAGAGAAGGAAACAGTACTTTGGATTTGGAGAAGCGTAAAGAAATTTATAACAAGGTACAGCGTTTGGTAACGGAAGAGGCGATTTACTATCCTCTGGGAACCAATTTAAGAACACTGGTTACCAAGAAGGATGTGGATCCGGAAGAAGCCCAGCTTGTGCCTATCTACACCTTTGGAGATTTATCCAAGCTAAAGTTTAAATAAGATCTTAATTAGAAAAGAGGCTGAAAAATGGCATTCTATATCGGGAGAAGAATTTTACAAAGTATTCCTCTGCTCCTATTGATTACCCTTTTGTCCTTTGGACTGATGAATTTGGTTCCCTATGATGCGGTTGACTCCATTTCCAACTCTAAGATGACAGAGGCGCAAAGGGAGGAAAAAAGAGAGGAATACGGCTTAAATGATCCCATGCCTGTGCAGTATTTTCGATGGTTAAAAAACATTCTAAGGGGAGAGTTCGGGAACTCTCTCCTTAGTCATACCCGGATTAAGGATGATTTACGGATACGGATTCCCAACACCATCCTTTTGGTGCTTCCCTCCTACCTTACTGCTTATTTTTTGGCTATGGCGGTGGGGCTTTACAGTGCCAGCCAAAAGGGAAAATGGCAGGATAAGCTTTTGGACAGCTTTTCCACCATAGGTCTTGCAGTGCCCAGCTTCTGGATTGCCCTGGTGCTGATTTATTTTTTTGGCTATCATTGGAAGCTTTTTCCCTTGCTGGGGATGCATACCATTGGGAAGGAAAGGGATATTCCGGACTTTTCTTCATCATCTTTTTCTTCCTTATTGTGTATTGGTGCTTGCTTTTTCCGGATTTAATGCGTTATGTTCGTTCTTCCGCATTGTCGGAATTAAGGCAGGACTATGTTCTGGTGCAAAGAGCTTTTGGCGCAAGTAAGAGGGAGATCCTTTTTCATCATGTGGCAAGAAATGTCTGTCTGCCCTATGATCGAGTAAGTTGGGCATGTCTCTACCCTTACTGGTGACGGGGCGGTGATTACGGAGTCTGTCTTTTCCTGGCCGGGGATAGGGCTTTTATTTTGTGAAAGCGGTGGATGCACTGGATTATCCTATTGTTATGGCGATTTTGCTCTTATCCGGTACCTTGGTGATTCTGGGGAATTTACTCTCGGATATTTTGTATTGTTTGATTGACCTGAGAATTTCACTTTGGAAGAAGGAAGGATAAGAAAAATGCAAGCAAGCAGAGGTAAAGCGTTTATCAATAGAATTTTAAGCCATCCCCACAGAATTTTAGCTAGTATTTTTTTAATAGGCTTCAGCCTTTTGGCTTTGTCCTTACCCCTTCTTCCCTTAGATCCGGAGGGCTGGATGTGATTCACAGTCTGGCAAAGCCCTCCCTGCAACATTTTTCGGGACGGATGAGGTGGGAAGAGACTATTTTGCCAGAGTGCTCTACGGGGAAGAGTTTCTCTTATGGTCGGTTTTCTGTCAATGGCTATGAGTATCGGCTTGGGCGTCATGGTTGGGCTTCTTTCCGGATATTTCGGAGGCGTGGTGGACTTCTTCTTTATGCGCCTTGTGGACGTTCTTTCCTCCATCCCCTGGATGATCTTGGTGATGGTTTTCGGTATGGTTTTTGGAAGAGGTCTGCTTTCTCTTGTTATGGTCATCGGGCTATTAAGCTGGATGGAAACAGCCAGAATCATTCGAGGAGAGGTTTTAAGCCTGAAGGAGCGGGAATATGTGCTCTACGCCCGTTTTTGGGAATTTTTCCCTTACGAGATCCTTTTTAGTCATATTTTCCCGGAATTCTTCCCACTATTATCACGGCATCCACTGCGGCTATAGCTTCCTCCATTATGGTGGAGCGCATTAAGCTTTTCTGGGACGAGGGTTACCGCTCCGATGTCCAGCTGAGGGAAGCCTTTTACAGAACGCCCAGAAATTTCTGCAAAAAGCGCCCCACATGGCGATTCTTCCGGGAATTTTGATTATTATAACGGTTTTGTCTTTCCATCAATGGGGAGAGGCTCTTAGGAATCGCTTCTCTTAGAAAAGGGAGTAGAAGATGCTTTTGGAAATTGAGAATTTGCAGGTGGAAATACCCCTATGGGAAAATGAAGGTCTATCCGGTTTCCGGCGTCAGCTTTTCTCTGGAAGAAGGAGAGTTTGGGAATTATCGGAGAGTCCGGAAGGGAAAAATCCATGGCTATGAAAAGCCATTATGGGATTACTGCCGGAAAAAGCAAAAGCTTCTGCCCGGAAGCTTTCGTTTCAAGATTTGGATTTACGAAATCTGACGGAAAAGGAATATCTGCCTCTTCGAGGGAGCCGTATAGCTATGATTTTTCAGGATCCCATGACGCACTGAATCCTTTGATTCCCATCGGAGAACAGTTGGGAGAGATTTTTGAACGACAAAGGAAGAAGGGAAGAGATTCTTATGCAAAAGGATTTTCACATAAAGGATTCTAATATACAGGATTCTAATATACAGGATTCCAAGACAAAGGACTTTAATATAAAGAATTCTAAAGAAAGGGCAATAGCGCTGTTGGCTTCAGTGGGTATTCCCAATCCGGAGGAAAAATATAAACAGTACCCCCATGAGTTTTCCGGCGGTATGCGGCAAAGAGTCCTGATTGCCATGGCCTTATCCTGTTCTCCCCCACTGCTGATTGCGGATGAGCCTACCACTGCTTTGGATGTGACCCTGCAGGCTCAGATTTTAGATTTACTTTTTGGAAGGGGTGAAAGCAAGAAATACAAGCTTGATCCTGATTAGCCATGACCTATCTTTGGTGAAGGAACGCTGTAAACGCATTCTGATTTTGTACGGAGGGAAGGTGATGGAAGAGGGAACGGTGGAAGAGATTTTCCGGGAACCCAAACATCCTTATACCAAAGCCCTTTTAGCGGCCATCCCCAGTATGGAAAAAGGATAAGGAAGAGGCACTGGTGGCCATTGAGGGAAATCCACCCTCGATTTTAAAGGAATTTACCCTGTTGTCCTTTTTATGAACGGTGCAAGGAAAGGATAGATGCCTCGTCAGGATGCCTTACCGGAGGAAGCAAGGCTTTCCGAAAGCCACAGGGTTTTCTGTCACAAAAGTTTCTTTAGGAGAAAAATATAAAAACCATCTAAAAATGTAGTTAAGAATAGGAAGAAGATTAGGGAGAAAAATGAAAGAAAAGGAGCTGATTCTTTCCGCCAGAGGAATAGAAAAGGTATTTTATCAAAGGGACTTTGGGGAAGAAAAAGATAGCTACCCATGCGGTGCAGGGGGTGGATCTGGGATCTGTATATAGGGAGAATGCTATGGCCTGGTGGGGAATCCCGGCTGTGGAAAAGTACCCTTTGGTCAGTTGCCTTTTGGGATTACTACAGAGAACGGCAGGGGAAGTCTATTTTCATGGACAGGAAATCAAAAGAAATAATCTAAAGACTCTACGAGAAATGCAGGATAAGATGCAGATTATCTTTCATGGATCCCTATTCTTCCTTAAATCCCATTGACTGTAGAGGAGATTCTACGGGAGCCTTTTACGACGCCTAAAAACCTCCCGTACAGAAGAAGAGGCAAAAGATAAAGAAGGCTTTAGAAAGAGTATCTTTGGCTGAAGCAGACAGAAGAAAGATGCCCTATGCCTTTTCCGGAGGACAGCGACAAAGAATCGGCATTGCCAGAGCCCTGATTGTAGAACCGGAAATTATCCTTTGCGATGAGCCGATCTCCGCCTTGGATGTGTCCATACAGGCTCAGATTGTAAACCTTTTAAAGGATTTACAAAAAGAGCTGGGGCTTAGCTATATTTTTACGGCCCATGATTTGGCCATGGTTCGCTATATCAGTGATAGAATCGGGGTAATGCAGGAAGGAAAAATCGTAGAAGAGGGAGACTGTGAAAGTATTTTTCAAAACTCCCCTAAAGAATACACCCGGACCCCTGCTTTCGGCAGTTCCCGGGTGGTGTAGAAAAAGGAAGGATAAAAAGGACGTTGGACTTTAAGCCTTTCCTTTGCAGATAAAACTTAGAATGTATCTCGATTAACAAATTTTTAGTCGGCAAACTCGGTGTGGGCTACCTTCCATTTTCTGATGGCAATACCGAGCCAAAAGCTGTAAATTCCCAAGGTGATAATGCAAAAGCAGGAACCACTTAATCCACTGGAAGAAAGAGGTTGTGGTTTACCGGTAAAACGAAGGCGATGCCCGTTGATGACGGTATGGGAAATTTCCCAGTTATAAATCATGCAGGAGAGCCCAAGGAAAGCAGATTCCTCAAGGTACATACCGTGACAAGGCTTCCTAACAGTGCCCATCCGATAAGCTGCAATAAACCGCCGTCAAAATAAAGATTCTCCATAAATACCCTTTTTCTTTAAAAACGTAAAAATACTCCTAAATTATAAGGAAAATAAGAAAAAAAGCAAGCTCCGGATTTTATGCACAGATTGTACATTCGGAGACTTGCTTTTAAAAGTATCTTATTCTTAAAGCCTCACTTTTAGGCGGGTTCTTTATCCGTTCTTTTTCTCCAACTGCTTACTGATGGCAGTGGCGCAGGCGATGTCACCGATTACATTGACGGTGGTGGCCCCCATATCCGCCAGAGTATTTACGGAAATATAAACTCCCAGGATTTGGTTGATGGGAAGTCCTGCCATAGGAGCCAGGGCGGCAAAGGCGGCAATAGCTCCTCCCGGTACGCCCGGAGTTCCGATACTGAGCAAAGTATTGGCTGCCAAAACCGTAATCATGGTATCCAGGGTTAGCGGAATACCTAAGGCGGCAGCAAAGAAACTGATCATAAAGGACATCAGAATACTAACCGCATCCATGTTAATGGTGGCTCCCAGAGGCAGTGTTAAGGAGGCTATCTCCTCCGGAACATCCAGAGATTCCACCGCACATTCAATAGAAAGGGGGAGCGTAGCATTGGAAGAACAGGTGGAAAATGCATTTAAGCTGGCCGGCGCAATAGAGCTAAAGAATTTGCCCACAGGGATTTTTCCGACCAGGCGTACGATACCGCCGTATACAATCAGGGCATAAAGGGCCAAGGTGATGTATAAGGCCAGCATAACCTGTCCCAGCTGCAGAACCGTCTTGATACCGTTACTGTACATTACCGTAGCCATACAGGCAAAAACGCCGATGGGAGTGAAAAGCATAATCTTCGAAACAATAAAAATGGAAATATCGTGGATGGAGGTGCACAGCTTCACAAAGGGCTCCGCCTTTTCCTTTAGGGAGAGGCAGGCCAGTCCATAATAATGGAAAAGGAAAGCACCTGAAGCATATTTCCCTCGGAAAATGCCGCAATCGGATTGGAGGGAATGATATTTTCCAAAGTTCCCAGAAGGCTTTTAAACTCTACCGCGTCCACCTTTACGTCAGTAGCGACAATCTGAGCTCCTGCTCCAAGATGGAGAAGTCCGGGAAGGAAAAAGTCCCACGCGCTGGCGAGGGTGGTAGCCGTAAACCACAAAAAGAGAATAGAGGCCGATTTTTCCGGTTTTGGCAATGGAGCCGATGCCCATAATACCGGTCAGAAGACTGCAAAAACACCAAAGGGAAAATCATCATTTTCAAGGATGACATGTAAAATGGTGGCAATCAATATCTAGGGGGTATAGAAAAACTCAGGCATAATCGGTCCGAAGACCAAACCCAAAGCAAGCCCTAAGGCAATCCATACAGTCTGTTGAAGACTCAGCCATTTTTCTTTCCCATACTAACTCCTCATTTCAGAAAATATTTTTGAATCCTTCTTTCTATAAAAATCGAGTAAAAGTATTTCAGGTCAAGATTTTACGGTTTTCAACAGTTCTTATTTCTATAGAAAACGTCCTTTGTAATATTTCTATCCTAAAGAAAAAGAGGCGGTATTGTAAAGAATAGATTTCTTTGAACTGGATATAGAAAATAGTTATATCTAAAGAGGGAAAAGCTCTGGAGGATGCCAAACAGGAATTTTATGCGTATGGTACTGATGACGGGGCAATGTGATTCCGTAAGGAAAGACGTCGTTTAAAGAAAAGGAAAGTATAGATGAAAGCCAAGCAGGAATTTTATGCGTATGGTACTAAGTGACGGGAGCAATGTGATCCCGTAAGGAAGAGACATCGTTTTAAAAGAAAGGATAGTGTAGTAGACAAAAGCCAAACAGGAATTTTATGCAGTATGGTGCTGAATGAAGGAGAAATGTGATTCTGTAAGGAAAGATGTCGTTTTAAAGAAAAGGATAGTATAGTAGACAAAAGCCAAATAGGAATTTTATGCGTATGGTATGGATTGACGGGGCAATGTGAGCCCGTCTGTTCTTAGTGAAAGCAAGCGAAGCGAAGCTTGAGCTTAGAACAGCTACGAAGGCGAGCTTAGCGGGAGCGTGCCCCGCATTCCATACCATACTGCATAAAAATAGAGTAACAGATACTTACTGAATCAACCTGGGCCTCCCATTCTGCACCAGACAAAGCCCTCTTGGCGTAATGCGAATCTCCGGAATCACCGGTAACGCCAGGAAGGACAGGCTGATAAAGGGATCCATTCCACCGGGAACCCCCATTTCATGGGCTTTTTGCTTCATGTTTTTCCAGATGTGCATTGGCTTCTATAAAACCGCAATCACACATCAATCCCATAATAGGAAGAGCCAGAGAATCATAAACCTTTCTCCTGCACCAGCACAAATCCTCCCTGCAGTCGGATGAGTTCAGTGACGGCTACGCACATATCCTGGTCATTGTCCCCAATCACAATCAGGTTATGGGAATCATGACTGACGGAGCTGGCAATGGCGCCCCCATGAATGCCGTAGCCCTGGCAGATGCCCCGGCCGATTTTTCCGCTTCCCTTGTGCCGCTCTATAACGGCGATTTTCTGATATTCCGGATATTCTTCTCCGGTAAAGTTGCTGCATCGTTTCAGCATCACCTGTAAACGTTTGGTGGTAATCTGCCCTTCTTCCATGGCAATGACATTTACTTCCCTGTTTGAAATGGGCAAACGAAAAAGCCTTTTCTTTAAGAGGAGAGGTGAACGGTTTTTCTTCAGCTTCGAAGGACAGCGGGGGATGCTAAATGCTCGGATTCCACCACTTTCTTTCCTTTGTGATATACAGCTGTGATTTCAACATTTTCCAGGTCGGAAATCAGAAGAAAATCCGCCTGTCTGCCCACGGTGATAGCCCCCAGCTGAGATAAGCCGTAACATTCCGCGGTATTGATGGTGGCCATCTGATAGGCGGAGCAGGTGGGAAGTCCCAGTGCAATAGCCTTTCGAACGGCGTGGGAGATATGCCCTTCTCTTATGATGTCTTCAATGTGCTTATCGTCGGTACAGAAGGAAAATGCTCTGGTATCCATCTTGTGAGCCAGTATTCCTTAACCAAAGCCTCTAAATTCTCTTGCGGCGGAGCCTTCCCGGATATGGATGTGCATTCCCGCACGAATCTGCTCCAGGGCATAGTCAAAATCTACCGCCTCGTGATCCGTTTGAATGCCGTTTAAGGCATAGGCCTGCAAGTCTTCTTTGGGAAGAAAGGGGGCATGACCGTCTAAAACATGCCGGGAAAACAGCGAGAGCTTTTCCATCATTTTCTTCTCCCGATGAATCACACTATAATCATCCATTACCTCCCCCAGCCCTAAAATACGGGGGTTATCCAGATATTCCTTCATATCCTCTGCGGAAAAGACAGCGCCGTTGTCGTCAATCTCCGTGGAGGGTACACAGGAAGGAAGCATCACAAAGACATTAGCGGGACTTTTTCGCGCTTTGCTGTAAAATGTAATCGATGCCCTCTTTACCGGAAACATTACAGGCTTCATGGGGATCCACATAAAGCAGGTAGTTCCCTTCAAAGATGCCAGAGTGATTAATTCATGGGAGTCACTCATGGTGGATTCGAGATGCAAATGGGCATCTATAAAACCGGGAACCAGAAATTGCCCTTGGCATCGATTTCCTTCTTTCCCCAGTATTCCCCGATTCCGGCAGATATAGCCCTGGGGAGACAGCCACTCACCGGAATAAATACTGCCGGTAAAAAAACATCCAGAATGCGGGCATTTTTCATAGCAGATCGGCTTCCTTTTTCCTTTAAACAAACTTTTGAGAGAATTGCTTGTAATCGATTATTCATATTTATGCCCCCTATAAAAATAACTAATAAACTAGTCTATTCGAAGAGTATTATACTGATTATTGCATAAATTCTCTTTTTGTACCATAAGATATTTGCTGAAAACAATAAAAACCTATTTATCTTGTCCCTTATGCTTATACAAAAATATCTAATATAAAATGCATTTATTGAGAAAAATTGTAGAAACGATTTGGTGTTCTTTTACGAGACTTGATGTACAATCTCCTGTATAGCTGTTAAAGTGTAGCAAAGGGAGTTTTACGAAAGCAGGAGACATCACAAAAGCAACAAATGGAGTAAAAATAGAGAGGGCAGAGGCAAAACATGCTCTGAGGACAGTAGAACATGTCGTGAAGTCACTACCGTTTTTCATATACAGTCTATCTCATAGGGGACGACAGATGGAGAAATTTTTCAAACTGAAAAGAACACGGATGTAAAGACGGAGGTCATTGCCGGAGTCACCAGCTTTATGACCATGGCGTACATCTTGGCGGTGAATCCCAGAATTCTCGGGGCTTCCGGAATGGATGCCGGATCGGTATTTACGGCAACAGCCCTAGCCTCTGCCTTGGCCAGCTCTTTATGGCAATTCTGGCAACCTTCCCTTCGTGCTTTCCGCAGGTATGGGACTAAATGCTTATTTTTCCTATACGGTGGTATTGGGGATGGGCTATAACTGGGAAACGGCTTTGGCAGCAGTTTTTGTGGAAGGTGTTATTTTTATCCTTCTTTCCTTGACCAATGTACGAGAGGCAATATTCAATGCGATTCCGAAAGAGCTTGAAAGTGGCTGTGGCTGTGGAATAGGCTTCTTTATTACCTTTATCGGTTTTCAGAACGCTCACATTGTTGTGGACGGCGCTACTCTGGTAACCCTCTTTTCTTTTAAGAAGTCTATCGAAGCGGGAAGCTTTGCTTCTGAGGGAATTACCGTAGTTTTGGCCTTAATCGGTGTGCTGATAACTGCAGTGTTGGTAGTAAAGAATATTAAAGGGCACATCTTAATCGGTATTATTGTTACCTGGGTTTTAGGCATTTTTTGCCAGTTGACCGGACTCTATGTTCCGAATCCCGAGGCAGGCTTCTACAGCTTGATTCAGGCTCCTGATTTCTGGTACCCAGCTCTCATTGCGCCTACCTTCTTTAAGATGGATTTGAGCAATGTATTTTCTTTATCTTCCTGGTAGTTGTTTTTGCTTTTCTTTTTGTGGATGTTTTTGATACCTTGGGAACCTTAATCGGTTGCGCATCCAAGGCAAATATGTTGGATGAAGAGGAAAGTTACCTGCCATTAAGGGGCTCTTTTGGCGGATGCCTTAGGAAACCACAGCAGGTGCCGTTTTGGGAACCTCCACCATTACGACCTTTGCAGAATCCGCATCCGGTATTGCAGAGGAGGAAGATCCGGCCTGACGTCATTGGTGACTGCAGGACTCTTCCTGATGTCCCTATTCCTTTCTCCGATTTTTTCCTTGCCATTTCCATCCTTTGCTACAGCACCGGCTGTGATTGTTGTAGGATTTTTCATGATGCAGCAGGTAACGAAAGATTGACTGGGAGGATATGGTTTAAAGCTATTCCTGCATTTATCTGTATCTGTGCTAAGGCTTTACCTATTCCATTTCGAGGAATTGCCTTCGGTATCATCAGCTACACCGTGCTTCATCTTTTCACAGGAAAGTCCAAGGAGTTGACACCGCTGATGTATGTACTGTCGCTCATCTTTATTTTGAAGTATATTATGCTGTAAGCTTCGATTAAGGAGGAATCCATGGAGTATTTGCTTCGAGGGGATATTTGTTACAGTGAGAATTTAAAGAACCTGATTTGTAAGGAAAATGCCTATCTGCACATAAAGGATGGTTTATGCCAAGGGGTTTATGAAAGTCTCCCCAAGGAGCTGTCTTCTGTGGAAATCAAGGATTATTCCGGAGATTTGATTCTTCCGGGGATGGTGGATCTCCACCTCCATGCTCCTCAGTATGGCTTTAAGGGAACGAAGATGGATTTGGAACTTTTGGATTGGCTGAATGTGAATACCTTTCCGGAGGAAGCCAAATATCAGAACTTGGACTATGCTGAAAGAGGCTATCAGGGATTTTGTGGAGGACTTGCGAGAAAAGTGCACCACCAGAGCGGTAATCTTCGCTACTCTTCACAGGATGCTACCTTGCTGTATGAAGCTTTTGGAAGAGACGGTTTAGTTTCCTATGTGGGAAAGGTCAATATGGATCGAAATTCTCCGGAGTATTTAACGGAGCATACTGCGGAGGAATCCCTTAAAAACACCAAGGAATGGCTTTCGGAGATTCCTAAGGATTGGCAGAACTGTAAGCCGATTCTTACGCCGAGATTTACCCTACCTGTTCGGATGCTTTGATGGAGAGTTTAGGAAAGCTGGCGAAGGAATACAAGCTTCAGTGCAATCCCATTTGTCGGAAAAATCTGGGAGAGATTGCCTGGGCAAAAGGAGCTTTGTCCCGACGCAAAGCATTACGGAGATACCTATGACCGCTACGGTCTTTTTGGAAAAACAGTATCATGGCTCATTGCGTATATACGGAGGGAGAAGAGCTATCCGCCTTAAAGGCGAGGGAACGATGATTTGCCATTGTCCCCAGTCCAACACGAACCTTTGTTCCGGAGCGGCTCCTATTCGCTATTTCTTAGAGGAAAATGTGAAGGTCGGCTTTGGGAACGGATGTGGCCGGAGGAGCAAACCTCTCCATGCTAAGAGCCATCACCGATGCCATTTCCGTATCAAAGCTTCGTTTCCGCCTTATGGATCGAAAGCCTTGCCTCTTACCTTGGAAGAAGCCTTTCTGCTGGCAACTCTCTCAGGGGAAGCTTTTTGGAAAGGTGGGATCTTTTCTCCCCAGGTACGAAGCGGATGCTTAGTCTTCCATGAGAAGAAGTGTTCGAAAAGCAAACGGTGAAGGAGCGCTTGGAAAGTGCTTTTTGTATACCGGAGAAGAGTGCCCGCCTACAGGCAGAAATTCGTACAGGGCAGACAGCTTTTTAAAGGATAAGAGCTTCTTTTGCGGAATAAGAGTTTTTGGGAAAAGAAGATGGTTTGCGTAGGTATGAGGAAGGAAGAGATAATGAAACATTTGGGCTTTATGGTGATGGCCTCAGGCTGAGCGAGACGCTTCGGATAAATTATTGGAAAGAATAGCGGGAAAGCCCATGATTTCTATACCTTTCATACCTTATCCCATTTTTCTATAATTATCAGGCGGTGGGGTCTCTTTCTGAACGAATTCAGGACAGTGATGCTACAGTGCAGGAGAGAGAAACGGGAAAGGGCGGAAGACTGTTCTGGATACGCCTTTGGTGATGACTCGTTTTAAAGAGGTGGAACAGCTGGCCAAAGAAATGCATTTTTCCGTTTTGATGCATGAAGAGAGTGAACAGAGTGATACCATTCAGTGGCTCTTTCCTCGGAACAAGCCAAGTCTTGGGATGCCTGCATGTTTTTAACAGGGATCGAGCCCTTGCTTTCTGAGGAAAGCCTAAGAAATCTTGTGGATGCTTTTTCAGAGAATCCGGAGGAGCTTTACCGTTTGAGCTATCAGGGGGAAGGGGGGAATCCAGTGATTTTTCCCAAGAAGTACTTTGAAAATCTGCAGAATTTAACCGGAGATCGTGGTGGAGGCGTGCTTTTAAAATCCAGCATGATTTCGGTGGAAGAAATTCATAAGATTCCGGTGGAAAGAATGTGAGCTTGGGATGTGGACACGGAAGAAGCTATTCTGAAGATGGAACAGCTTCTTCGGATGCGATTATAAAAGGCGGCTTTAAACGAAACCCATATTTCAAAAATATATCTTTACAAAAGCAGTACTTCGGGATGAGCGGATCCTTTTAGAGATCCGCACAAACCATTTCCTCTAAGCCCTTTTGTAAAGAAAAGAAAGCAGTTCTTCTGCTTCTGTGAGACAATCCAGCTGATTCACAAAAAGCAGTCCCCAAGTTTTCTTTACGGAAAGCCTGCAAGAGACTCCTTAGTCAGTAGAGTGTCGGGGTAAGGAGGGAGTGAAAAAGTTTTGGAAAAATTTCCACTCGATGAATGACTCGAGATAGGCTTATGAAGAGCGGAAGCGCCGAATACAAGTACAGTTCTTTGGCTCTCCTTTGGAATCTGGGGCTCATTTTGCCCATGGGCCTTTCCGGGTAATCGTTTAGAGCCATCCGCTTCCACCAAGACATAGTCTGCCATTTTCTCCAAAGCGGAGAAGGGCAAGGGAAGGGGGAAAGCTTGCCATTTTTCCAGGAGTTCCCAAGCAGAGAATAGGGTTTTGGGACTGTTCCATAGGACAGAACTTTTTCTTTGAAGGAGAGCTTTCGAATTTTTCAAAAGCTTCTTCGGAGTGAATATCTTCACCGAAGTAAATTTTTCTTTGAGAGTTGAAATATTTTTATTGAGGCTGAAGCATTCTCATTGGAAATTAAAGCATTTTCATTGAGGATTGAAATATTTTCACTGGAGCTTGAAACGTTTTCATCCGAGAAACAGATATTTTCACAATGAGAAAAGGGGAGGATATGGGTGGAGGTGGTGAGAAGCACGGAGCCTTTTTGAGACAGCCTCAAGGGAGAGAGACTTTAGTAGGCTGCTTTTTCCTCCGCTACCGATTACGGCATTGACTCCTATGCCGAGAGCTTCCGCCGAGGAACTCGAATGACTTTGTTTGCAGATTGTCGTCAATCTGTCCTTTTTGTTTCGTCAAGTGTCTCCTTTCTTATAAAAACCTGTTTTGTCCAAGCGGCTTTCTATCCTTTTTGCTTACGGTTTTTCAAAAACTATGCTCTTTTTAAGACTTATGGTAGAATCAAAACTCAAAGTCTGATAACGTGAGGATTTTTGTCATGAAAGCTCTTACAGGAGTTTTTACAGCCTCTATAAGTTCTTGTCTGATGACTTCATTATAGGTGATATTTTTCTTTTGCCAGAAGATTTGTTTTTCTGAAAGGAAGGTTTTATGCTTGTATTTATCCGGGGCAGGAGGATTTGGCAACGGAATTTCCATTCGGCTGATCGGGCGGGAATATCCGTTTGCCACAGTGATTTGGCGATTCCCACAGCAGTTCGTGAAAGTGTTGCTTTTCGGAGGCGATTCGCTTGGGAGAGTGCAGTGGAAGGCATTACGGCGGTTCGGTGAATGCTTGGAAGAAAATACATGAAGCGATTTCTCAGTACCTGTGGTGGTGGATGAGGGAAAGAGCTTCACTACAGACTACAGCCGGATGCTGTGGTGGATGCCATTCTTGCCAAGAGGAATCTGGGAACCGATATGGAGGATGCAAGACTTGTCATCGGAATAGAGTCCCCGGATTTACTGCCGGCGTGGATTGCCATGCAGTCATAGCAGTAAAAAGAGGCCATGATTTGGGAAGAGTGCTCCTTAGGGATGCGCGATTCCCAATACCGGCATTCCGGAATCATCGGCGGATATGGGAAAGAAAGGGCGCTTCGGGCACCAGCAGAAGGAATCTTGGAACAAACCCTTCCCATCGGTACTTTGGTGGAGGCCGGTGACATTTGCGGAATGGTAAATGGTGTTCCCATGCGGACGGAAATCTCCGGCATAATTCGAGGAATGTTGCAGGAGGGCATTTCCGTATTTCCCAGTATGAAGGCCGGGATGTGGATCCCAGAGGTGAGGCGGTGGAATATCGCAAATGTTTCCGACAAGGCCAGAGCTATCGGAGGAGGCGTGCTGGAGGCCTTATTTCATTTTCTTCCTGGGAGCTTTGCAGGGAGTAAAATGCCGCGGAGATAAGGAATTAGAGGTTTCAAGAAAAACAAATAAAAAGGAGAACTGTATTTTATGGAAAGAGAACTGCAAGAAGAGGTGGTTTTGGATTTACCCGGTTTACTGGCTTTATGTTTACGGAAAGGGATATGGATTCTTCTTGTTACGGTGCTTTTCATGGGTTAGCCTTCCTTCTTTTAAGCTTTTAGACTGCGAAAGTCAGAAGGCGGGAAAGTCAAACAGAAAGCTTACCGGAGGAAAAGTGCGGAGAAGAAGGCAAAGGAAAAGGAACAGTCTTTAGAGTATGCGGAAATGAGCGGAAAAGACTGGAGCTTTGCTTTTCTTCCGAGAGAAACAGCTTTATGAATTCGCTTTGATGAAAATTGACCCTACTTCCTATGGGGAGAGATAATCTATCTTCCCTTTAGAGGAGGGAGGACAGACTTTCAGCAATCGGAAATTGCAGCAAGACTTTTCTGCAGTGAGTCAGGCCTACAGTGATGCTTTGCAAACAGCGGTACCTTTTACAGCGATATCGACAAAAGCGCCTGGGCAAGGTAGCGGAGAAAGATGACGGATCTTATCTATGTAGAAGCGACAGAGAAAGTGCTATTGTTTCTATTTATCTTTGTTGAAGTAGCGAAAAGCTTGCCAGGAAATGGGAGATGCGGTTCTTTCCTATGAGAAGAAAAAGAAAGGCGGAATTGGATGAAAATCTGCTCTGCCCATAAGCTGGAAAATTCTTTCCGATAGCGTCTACACGGCCAAAAACAGTGGAAACTATAGTCGGACAACAACCAGTCTCAGGGGCGTACAGTATTTTCCGCTTTTGCAACGGCAGCAGCAAAAAATAGACAGGGTGGAAAAGCTTTCCACACAGCTTACAGACTGGAAGAAAAAGGAGAAGGACGCAAAGGGAGATGAAGTCCTGGGAACCCAGGGGATTTCCAAGAAAACCTTAGTCAAATATGTGCTATTTTGGGGATTTTCTGGAGGATTTTTTGTCTGTGCGGTGATTACCGTTCCTTATCTCTTTCGCCAAAGGAGCTTCCCAGAGAGGAAGATTTGAAATGTCTTATGGCCTATGGTTTTTAGGCGGTAAGAAGCGTTATAAAAAGCAGGGACTCTTTAAGAAATGGTCTGAAAAGCTTGCCGGGGAAAATGAGCGATGTGAAACGGTGGAAGAGCTGTTCCGTCTTGCCAAGGCAAATCTTACTTTGCTGGCGAAGGAAAAGGGAATTCAGGAAGAGCTATACTTTCATCGGTGCCAAAGGAGAAATGAGAGAAAAAGCTTGTACAGAATGTGGGAGAAGGAAACCCCCTTTCTGCAAGAGCTGCAGAGGACATTTGCAAAGTCCGGAAGGAATACAGGGCTCTGTCAGAGCACAAATATCTGAGTTTTAGCCCTATCCGGCACAAAAGTGACTTCTTAAGCTTCTTAAAGACAAAGAAAATGAGCACTGGGAAAAAAGTTCTTGGTGTAATTTTATATTAAAAAAGGGAATGTAAAATCAGGATTATAGAGTAATTTTTATGCAGTATAGGTCTGAAATGAGTAGTCTGAGCCTGCCGGTACTTACTGAAAGCGAGTGAAGCGATGCTTGAAGTTAGTACTGCTCTATAAGGACAAACTTTTCATCGAAAGATTTGTCCTGTACTAGACCAACTTCCGAAGGAATTTGCTTTTGCGAAGCAAAGTGAGCAGTGGTTAACAAAACCACTGCTCAGTCAAACAGCTAGAGGCAAACTACCCCGAGTTTCAGACCTACACTGCATAAAACTCTATTTATTGATTTTTACATTTCTCTTTTATATAAAATTACACTTAGGACTTAGTTTTACTATTGTCTGCCGGATGCTCGGTATTAAAGTCTGCCCATTGACTTCACTGCTTTGGCGCAACACCGGTGGAAGAGCCGAAGCATGTACCCTTACTCCTTAATTACACTGCTCTTTTCTCTGCTTCTTTTTACCGTGGTGGTTTTAGGAGTAGCCTTTAGCTTCCCGTCTTTGGTTTGTACTTCGCCGTCCACAACCCAAGCACCGTTCTCATCTACGGTGTAGCTGTCAGGAGTGGTGGTGGAAAGTAATGCCAACCTTCCTGGTCGAAATAATAGCACTCTGCACACCGTCATTGTTTCCGTCTAACCAGAACCAACCGGAATGTGCGCAGGAATGATCTTCATTTTCCTACCACCAACGGTTGTTGTTCGCTTCCACGCTTATTCCAGTTTGCCATGGCGGGAATGCTGAAAGAAGGCTTAATGCCATCATTGTACCGCTATTTTCATCATATTTCACCTCATTAAAATGGATTTGGGATCGTCATAGAATCCCTCAAACTCTGCATCATTGTAACGACTGGAAAGAAAGACAATAAAGAAAATCTTAAGGATAAAATGTTTTTATTAAGTAGAGAAAA
>BNJU01001266.1_pt1 | contig 21519 bp, 27 predicted proteins | sample 8539281 | NCBI WGS metagenome assembly BNJU01 (sample SAMD00202456, study PRJDB9452) | human saliva metagenome | isolation source: human saliva | place: Japan
CCTTTTTGATAGACTAGTATCTAGTTTTTTTGAAAAAAAGGAGAAAGAAAATGAAAAAAATTTGTTGCTGAGTTAATCGGTACGTTCATGCTTGTGTTCATCGGAACAGGAGCTGTTGTTTTTGGAAATGGTCTTGATGGTCTTGGACACCTTGGAATTGCTTTTGCCTTTGGTTTGGCAATCGTAGTCGCAGCTTACTCAATCGGAACTGTTTCAGGCGCTCACTTGAACCCGGCTGTTTCGATTGCTATGTTTGTTAACAAACGTTTGTCATCTTCAGAGCTTGTAAATTACATCCTTGGTCAGGTTGTTGGAGCTTTTATTGCTTCTGGCGCGGTATTCTTCCTCTTGGCTAACTCAGGTATGTCAACTGCTAGTCTTGGTGAAAATGCTTTGGCAAACGGTGTCACTGTCTTTGGTGGATTCTTGTTTGAAGTCATCGCAACTTTCTTGTTTGTCTTGGTTATCATGACTGTGACATCAGCAAGCAAGGGCAATGGCGCGATTGCTGGTTTGGTAATCGGTTTGTCCTTGATGGCGATGATTCTTGTGGGATTGAACATTACTGGACTTTCAGTAAACCCAGCTCGCAGCTTGGCACCAGCTGTTTTGGTAGGTGGTGCAGCTCTTCAACAAGTTTGGATTTTCATCCTTGCGCCAATCGTTGGTGGAGTTCTTGCAGCTCTTGTTGCGAAAAACTTCCTTGGAACAGAAGAATAATTGAAACTCAAAAAGCCTTGCTCCTCATCTCGAGGAACAGGGCTTTTTCATTGAGTATGAGTTTAACGGTTGTCAATTTTCTCTGGATAAAGGTCGTGTTGGAAGAGGCGTTGCTCTGCCAAGCCTTCATACTTAGTTCCAGGTTTACCGTAGTTGTAGTAGGGATCGATTGAAATGCCACCGCGCGGAGTGAATTTTCCCCAAATCTCCAAATAGCGAGGGTCTAGCAAGTTGACCAAGTCTTTCCCAATGGTGTTGATACAGTTTTCGTGGAAATCTCCGTGGTTTCGGTAGCTAAAGAGGTAGAGTTTGAGGGATTTTGACTCGACACAGAGCTTGTCAGGGATGTAGGAAATATAGATAGTTGCAAAGTCTGGCTGAGCAGTGATTGGGCAAAGTGAGGTGAATTCAGGACAGTTAAATTTGATAAAATAGTCATTTTCCACATGACGATTGTCAAAGGATTCGAGGACTTCTGGTTGATATTCGAAAAATGTAGTTGGTTTCTTTGTTGCCCGAGGAGGCTTAGGTTTTTTTCATTTCTTCTTGTTGTGACATGATTTTTTCTTTCTAATTTTAAACACCACGTTGGTTATCGTAGAGGAGTGTATGGAGTTGAGGAAGGACGCGGACATTGCCCCAGCTATCGTCGGCAGCGATGCGTTCCCAGAGTTCTTTGAGACGGTCCAGTTGATCTTGGATAATATTTCCTGTAGCCTTGGGTTCAGGATTTCCAGCAGATAAGAAAAGGACATCTGGTTGGTAGCGTTCTTGTATTCCTTTAGCAAAGGCTAAATCTGCATCATCAAAGACAGGGATTTTAAAGGTGACCTTGTCTGGATCCAGTTGGGAAACGATAAAGTCCAAGGTCTCAAAGTTGACTTCCATCTTGGATGAAGGAGGTTTTGGACTGAGAGTAACCTGGTCGATGTCTTTCAACCAATTTTGCCAGCGAGAACCTTGAGTCTCGACAGCAAGGGTGACACCGCGTTCCTTGAGCTTGGTGACCAATTCGGCCATATTGGCTGCTAGGATAGCAGGATTTCCCCCAGATAGGGTTACATAGTCGTAGCTCCCCAATTTATCCAAGGCAGCAATGACCTCGTCAGCTGTCATGCGAGTTGGTTTTTCAGAGCCATCCCAAGTAAAGGCAGAATCGCACCAGTCGCAGTGGTAGTCGCAACCAGCAGTGCGGACAAACATGGTTTTCTGCCCGATTGCACGGCCTTCGCCTTGAAAGGTTGGGCCAAAAATTTCCAAAACTGGTAGTTTGAGGACACGTTCCCTAGTCATCTAACCACTCCCGTCTAAACTCCGCAAAGGCAGTCGGAGTCTCATAGAGGCGAACGTATTCCAAACGGAGACCGCGCTCGTATGGCAACTCTTGGTTCATGGTTTGGAAAATCCAGTAAACCATATTTTCAGCAGTCGTGTTCATATAGGGAAGAGTTTCGTTTAGATAGCGATGATCCAAGTGGGGCTCTAAGTAGTTCTTGTAGATTGCTTTGATATCTCCGAAATCGTAGGCCATGCCACGTTCATCTAAAAAACCACTGACAGCAATTTGCAAATGATAGGTGTGACCATGAAGGGATTTGCATTTTCCCTCATAGTGAAAGAGATGGTGGGCAGCATCAAAAGTAAATTCTTTGGAGACTAGAGTCCGATAAGGATTGTAGACAAGAGACTCCCCAGTTTCCTGTTTGATTTCTTTGGGTGCAAAAAACATTAGGCCTCTCCTTTCTGTGAGAGATAAACATCTAGACCATGTTGACGCAGGTGGCAGGCTGGGCAATCTCCACAGCCACTTCCGATAATCCCGTTGTAGCAGGTTAAGGTCTTTTCACGAACATAGTCAAAGGCACCGAGTTGGTCGGCTAACTCCCAAGTTTCAGCCTTGTCCAGCCACATGAGAGGCGTTTGGATAACGAAGTCGTAATCCATGGCCAGGTTGAGAGTAACATTGAGAGATTTGACAAAGACATCTCGACAGTCAGGGTAGCCTGAGAAGTCTGTCTCGCAGACACCTGTCACGATATCTTTAATGCTCCGTTGCTTAGCAAGGACTGCCGCAAAGGACAGAAAGAGGTGGTTGCGACCGTCAACGAAGGTATTGGGAACCTCTCCTTCTTTTTGCTCAATTTCTAGATCAGAAGTCAAGGCATTTTCAGTGATTTGCCCCAGCAGAGACATATCTAGGATATGATGACGAATTCCTTGTTCCTCAGCGATTTCTTTGGCCACTTGAATTTCGAGATGGTGGCGTTGGCCGTAGGCAAAGGTTACAGCTTCGACTGTTTCATAGTGTTCTTTAGCCCAAAAGAGGCAGGTTGTAGAATCTTGACCGCCACTAAAGACGACCAAGGCTGATTGACGTTTCATAGTACTCCTTCCAAAATGGGAAATGTTCAGAGCACGCAAAAAGCTCCCATGAGGGAGCTAAAAAATACCAAGTCAAGGTTTTTTTTAGCGATGGCATGTCCCAAACATCGTAATATTCTACCTATAGTCTAGCATATTTTTTGAAAAATGGCAAAGGGCAAGAAAAAAGAGACCAAAGCAAGTACTTGGTCTCTAATGTGATTAGCTCAATTCAGCAACGATGGCCTTGATTTGTTCTGCTGTGTGAACACCAGCAACTTGTTTCACCACTTGGCCGTCTTTTTTGAAGAGAAGAGTTGGGATAGACATGATTCCAAAAGCACGAGCTGTGTTTGGATTTTCATCAACGTCCATTTTAACGATTTTCAAGACATCTTCTGAAAGTTCTTCAGACAATTTATCCAAGATTGGACCTTGCATACGACATGGACCACACCAAGTTGCCCAGAAGTCTACCAAGACCAAACCGTCTTTTGTTTCTTGTTCGAATGTTGCATCTGTAATTGCTTTTGCCATTGTATTTCTCCTTTTTTTAGTTATATTGGCTTAAATCTTGTTTCTTGAGATAGAAGAAGATATCTCCGTAAGTTCCATGGTAGTCCAAATCATGACCGTTGTAAGTCAATTTTTTTGAACAGGGTAGTAGTCTGCGACGCCGATAAGGCAAGCTTGTTGTGAACGATCAAAGTCTTCATAAGATTCGAAAGGTTACAGTTCTTTCGTTCTTGCTGGCATCTAGATAGGTAATTTCAATCATTTTAAAAACTCCTTTATTTAATGATGACTTTATTTTTACTCCTTGTAAAAGAGAATGTCAAGAAAAAAATGATTGCGCACGCAACTTTTTTTCTAAAATCATCTTAAATCAAGAAATCCAAACTAGTTTCCAAGCTTGATTCGACAGCCTTTTGTAGAGAGGCCAGTGTCTTTTGCCCATCACTTGTCAGGCAGATAAAGCTAGAACGCCTATCTTGATCACAACACCTGCGACTAAGTAGACCGCAATTTTTGGCTTCCAAGCGAGCCACCATCCGAGAAACAGCGCTCGGGCTCAGATGAAGCTTATCTGGCAGATCAATCTGGCGTAGAGATTTTTCTTGAGCCAAGTTCAGATAGTAGAGCAGGTAGAACTCTTTCAAGGTCAGACTTTGCTCGCTCTGCTGGGCAATAGTCTCTTCCAAGAGACTTTCAATTTCTTTCTGACGACGATTGAAGTCAAACCATTTTTCCAAATAGGTCATAGTATCTCCTTTCTTTTTAGAGTTATAGATAGAAGAAGGTCCATTCACGGACAGTCTCTGCATCACAAGATGATTGCGCATGCAATAATTATACTACTTTTCAAGAATGCTGACAAGAAGGACGCTGGAATATTTTATCCTAAATCATGCCTGTTTTCACAAGTCAAGAATTGTTTGTATCCCCTTTCTTTTCTAATTTTCATTATCCCTTGTGTATTTCCTTGAAATTTTCTGAAAAAAGAGTAAACTGGTATGCAAGAAGTCTATTTCGTGGAGTATAGGATGAAATTATATGTTCAATTAATGATTCTCTTTGTGATTTCTCTAATCGGAGAGGGGGGATTTCTAGTTTCTTTCATTTGCCCATCCCAGGCAGTATTATCGGCTTGATCATTCTCTTTCTAGCCCTACAATTCAAGTGGCTGAGAACTAGGCATGTCAACATGGTGGGGAATTTCTTGCTGGCCAATATGACCATTCTCTTTTTGCCGCCAGCAGTGGGAATCATGGAGAAGTTTGATGTGATTGCTCCCTATCTTTTGCCAATTGTTTTGATTGTCTTTTTTGCAGCAGTCATCAATATTATCCTCATAGCCTTGGTAGTTCAGTTCATCAAGAGACGATTTGAGGGAGATTATGAGAAAGGAGATGCCAAATGAGTGAATTTGTTTCCAATCCCCTGTTTGGGCTTGCCCTATCAATCCTAGCTTATCTAGTAGGAATGCTGATTTACAGACGTTTTCCCCATCCATTGACAACACCCTTGCTTTTGTCAGCTGTTTTCATTATCATCTTTCTAAAGCTGACAGGTATTTCTTACCAAGATTACTACCAAGGTGGGGTTTATCTGAACAACTTGATTGTCCCATCGACCGTGGCTCTAGGGATTCCGCTTTATAAGAGTTTTCACTTGATGAAGCACCATGCTCGGAGTATTCTCTTTGGTAGTCTGTTAGCAGTAGTTGTCAATACCTCTTTCACAGCCCTTGTAGCAAAGATTTTTGGAATGGACTTTTTCCTAGCCATTTCTCTCTTTCCTAAGTCAGTAACAACCGCTATGGCAGTGGGAATCACAGAAAAATTGCAAGGTCTGACGACCGTTACCTTGGTGGTTGTAGTGGCGACTGGGATTTTAACCAGTGTCATCGGACCAACCCTTTTGAAGTGGTTGAAAATTGATGATCCAGTAGCAGTTGGTCTTTCCCTTGGAGGAACAGGTCATGCAGTCGGAACAGGGACAGCCTTCCGATACGGCTCTGTAGCAGGAGCTATGGGTGGCTGGCTATCGGTGTCACCGGTATTCTCTATGTCTTTGTTAGCCCTATTGTAGCCAGTTTGATATTGAGTTAAATCAAAACCCAGCTTTTTAGCTGGGCCTTTTTTATTGTAAATTAACCTTGTTTTTCAAAATGTGATAAGTTCCTAGATAGTAGATGGCTATAAGAATAACTTCTTCCAGAATAGTCATGATGATACCCATCTGGAACTGATCAGCTCCTCCTGTGGTTGATGGGAAGTAGAAACCAGGGTTAGAACGATAGAAGAGTTCAATAAAGCCAACGACGATTTGGATACCAATGTAGGCTACAATTGACAGTGCGGTACGGTATTCATTGAAAAGCTGTCCAATGGAAATAGCCAAGTAGATACAGAGGATTCCAGAAATAGTATTTAGTAGGAAGGATACCCCTATAAGAGAGAGTTGAGGAAGGTGTGTTTCTATAAATGGAATCAAGTCAGAAGTTGCAAACCAATCTGGAGCTGTTAGAGTCAGAACAATAAAAGCACTGATTGCTAGTACAGTAGTGCTGACAATAGACCAGATAAAGGCACCGACTAGTTTGGCTGAGATGATATAATGTTCAGAAACTGGCAATGTCAAAGTCAGATAACCTTGTCGGTCATAGACACTACCTTTGAAGCGTTTAATGATTAAGAAAATAGTTGAAATCCCCAGTGTAATCATCAAGCCACTAAAGACAGTAGCTAGAAAAAGTAGCATAGTAAGTTGACTTTCTTTGGCAGGTAGATTGTTATAGGTCTGTGTCTGTATTCCGATAATGGCAGAAAGGGCTAGCACGGCAACGTAGAGGGCTAAATACCACTTGTTAACATTTTTAAATTCGTAGCGAACTAAATTCCAAAACATAATAATCTCCTTTGCTTAGGCCTTAAATTCCTGACGGAAGAGTTGGTCAATGGATTCACCTGACTCATAGCGAATATCATCTACATTTCCTTGACGGACGACTTTTCCGTCTTTGAGGAAGACAATTTCATCCAAGATTGGCTCGATATCAGAAATCAAGTGGGTAGAAATCAAAACGGTAGAAGTTGGGGAGTAGTTGTTGATAATGGTATTGAGGATATACTCACGGGCTGCTGGATCCACACCACCAATGGGTTCGTCTAGAACGTAGAGGCGGGCATCACGGCTCATAACCAAAATCAGTTGTACCTTTTCCTTATTCCCTTTTGATAATTTCTTGAGACGACTATTTTCATCAATGCCCAGGTCTGCAAGTAGATGATGGGCGCGTTCAAGATTGAAATCTTTATAGAAGGTCTTGAAGTAGGTTAGGGCTTCTTTGACCTTCATTTGCTCATTGAGATAGGTCGTATCCGGCAAATAAGCTACGATAGCCTTGGTTGCTGGGCTTGGGTCCATATCGTTGATAAGGACACGTCCTTGATCTGGTTGTAAGAGGCCATTGATTAGTTTAATCAGGGTTGTTTTTTTCCTGAGCCGTTTGGCCCAAGGAGACCAACAATTTTTCCAGCTGGGATGTCAAGAGAAACATTTTCAAGGGCTGGGGTTGCTCCATATGATTTGGATACATTTTCAAATGCTAGTAATGACATAGGCTTAAACTCCTTTAATATAATCGCCGACTACGCCTGGTAGTTCTTCTTTTTCATAGCCAAAATGGGTCATGGAGGAAACGAAGTGTTCCAATTCTTCTTCCGATAATTGTTTGCGTGATTGGGCGATTAGCTTCTTATCCTCAGTCACAAATCGTCCAGTTGTGCGCTTGCTGTAGACAAATCCTTCTCGTTCAAGGTCTGACAAGGCTCTTTGGATGGTGTTTGGATTGACACCGGCCTCGCTAGCTAGCTCTCTCACGGTTGGAAGTTGTTGATTGGGTTCCAGTGTATGGGAAACAATCTGAAGCTTGATTTTCTCCATGATCTGTAAATAGATGGGTTTTTTTGTTGTCAAATGTCCAGGACATCTTGGTCTCCTTTCTTTTATCCTTTTGTCTTAATTAAATAATACAACAAAACAAAAAAACTTGTCAAGCAAAAAAAGAAGAATTGTTTTTGGGAATCGTTTAAAAAAATGGTATAATGAAAAGAAAAACGATAAGGAGGGAAAGGATGCGTTGTCCAAAATGTGGGGCTACCAAGTCAAGTGTTATTGATAGTCGCCAAGCAGAAGAAGGGAATACCATTCGTAGAAGACGTGAGTGCGACGAATGCCAGCACCGTTTTTACAACCTACGAACGGGTAGAAGAAAGAACCTTAGTGGTTGTTAAAAAAGATGGCACACGGGAACAATTCTCCAGAGATAAAATCTTTAATGGGATTATCCGCTCAGCTCAGAAACGTCCTGTGTCAAGTGATGAAATCAACATGGTAGTCAATCGTATCGAACAGAAACTCCGTGGTCGAAATGAAAATGAAATTCAAAGTGAGGACATTGGTTCACTCGTCATGGAGGAGTTGGCTGAATTGGACGAGATTACCTATGTACGTTTTGCCAGTGTCTATCGTAGTTTTAAGGATGTCAGTGAGTTAGAGAGTCTGCTCCAACAAATCACCCAGTCCTCTAAAAAGAAAAAGGAAAGATAAATGAAGCCAATTGACCGTTTTTCTTATCTAAAGAATAATCGGGTGTCGCAAGATACCTCATCTCTGGTACAGTGCTACCTCCCGATTATCGGTCAGGAGGCACTGAGCCTTTATCTTTATACCATCAGTTTTTGGGATAATGGTAGAAAGGAATATCTTTTTTCAAGCATTCTTAACCATCTCAACTTTGGGATGGATAGACTGATAAAATCTCTGAAAATCCTATCTGCTTTTAATCTCTTAACCCTCTATCAAAAGGGGGATGTTTATCAGCTAGCCCTCCATCCTCCTCTATCTAGTCAGGACTTCTTGGAACATCCTGTTTATCGCAGACTTTTAGAGAAAAAGATTGGCGATGCAGTAGTGGAGGATTTGAAAGTTGAGAGTGTTGAGGGAGAAGAAATATCTGTCTCACTCAATCAAGTCTTTCCAGATTTGGCAGAGCTGGGAAGTCAAGAAGACCTTGGTCTCAAGAAGAAAGTGGCCAACGATTTTGACTTGGATCATTTTCGTCAGCTTATGGCTCGAGATGGACTTCGCTTTTCGGATGAACAGTCCGATGTTTTGAACCTGTTTTCCATTGCTGAGGAAAAGAAATGGACTTGGTTTGAAACTTATCAATTGGCCAAGTCAACAGCTGTTTCCCAGGTTATTTCAACCAAACGCATGCGGGAAAAAATCGCTCAAAAACCTGTTTCCTCTGACTTTAGTCCTAAGGAAACGACCATTATCAAAGAAGCCAAAAGTAAAACGGCCCTGCAGTTCTTGGCAGAAATCAAGCAAACACGCAAGGGGACCATTACCCAAACAGAAAGAGAACTCTTGCAACAGATGGCTGGCTTGGGCTTGCTGGACGAAGTCATTAATATCATTCTCTTATTGACCTTTAATAAGGTGGATTCGGCAAACATCAATGAGAAATATGCCATGAAGGTGGCCAATGACTATGCCTATCAAAAGATTCATTCGGCAGAAGAGGCAGTCTTGCGAATCCGTGAGCGTGGGCAAAAGAATCAGGCTCGAAAAAGCAGTAAACCCAGTCCTACCAAGTCCAATGTACCCAAGTGGAGCAATCCAGATTATAAGAATGAAACCAGCGAGGAAACTCGTCTGGAATTAGAACGTAAGAAACAAGAACTATTAGCTCGATTAGAAAAAGGAGGAGATTAGATGGAAAGTGTCGGAGACGTACTCAAACGTCAACCTAGCCGTTTTCATTATCAAGATTTGGTCCAGAAAATCATGAAGGACCCTGATGTTGCGGCCTTTATCCAGCAAGAATCCCTCAGCCCAGAGGAATTGAATCGCAGTATCTCCAAGTTTAATCAGTACATCACCGAGCGTGACAAATTTCTCCGTGGGGATACGGATTATATTGCCAAAGGCTACAAGCCGATTTTGGTTATGAATCATGGCTATGCGGATGTTTCTTACGAAGAAACTCCTGAACTAATTGCGGCTGAAAAAGAAGCGGCTATCAAGAACCGTCTCAAGTTAATCAATCTGCCAGCCAGTCTTAAAAAAGTAAGTTTTGCGGATGTTGATGCAGATGATGAGAAACGTTTCACTGTTTTTCAACGTTTGGTTGAATTTTCAGAAGCCTATCCTCATGTCCGTAAAGGTCTCTATCTCTATGGAGACTTTGGTGTGGGCAAAAGTTTCATGGTGGCTGCCTTAGCCCATGATTTATCAGAAAAACGTGGTGTTTCCTCCACTCTCCTCCACTATCCTAGTTTTGTCATCGATGTCAAAAATGCTATCGGTGATGGCAATGTCAAGACCTTGGTGGATGAGATTAAGCTTTCTGAAGTCCTGATTTTAGATGATATTGGTGCCGAGCAATCAACAGCTTGGGTGCGTGACGAAATCCTGCAGGTCATTCTCCAATATCGGATGCAGGAAGATTTACCGACCTTTTTCACCTCCAACTTCAACTTTGAAGAATTAGAGCTGCATTTCGCTAAAGGGAAACATGGAAATGACGAAACCTGGGAAGCCAAACGAGTCATGGAACGCATCCGATATTTGGCTGAAGAGACTCGTTTAGAAGGAGTGAACCGTCGATGACAGAAACAATTAAACTGATGAAAGCTCATAAGTCTGTTCGAAGATTTAAAGAGCAAACCCTCCCTCAGGAGGACTTGACTGAAATCCTGACAGCAGCCCAGATGGCCTCGTCTTGGAAGAATTTCCAATCCTACTCTGTGATTGTAGTCCGAAGTCAAGAAAAGAAAGATGCTCTGTATGAATTGGTGCCTCAATAAGCCATTCGCCAGTCAGCTGTTTTCCTTCTCTTTGTCGGAGATTTGAACCGTGCAGAAAAGGGAGCACGACTCCATACGGATACCTTCCAACCTCAAGGTGTAGAAGGTCTCTTGATTAGTTCAGTCGATGCGGCTCTTGCTGGACAAAATGCCCTGTTGGCAGCTGAAAGCTTGGGCTATGGTGGTGTGATTATCGGTTTGGTTCGATACAAGTCAGAAGAAGTGGCAGAGCTTTTTAACCTGCCTGACTACACCTATCCTGTCTTTGGGATGGCACTGGGTGTGCCAAATGAAGAACATGAAGTCAAACCTCGCTTGCCATTGAATCAAGTGGTGTTTGAGGAAGAATATCAGGAACAAACAGTTGATGCGATTGAGGCTTATGACCGTGTACAGGCGGACTATGCTGGTTCGCGTGCGACCACAAGCTGGAGTCAGCGTCTAGCAGAACAGTTTGGTCAAGCTGAACCAAGCTCAACTAGAAAAAATCTTGAACAGAAGAAGTTATTGTAGAAAGTGAGAAATTATGGCCCTACCAACTATTGCCATTGTAGGACGTCCCAATGTTGGGAAATCAACCCTATTTAATCGGATCGCTGGTGAGCGAATCTCCATTGTAGAAGATGTCGAAGGAGTGACACGTGACCGTATCTATGCAACGGGTGAGTGGCTCAATCGTTCTTTTAGCATGATTGATACAGGAGGAATCGATGATGTCGATGCTCCTTTCATGGAACAAATCAAGCACCAGGCAGAAATTGCCATGGAAGAAGCTGATGTTATTGTTTTTGTCGTGTCTGGTAAGGAAGGAATTACCGATGCAGACGAATACGTAGCCCGTAAGCTTTATAAGACCCACAAACCAGTTATCCTCGCAGTCAACAAGGTGGACAACCCTGAGATGCGAAATGATATCTATGATTTCTATGCCCTTGGTTTGGGTGAACCATTGCCTATCTCATCTGTCCATGGTATCGGTACAGGGGATGTGCTAGACGCTATCGTAGAAAATCTTCCAAATGAATATGAAGAAGAAAATCCAGATGTTATAAAATTTAGCTTGATTGGTCGTCCAAACGTTGGAAAATCAAGCTTGATCAATGCTATCTTGGGCGAAGATCGTGTTATTGCTAGTCCCGTTGCTGGAACGACTCGTGACGCCATTGATACCCACTTTACAGATACAGATGGTCAAGAGTTTACCATGATTGATACGGCTGGTATGCGTAAGTCTGGTAAGGTTTATGAAAATACTGAGAAATATTCTGTCATGCGTGCCATGCGAGCTATTGACCGTTCAGATGTAGTCTTGATGGTCATCAATGCGGAAGAGGGTATCCGTGAATACGACAAGCGTATCGCAGGATTTGCCCATGAAGCTGGTAAAGGAATGATTATTGTGGTCAACAAGTGGGACACGCTTGAAAAAGACAACCACACCATGAAAAACTGGGAAGAAGATATCCGTGAGCAGTTCCAATACCTGCCTTACGCACCGATTATCTTTGTATCAGCCTTGACCAAGCAACGTCTTCACAAACTTCCTGAGATGATTAAGCAAATCAGTGAAAGTCAAAATACACGTATTCCATCAGCTGTTTTGAACGATGTCATCATGGATGCTATTGCTATCAATCCAACACCGACAGACAAAGGAAAACGCCTCAAGATTTTTTACGCTACCCAAGTGGCAACCAAACCACCGACCTTTGTTATCTTTGTCAACGAAGAAGAACTCATGCACTTTTCTTACCTGCGTTTCTTGGAAAATCAAATTCGCAAGGCCTTTGTTTTTGAAGGAACACCGATTCATCTCATCGCAAGAAAACGTAAATAAAAAAGTAGAATCTGGAATGACATTTCCAGATTTTTTTGATAGAATGAAGTTGAAGAAAACGCTATCAAAGAGAGGTGTTGAAGATGGAACATTTGTTTAAATTCTTACTTTTAGCACCTTACTTTTATTTTGATAACTGGATTGAAAAGGCCAACAGAAATAGTAAATTTTTCCCAATTTTTTACTATTTTTACTGGGTTTACATCCCTCTCTATTCTCTTTTTAGTCTTGCTTGGACAGTTGTTTCAGTTCTGTTTTTCAATATCGTCTTGAGAAATGTGACAGATATCAAGTTTTGGGTCATTTGGTTTCTTTTTATTCTGGTAGCTATTGGTGTGAATTGGTTAACTTATTCCTGTTTCAAAAAAATGTTTCGCTTGAGACGGGAACTAGGGAAGTCTAAGGGTGGAAGGCATTGATTTATATCGGTTTCTATTTATAGGAGGTGGCTTATGGCACATCTAACATCATTTATTACACGCTATTCTAAAGTCTATATTGGTTTAGTTCTGCTGATCTGGCTTGCTTTCTTCTTTCTTCCTTGGGGCAGTCCGGTTCTGGGGATAACGATTGACCTCTTCATCATTCAGAAAGTTTTGCTAGTTTTTGGAATTCTGTCCATTTTGATGGCCTTGATGTCCAAGAAAGTCAGTCTCTTTGTTTTTGGACTTATCTGCTGTCTTTCTCTTTGGATTAATCTATTTATCTTATTTGCTCTTTTGCCAATTTTTGGCAATTAAAGTATCATAAAAGTCAGAGAGGTTAGCTTGGAAACTAGCCTCTTTTTCCTTTTCAAAATGGGGATTCTTCCTTGAAAATAATCAGTAATTGTGCTAAAATTAAAAGAACATTCTAAAATATTCGGAATTTAAAGTAAGGAAAAACATGGCTAATATTTTAAAAACAATTATCGAAAATGATAAAGGAGAAATCCGTCGTCTGGAAAAGATGGCTGACAAGGTTTTCAAATACGAAGACCAAATGGCTGCTTTGACAGATGACCAACTAAAAGCAAAAACAGTTGAATTTAAAGAACGTTATCAAAATGGAGAATCACTGGATTCATTGCTTTATGAAGCATTTGCGGTTGTCCGTGAAGGTGCTAAACGTGTCCTAGGTCTCTTCCCTTATAAGGTTCAGGTTATGGGGGGAATCGTTCTTCATCATGGTGACGTGCCAGAAATGCGTACAGGGGAAGGGAAAACCTTGACTGCGACTATGCCAGTATACCTCAATGCTCTCTCAGGTAAAGGGGTTCACGTAGTTACGGTTAATGAATATCTATCAGAACGTGACGCGACTGAGATGGGTGAATTGTACTCATGGCTTGGTTTGTCAGTAGGGATTAACTTGGCTGCCAAATCTCCAATGGAGAAAAAAGAAGCCTATGAGTGTGATATTACCTACTCAACCAACTCAGAAATCGGATTTGACTACCTTCGTGATAACATGGTCGTTCGCGGTGAAAACATGGTACAACGTCCGCTTAACTATGCCTTGGTCGATGAGGTTGACTCAATCTTGATTGACGAGGCCCGTACACCTTTGATTGTATCAGGTGCTAATGCGGTTGAAACTAGTCAGCTCTACCACATGGCAGACCACTATGTAAAATCTTTGGATAAAGACGACTATATCATTGATGTGCAGTCTAAAACCATTGGTTTGTCTGATTCAGGGATTGACAAAGCTGAAAGTTACTTCAAGCTTGAAAATCTCTATGACATCGAAAACGTAGCTCTGACTCACTTTATCGATAACGCCCTTCGTGCCAACTACATCATGCTTCTCGATATTGATTATGTGGTGAGCGAAGAGCAAGAAATCTTGATCGTCGACCAATTTACAGGTCGTACCATGGAAGGTCGTCGTTATTCTGATGGATTGCACCAAGCCATTGAAGCCAAAGAAGGTGTGCCAATCCAAGATGAAACCAAGACATCTGCCTCAATCACTTACCAAAACCTTTTCCGTATGTACAAGAAATTGTCTGGTATGACGGGTACTGGTAAGACTGAGGAAGAAGAATTCCGTGAAATTTACAACATTCGTGTTATTCCAATCCCAACAAACCGTCCAGTTCAGCGTATTGACCATCCAGACTTGCTTTTTGCTAGCATTGAAGCTAAGTTTAAGGCCGTTGTTAAAGACGTTAAGGCTCGTTACCAAAAAGGTCAGCCTGTCTTGGTTGGTACAGTTGCGGTTGAAACCAGTGACTACATTTCTAAAAAATTGGTCGAAGCTGGTGTTCCTCACGAAGTCTTGAACGCCAAAAACCACTATAAAGAAGCCCAAATCATCATGAATGCTGGTCAGCGTGGTGCTGTTACCATCGCAACTAACATGGCCGGTCGTGGTACCGACATCAAGCTTGGTGAAGGTGTTCGCGAATTGGGTGGACTTTGTGTGATTGGTACAGAACGTCATGAAAGCCGTCGTATCGATAATCAGCTTCGTGGACGTTCAGGTCGTCAAGGAGACCCAGGTGAGTCACAATTCTACCTATCTCTCGAAGATGATTTGATGAAACGTTTTGGTTCTGAACGCTTGAAGGGAATCTTTGAACGTCTCAACATGTCTGAAGAGGCGATTGAGTCTCGTATGTTGACGCGTCAAGTTGAAGCAGCACAAAAACGTGTCGAAGGAAATAACTATGATACCCGTAAACAAGTCCTTCAATACGATGATGTCATGCGTGAACAACGTGAAATTATCTACGCTCAACGTTACGACGTCATCACTGCAGACCGTGACTTGGCACCTGAAATTCACTCAATGATTAAACGCACGATTGGTCGTGTCGTTGATGGTCATGCGCGTGCCAAACAAGATGAAAAACTAGAAGCGATTTTGAACTTTGCTAAGTACAACTTGCTTCCAGAAGATTCTATTACGATGGAAGATTTGTCAGGCTTGTCTGATAAGGCTATCAAGGAAGAACTCTTCCAACGTGCCTTGAAGGTTTACGATAGTCAGGTTTCAAAACTACGAGATGAAGAAGCAGTTAAAGAATTCCAAAAAGTTTTGATTCTACGAGTGGTAGATAATAAGTGGACAGATCATATCGATGCCCTCGATCAATTGCGTAACGCGGTTGGACTTCGTGGCTATGCTCAAAACAACCCTGTTGTTGAGTATCAGGCAGAAGGTTTCCGTATGTTTAATGACATGATTGGTTCGATCGAATTTGATGTGACACGTTTGATGATGAAAGCACAAATTCATGAACAAGAAAGACCACAAGCAGAGCACCATATCAGTACAACGGCGACTCGCAATATCGCTGCCCACCAAGCAAATATGCCTGAAAATCTGGATTTGAGTCAGATTGGACGGAATGAACTTTGCCCATGTGGTTCTGGTAAGAAGTTTAAAAACTGTCACGGTAAAAGACAATAAAATGAGATAGTTTAGAGGCGGATACCTTGTGAAAAGTAAATTTTTACTTGGTATCCGTTTGCTTTATAAGGAGATGAGTTATGGTATTTACAGCAAAAAGTCCTAAAATTAATATTGAAGAAGTTCGTGCCTTATCAAAATTAGAAGGCCAAGCTTTGGAGAGAAAATCACAGCGCGATAAAGAGCTAGAAGCCATTATACGTGGAGAAGACCAGCGGATTCTCTTGGTAATCGGGCCATGCTCATCTGACAATGAAGAAGCTGTCCTTGAATACGCTAAGCGTTTGGCAGCTCTACAAGAAGAAGTTGCAGACCGTATCTTTATGGTTATGCGTGTTTACACTGCCAAACCTCGTACCAACGGAGATGGCTATAAGGGCTTGATTCACCAGCCTAATGCGACGGAAGCGCCAAGTCTCATCAACGGAATTAAAGCCGTGCGCCATCTTCACTATCGTGTCATCACGGAAACAGGTATGACGACAGCTGATGAAATGCTTTATCCTGAAAATCTTCCTCTTGTGGATGATTTGATTTCTTACATGGCGGTTGGTGCTCGTTCAGTTGAAGACCAGCAACACCGCTTTGTGGCAAGTGGGGCAGATTTCGCGACTGGCTTTAAAAATCCAACCTCTGGAAATCTCAATGTTATGTTTAATGGGATTTATGCTGCACAAAACAAACAAAGTTTCCTTTTTCTTGGAAAAGAAGTAGAAACAACTGGGAACCCGCTATCGCACGCCATTCTTCGTGGAGCAATCAATGAGTATGGTAAGAATATTCCCAACTACTACTATGATAATTTGATGGATACCATTGCTCAGTATGAAAAAATGGGCTTGGAAAATCCCTTTATCATCGTCGATACTAATCATGACAACTCTGGTAAGCAATACATGGATCAGATTCGAATTGTCCGCCAGACCTTGATTAACCGTGATTGGAATGAAAAGATCAAGCAGTATGTTCGTGGCTTTATGATTGAGTCTTATCTAGAAGACGGCCGTCAAAACGAACCGGAAGTATTTGGCAAGTCTATCACAGACCCTTGTCTTGGCTGGGATAATACGGAAGCCCTTGTCAGAGAAATCTACCAAACGCTAGGAGAATAAGATGACATTTATTGAAAAAGGTCAAGAAATCGATATTGAAGCAATCAAGGCAGAAACTCAATTGTCTGCGGAAGCCTTGCGACTAAAAGGAGCGTCGTGATAGAGAATTGGCAGACATTATTTCAGGTGAAGATGACCGTATCCTTTTTGGTGATTGGTCCTTGCTCTTCTGATAATGAAGAGGCTGTCTTGGAATATGCCCGCCGTTTGTCCGCCTTGCAAAAAGAAGGTGGCGGACAAGATTTTTCATGGTTATGCGTGTTTATACAGCTAAACCACGTACCAACGGAGACGGCTATAAAGGTTTGGTTCACCAGCCAGATACTTCTAAGGCTCCAAGTCTGATTAACGGTTTGCAGGCTGTGCGTCAGTTGCACTACCGTGTGATTACAGAGACTGGTTTGACAACGGCAGATGAGATGCTTTATCCGTCAAATCTGGTCTTGGTAGATGATTTGGTCAGCTACCATGCTGTGGGAGCTCGTTCTGTGGAAGACCAAGAGCACCGCTTTGTGGCCTCAGGGATTGATGCACCAGTCGGGATGAAATCCAACTTCTGGAAATCTTGGTGTTATGTTTAATGGCATCTATGCCGCTCAGAACAAACAGACCTTCCTCTTCCATGGTCAAGAAGTTGAGACTTCAGGAAATCCCTTGGCCCACGTCATCCTTCGTGGTGCAGTTAATGAATATGGAAAAAATGAGCCTAACTTTTACTATGAAACTCTGCTAAATGCTATTGAGCGTTATAAAACTATGGGGCTTGAAAATCCCTTTATCCTCATTGACACCAACCATGATAACTCAGGCAAGCAATATATGGAGCAGATTCGAATTGTTCGCCAGACCTTGCAAAATCGTGATTGGAATGAGAAGATTAAAAAGACGGTTCGAGGCTTTATGATTGAATCTTATCTAGCGGATGGTCGTCAAAACCAACCAGAGGTCTTTGGTTGCTCTATTACCGATCCTTGTCTAGGTTGGGAAAACACAGAGGCTTTGGTAGAAGAAATTTATGCTACCTTAACAAAATAAGTGAAAAGGATGGAGTTGGGGGATCTCAACTCCTTTTGATGAGAATGATAGTTGGACACGGAATTGACATCGAAGAATTGGCTTCGATAGAAAGCGCAGTTACACGACATGAGGGCTTTGCTAAGCGCGTGCTGACCGCTAAGGAAATGGAACGGTTTAACAGCCTTAAAGGGCGCAGACAAATCGAATATTTAGCTGGTCGCTGGTCGGCTAAGGAGGCCTTTTCCAAGGCTATGGGAACTGGTATTGGAAAACTGACCTTTCAGGATTTGGAAGTCTTGAACAACGAAAAAGGGGCTCCCTATTTTAGTCAGGCGCCATTTTCAGGAAAAATTTGGCTATCGATCAGCCATACAGATCAGTTTGTGACAGCCAGTGTCATTTTGGAGGAAAATCATGAAAGCTAGTCCACATAGACCGACCAAGGCTCTGATTCATCTGGGAGCTATTCGACAAAATATCCAGCAGATGGGGGCTCATATCCCTGAAGGAACGCTCAAGTGGGCAGTGGTTAAGGCCAATGCCTATGGACATGGTGCTGTAGCTGTTGCGACGGATATTCAAGATGATGTTGATGGTTTTTGCGTTTCCAATATTGATGAGGCTATTGAACTCAGACAGGCTGGACTCAGCAAGCGAATCCTCATTTTAGGAGTTTCTGAAATCGAAGCTGTTGCTCTAGCTAAAGAATACGACATCACCTTGACAGTGGCTGGACCGGAGTGGATTCAAGTATTGTTAGATAAGGAATCAGACCTAACTGGATTGACAGTTCACCTCAAGATTGATTCAGGAATGGGACGAATTGGTTTTCGAGAGGCTTGTGAGGCTGAGCAGGCTCAAGACTTGCTCCAACAACATGGTGCTTGTGTTGAAGGGATTTTTACCCATTTTGCGACTGCAGATGAAGCATCAGATGCCTACTTTAATAAGCAGTTAGAACGGTTTAAAACTATTTTGGCTAGTATGAAGGAAGTTCCAGAGCTGGTACATGCTAGCAACTCGGCAACGACTCTTTGGCATGCAGAGACTATTTTTAATGCCGTTCGTATGGGAGATGCTATGTATGGCCTGAATCCCAGCGGAGAGGTCTTGGACTTACCCTTATGACCTGACCCCAGCCTTGACCTTGGAATCTGCTCTGGTTCATGTCAAGACAGTTTCCAGCTGGGAGCTTGCATGGGCTACGGAGCAACCTATCAGGCAGATAGCGAGCAAGTCATCGCGACGATACCAATCGGCTATGCGGATGGTTGGACACGTGACATGCAGAATTTCTTTGTCTTGGTGGATGGCCAAGCTTGCCCAATCGTTGGGCGGGTTTCCATGGACCAAATCACTATTCGTCTGCCTAAGCTTTATCCCTTAGGAACAAAGGTAACCTTAATTGGTTCCAACGGGGACAAGGAAATCACAGCTACTCAGGTAGCGACCTACCGTGGAACCATTAACTATGAGGTGGTTTGTCTCCTCAGCGACCGCATTCCGAGAGAATATTATTAAAAAAGAAAGGAGTGGAGCATGAATTTACATCAACCCTTGCATGTCTTACCTGGTGTGGGACCAAAGTCAGCAGAAAAATACGCCAAACTAGGAATTGAAAATTTGCAAGACCTCTTGCTCTACTTTCCTTTCCGTTATGAAGATTTCAAGACCAAGCAGGTGATGGAACTAGAAGACGGTGAGAAGGCGGTTCTTTCTGGTCAAGTTGTGACTCCTGCCAGTGTCCAGTATTATGGTTTCAAGCGCAATCGTCTGCGCTTTTAGCCTCAAGCAGGGAGAAGTCGTTTTTGCGGTGAATTTCTTTAACCAGCCTTATCTAGCTGATAAGATAGAGTTGGGAGCAACTCTTGCTGTCTTTGGAAAATGGGATCGTGCCAAGGCTAGTCTGACAGGGATGAAGGTCCTGGCTCAGGTGGAAGATGACCTCCAACCTGTCTATCGACTGGCTCAGGGAATCAGTCAGGCCAGTCTGGTCAAGGTCATCAAGACAGCCTTTGATCAGGGGCTGGACCTCTTGATTGAGGAAAATCTTCCCCAGTCTTTGCTGGACAAATACAAACTCATGTCTCGTTGTCAGGCGGTTCGTGCTATGCATTTTCCTAAGGATTTGGCAGAATACAAGCAGGCCCTTCGCCGTATCAAGTTTGAGGAACTCTTTTATTTTCAAATGCAGTTGCAGACGCTCAAGTCTGAAAATAGGGTTCAGGGAAGTGGTCTGGTCCTGAATTGGTCTCAGGAAAAAGGTGACAGCTGTCAAAGAAAAACCTGCCTTTTGCCCTGACTCCAGCTCAAGAAAAAGAGTTTGCAGGAAATTTTTGACCGACATGAAGTTCGGACCATCACATGAATCGTCTCCTGCAAGGGAGATGTGGGTAGCGGAAAAACAGTAGTTGCTGGCTTTGGCCATGTTTGCAGCAGTGACGGCTGGATACCAAGCAGCCCCTCATGGTACCGACAGAAATCTTTAGCAGAGCAACACTTTGAAAGTCTACAGAATCTCTTTCCAGACTTGAAACTGGCTCTCTTGACAGGTTCCTTGAAAGCTGCAGAAAAAGAGAAGTCTTGGAGACCATTGCCAAGGGTGAGGCTGATTTGATTATCGGAACACACGCTCTGATTCAGGATGGGGTGGATTATGCTCGTCTTGGCTTGATTATCATCGATGAGCAGCACCGTTTTTGGTGTGGGGCAAAGGCGCATATTTACGTGAAAAAAAGGCGACAATCCAGACGTTCTCATGATGACGGCGACTCCCATTCCACGGACGCTGGCTATCACAGCATTTGGAGATATGGATGTTTCCATTATCGACCAGATGCCAGCAGGACGGAAACCCATTGTGACGCGCTGGATCAAACATGAGCAACTACCTCAGGTCTTGACTTGGTTAGAGGGGGAAATCAAAAAAGGTTCCCAAGCCTATGTCATCTCTCCCTTGATTGAAGAATCTGAAGCTCTAGACTTGAAAAATGCCATTGCCTTATCAGAGGAGCTGACAGCTCATTTTGCAGGTAAGGCAGAAGTGACTCTTCTACATGGTAAGATGAAGAGTGACGAAAAAGACCAGATCATGCAGGAGTTCAAAGAGCGAAAAACGGATATTCTGGTTTCGACAACGGTTATCGAGGTCGGGGTCAATGTTCCCAATGCGACCGTTATGATTATCATGGATGCCGACCGTTTTGGTCTCAGTCAACTCCATCAGCTCAGAGGTCGTGTTGGTCGGGGGGACAAGCAGTCCTATGCTGTTCTCGTTGCCAATCCCAAGACGGATTCTGGGAAAGACCGCATGCGCATCATGACAGAAACCACTAATGGATTTGTCCTTGCTGAGGAAGATTTGAAAATGCGTGGTTCAGGTGAAATTTTTGGAACCAGACAGTCAGGACTTCCAGAATTCCAAGTGGCTGATATTATCGAAGATTTTCCGATTCTAGAAGAAGCCAGAAAGGTTGCTAGCTACATTAGTTCTATTGAAGGCTGGCAAGAGGATCCAGAGTGGCGCATGATTGCCCTTCATTTGGAAAAGAAAGAACATCTAGATTAAGCTTTTTCTAAGGAAAACTTAAGCTAGCTTTTAGATTTAACCTTTATACTAGAGTCATCAAAAAGAAACGAGGACTCTCATATGACAGTAACGATTAAAGTAAATTACCAAACCACTTTCCAAAAG
>BNJU01003367.1_pt1 | contig 21509 bp, 26 predicted proteins | sample 8539281 | NCBI WGS metagenome assembly BNJU01 (sample SAMD00202456, study PRJDB9452) | human saliva metagenome | isolation source: human saliva | place: Japan
GTGACGTATGTTGACTCGTTTGATTCTGAAAGGCATCAGACAAGGCTCCATGGTCAGATAATGGCTCAGCCAAAAATCCCGTCCTTCCACCAGTAGAAAAATTAGGCAAAGGCCTTTACTTCTATGAAGTGGACTTGGCAGGTACTCAAGGCAAATCTGACAAAGAGCTGCTTGACTTGTTAAAACAAAACGGCACTCAAAGCTATAAAGCTACTATTAAAGTGTACGGTGCAAAAGATGGCAAGGCCGATTTGACAAATCTGGTAGCGACTAAGGATTTGACAGTGAACTTGAATGGACATCAGTCTCTTATTCCGATGCAGTCAGATTTCGTTCCATCTTCTAATGGTTCAGCTATGCTGACTCCAATGATGAATAGTCATCAAGGTGCTTCTAATATGAAAGCTCAAATGCCAGCTGCTAGCCAGGATAAGATGATGCCTAACAAAGATCGAGACAAAACCATGAATGTTAGACAGCTAATGGCAACTCCAAGTATGAAGCAAGACCAAGCTCCAGCAGCCTCAAGCAAGATGTCTGATGAAGGCAAGATGGCATCTAATAATAAGGTATCAAGTCCAATGATGGCTGATCAAATGAAAGAACCAAAAGGCATGCTTCCATATACCGGTGAAGCCCAAACCTCAATGACTACTCTTGGATTCTTTGGACTCGCCTTGGCCGGACTGTTAGGTGGCCTCGGTTTAAAAGCTAAAAAAGAGGAAAATGACTAGTCTAGCTACAGACTTTCTATCTAGGATTTGAAAAATCCAGATAGCGATTAGAATGTTCGTAAAGCGATTAAAATAGTGTTATACTATTGTGGTATAGCACTGTTTTTTCAAAGGAGAGACAGATGGGAAAGACCATTTTACTCGTTGACGACGAGGTAGAAATCACAGATATTCATCAACGCTATCTGGTTCAGGCAGGATATCAGGTTTTGGTGGCCCATGATGGAGTAGAGGCTCTAGAAATCTTCAAGCGAAAAGCGATTGATTTGATTATTACAGATATCATGATGCCTCGGATGGATGGTTATGATTTGATTAGTGAGGTTCAGTATCAATCTCCAGATCAGCCTTTTCTCTTTATCACGGCTAAGACCAGTGAGCAAGACAAGATTTATGGACTAAGCTTGGGGGCAGACGACTTTATTGCCAAGCCATTTAGCCCTCGTGAGTTGGTTTTACGTGTCCACAATATCTTGCGTCGCCTTCATCGTGGAGGTGAGACAGAAGTCGTCAGTCTCGGGGATTTACGGATGAATCACGGTAGTCATGAGGGTTTCAAGTCGGAGATGTGTCGCTTGATCTAACAGTCAAATCCTTCGAGCTTTCTATGGCTTTTAGCTAGCAATCCAGAGCGGGTTTTTCTCTAAGACAGATCTCTATGAAAAGGTCTGGCAAGAAGACTATGTGGATGATACCAATACCTTGAATGTTCATATTCATGCATTGAGGCAGGAGTTGGCTAAATATGCCAGTGCAGAAACGCCCACCATCAAAACCGTTTGGGGCTTGGGCTATAAAATTGAGAAAGCACGAGGTAGTCAATGAAATTAAAAAGTTATATTCTAGTGGGGTTATATCATTTCAACACTCCTAACGATTATCGTAGTTTTTTGGGCAGTCCAGCGAATGTTAATTGACGAAAGAGAGATTTATTTCCTAGTGGGAATGACTCTCATGGCAAGTTTTGTTGGTGCTGGGATTAGTCTCTATCTCCTATCACCGGTCTTTACTTCATTGGGTAAACTCAAGGAACATGCCAAGCGAGTAGCGGACAAGGATTTTCCTTCAAATCTGGAGGTTCAAGGGCCTGTAGAATTTCAGCAGTTAGGACAAGCTTTCAATGAAATGTCACATGATTTACAGGCGACCTTTGATTCCTTGGAAGAAAGCGAACGAGAAAAGGGCTTGATGATTGCCCAGTTGTCGCATGATATCAAGACCCCCATCACTTCGATCCAAGCGACGGTAGAAGGGATTTTGGACGGGGTTATCAAGGAAGGAGAACAAGCCCATTATCTAGCAACCATTGGACGCCAGACAGAACGGCTTAATAAACTGGTTGAAGAGTTGAATTTTTTGACTCTAAACACAGCTAGAAATCAGGAGGAGACGACTAGCAAAAGACAGCATTTTTCTGGATCAGCTTTTGATTGAGTGCATGAGTGAGTTTCAATTTTTGATTGAGCAGGAGGAGCAGATGTCCACTTGCAAGTGATTCCAGAGTCTGCTCGGATTTGAAGGAGATTATGCCAAGCTTTCTCGTATCTTGGTGAATCTGGTCAATAACGCTTTTAAATACTCTGCTCCAGGAACCAAGCTGGAAGTGGTAGCTAAACTGGAGAAGAACCAGCTTTCAATCAGTGTGACCGATGAGGGACAGGGCATTGCCACAGAGGATTTGGAGAATATTTTCAAACGCCTTTATCGTGTCGAAACTTCGCGCAATATGAAAACAGGTGGTCATGGATTAGGTCTTGCGATTGCGCGTGAATTAGCCCATCAATTAGGTGGAGAAATCACAGTTACCAGCCAGTACGGCCTAGGAAGCACCTTTACCCTCCTTCTCAACCTTTCTGGTAGTGAAAATAAAGCTTAACTCCCCTTTACAAATTCAATAATTCATGATATAATAGTCTTTGTGTGAAATAGCAGCAGGAAAGCATGAAGCTCGTCAACAGGTGTCTTATGATAAGTAACCTTGGCTGTTTAGGCGAAGGGCATCTGCACGAATCAGGGCTTTCTAAGTGACTATTTCCACCGAAATATTATTTATATCAGGAGGACATTCACATGTCACGTTATACAGGACCATCTTGGAAACAAGCTCGTCGCCTTGGCCTTTCACTTACAGGTACAGGTAAAGAATTGGCACGTCGTAACTACGTACCAGGACAACACGGACCAAACAACCGTTCTAAATTGTCAGAATACGGTTTGCAATTGGCTGAAAAACAAAAACTTCGTTTCACTTACGGTGTTGGTGAAAAACAATTCCGTAACTTGTTCGTACAAGCTACAAAAATCAAAGGCGGAATCCTTGGTTTCAACTTCATGCTTCTTTTGGAACGTCGTTTGGATAACGTTGTTTACCGTCTTGGTCTTGCGACTACTCGTCGTCAAGCTCGTCAATTCGTAAACCACGGTCACATCCTTGTTGACGGAAAACGCGTTGATATCCCATCATACCGTGTAACTCCAGGTCAAGTGATCTCAGTTCGTGAAAAATCATTGAAAGTTCCAGCAATCCTTGAAGCAGTAGAAGCTACTCTTGGACGTCCAGCATTCGTATCATTCGATGCTGAAAAATTGGAAGGTTCATTGACTCGCTTGCCAGAACGCGATGAAATCAACCCAGAAATCAACGAAGCACTTGTCGTTGAATTCTACAACAAAATGCTTTAATTTTAAGATATGTCTTACAGAAAGCCTACAACAGTGGGCTTTTTGCTTTACCTGAAAATTAGACTGTGAAAAACTAGTCACCTTTATGTGAATTACAAACTTATAATCCATAACATTACAGACTCAAAAAAACACAAGACAGAAACTAGTTCTTCTTTCCCTTTTCTCGCTATACTACAAGCAGAGAAAGGGGAAAGTAAATGCTTTGAAAAGTATTATGCAAAGGTAAAAGGTATTGTTCATAGATGTAGAAAAGACTACTATCTCCACCTGTGGGAGAAAGAGGATTGGGATCAAGAAGGCATGATCTGTCTCCATGAACTTCTAGAACACCATCCAGAACTAGTGGAAGAAGAAAAGAGACTCTACGTCTACTTCAAAACAAAATTTCGCAATCGAATCCTTGATAGCGTCAGAAAACAAGAGAGTCAAAAACGTCGCCTAGACCGAATGGCCTATGAAGAAGTAGGAGAAATTAGCCATCGCCTACCAGAAGGAGGATTGTGGTTGGATGATTACTACGCCCTTCATGAATTATTGGATACATATAGAAGAAAATTACCACAAGATAAGCAAGAAACCTATGAACGCCTCTGGGCAGACGAACGTTTTAAAGGCCGCAAAGCCCTTCTCAGAGAGCTGAAGGAAGTAATTCAGGAGAAATGAAAAAAAGTTAAAAAAAGGTGTTGACAAAGCAAAAAAAGTCGGTATAATAGTAAGAGTTGAAAAATCAACTCCGGTCCGTTGGTCAAGGGGTTAAGACACCGCCTTTTCACGGCGGTAACACGGGTTCGAATCCCGTACGGACTATAGTATGAAGCAGATGAAACACTAGATGAAAAAAATTAAAAAAAGTTTCAAAAAAGTGTTGACAAGCGAAAGCGGCTGTGATATACTAATATAGTTGTCACTTGAGAGAACGAGTGACAAAGACCTTTGAAAACTGAACAAGACGAACCATCGTGCAGGGCACTACAACTAAGGTTGTAGTACTGAACAATGAAAAAACAATAAATCTGTCAGTGACAGAAATGAGGAGAACTCAAACTTTTAATGAGAGTTTGATCCTGGCTCAGGACGAACGCTGGCGGCGTGCCCTAATACATGCAAGTAGAACGCTGAAGGAGGAGCTTGCTTCTCCGGATGAGTTGCGAACGGGTGAGTAACGCGTAGGTAACCTGCCTGGTAGCGGGGGATAACTATTGGAAACGATAGCTAATACCGCATAACAGTAGATATTGCATGATATCTGCTTGAAAGGTGCAAACTGCATCACTACCAGATGGACCTGCGTTGTATTAGCTAGTTGGTGAGGGTAACGGCTCACCAAGGCGACGATACATAGCCGACCTGAGAGGGTGATCGGCCACACTGGGACTGAGACACGGCCCAGACTCCTACGGGAGGCAGCAGTAGGGAATCTTCGGCAATGGACGGAAGTCTGACCGAGCAACGCCGCGTGAGTGAAGAAGGTTTTTCGGATCGTAAAGCTCTGTTGTAAGAGAAGAACGAGGTGAGAGTGGAAAGTTCACACTGTGACGGTATCTTACCAGAAAGGGACGGCTAACTACGTGCCAGCAGCCGCGGTAATACGTAGGTCCCGAGCGTTGTCCGGATTTATTGGGCGTAAAGCGAGCGCAGGCGGTTAGATAAGTCTGAAGTTAAAGGCTGTGGCTTAACCATAGTACGCTTTGGAAACTGTTTAACTTGAGTGCAAGAGGGGAGAGGGAATTCCATGTGTAGCGGTGAAATGCGTAGATATATGGAGGAACACCGGTGGCGAAAGCGGCTCTCTGGCTTTGTAACTGACGCTGAGGCTCGAAAGCGTGGGGAGCAAACAGGATTAGATACCCTGGTAGTCCACGCCGTAAACGATGAGTGCTAGGTGTTAGACCCTTTCCGGGGTTTAGTGCCGCAGCTAACGCATTAAGCACTCCGCCTGGGGAGTACGACCGCAAGGTTGAAACTCAAAGGAATTGACGGGGGCCCGCACAAGCGGTGGAGCATGTGGTTTAATTCGAAGCAACGCGAAGAACCTCACCAGGTCTTGACATCCCTCTGACCGCTCTAGAGATAGAGCTTTTCCTTCGGGACAGAGGTGACAGGTGGCATGGTTGTCGTCAGCTCGTGTCGTGAGATGTTGGGTTAAGTCCCGCAACGAGCGCAACCCCTATTGTTAGTTGCCATCATTCAGTTGGGCACTCTAGCGAGACTGCCGGTAATAAACCGGAGGAAGGTGGGGATGACGTCAAATCATCATGCCCCTTATGACCTGGGCTACACACGTGCTACAATGGCTGGTACAACGAGTCGCAAGTCGGTGACGGCAAGCTAATCTCTTAAAGCCAGTCTCAGTTCGGATTGTAGGCTGCAACTCGCCTACATGAAGTCGGAATCGCTAGTAATCGCGGATCAGCACGCCGCGGTGAATACGTTCCCGGGCCTTGTACACACCGCCCGTCACACCACGAGAGTTTGTAACACCCGAAGTCGGTGAGGTAACCATTTGGAGCCAGCCGCCCTAAGGTGGGATAGATGATTGGGGTGAAGTCGTAACAAGGTAGCCGTATCGGAAGGTGCGGCTGGATCACCTCCTTTCTAAGGATAAGGAAACCTGCACATTGGTCTTGTTTAGTCTTGAGAGGTCTTGTGGGGCCTTAGCTCAGCTGGGAGAGCGCCTGCTTTGCACGCAGGAGGTCAGCGGTTCGATCCCGCTAGGCTCCATTGGTGAGAGATCACCAAGTAATGCACATTGAAAATTGAATATCTATATCAAATAGTAACAAGAAAAATAAACCGAAAACGCTGTAGTATTAATAAGAGTTTATGACTGAAAGGTCAGAAAAAATAAGGTTAAGTTAATAAGGGCGCACGGTGGATGCCTTGGCACTAGGAGCCGAAGAAGGACGTGACAAACGACGATATGCCTTGGGTAGCTGTAAGTAAGCGATGATCCAGGGATTTTCGAATGGGGAACCCAACAGGTACTACCTGTTACCCATATCTGTTAAGGATATGAGGAGGAAGACGCAGTGAACTGAAACATCTAAGTAGCTGCAGGAAGAGAAAGCAAAAGCGATTGCCTTAGTAGCGGCAGAGCGAAACGGCAGGAGGGCAAACCGAAGAGTTTACTCTTCGGGGTTGTAGGACTGCAATGTGGACTCAAAGATTATAGAAGAATGATTTGGGAAAGATCAGCCAAAGAGAGTGATAGCCTCGTATTTAAAATAGTCTTTGTACCTAGCAGTATCCTGAGTACGGCGGGACACGTGAAATCCCGTCGGAATCTGGGAGGACCATCTCCCAACCCTAAATACTCCCTAGTGACCGATAGTGAACCAGTACCGTGAGGGAAAGGTGAAAAGCACCCCGGGAGGGAGGAAATAGAACCTGAAACCGTGTGCCTACAACAAGTTCGAGCCCGTTAATGGGTGAGAGCGTGCCTTTTGTAGAATGAACCGGCGAGTTACGATATGATGCGAGGTTAGTTGAAGAGACGGAGCCGTAGGGAAACCGAGTCTGAATAGGGCGAATTAGTATCATGTCGTAGACCCTGAAACCATGTGACCTACCCATGAGCAGGTTGAAGGTGCGGTAAGACGCACTGGAGGACCGAACCAGGGCACGTTGAAAAGTGCTTGGATGACTTGTGGGTAGCGGAGAAATTCCAAACGAACTTGGAGATAGCTGGTTCTCTCCGAAATAGCTTTTAGGGCTAGCGTCGACATCAAGATTCTTGGAGGTAGAGCACTGTTTGGGTGAGGGGTCCATCCCGGATTACCAATCTCAGATAAACTCCGAATGCCAATGAATTATGGTCGGCAGTCAGACTGCGAGTGCTAAGATCCGTAGTCGAAAGGGAAACAGCCCAGACCACCAGCTAAGGTCCCAAAAATAATTGTTAAGTGGAAAAGGATGTGGGGTTGCACAGACAACTAGGATGTTAGCTTAGAAGCAGCTATTCATTCAAAGAGTGCGTAATAGCTCACTAGTCGAGTGACCCCTGCGCCGAAAAATGTACCGGGGCTAAAACAATTTACTGAAGCTGTGGATACCTTTTATAGGTATGGTAGGAGAGCGTTCTATGTGTGAAGAAGGTGTACCGTGAGGAGTGCTGGAACGCATAGAAGTGAGAATGCCGGTATGAGTAGCGAAAGACAGGTGAGAATCCTGTCCACCGTAAGACTAAGGTTTCCAGGGAAGGCTCGTCCGCCCCTGGGTTAGTCGGGACCTAAGGAGAGACCGAAAGGTGTATCCGATGGACAACAGGTTGATATTCCTGTACTAGAGTATGTAGTGATGGAGGGACGCAGTAGGCTAACTAAAGCAGACGATTGGAAGTGTCTGTCTCAAGCAGTGAGGTGTGAATTGAGTCAAATGCTTAGTTCTATAACATTGAGCTGTGATGGGGAGCGAAGTTTAGTAGCGAAGTTAGTGACGTCACACTGCCAAGAAAAAGCTTCTAGCGTTTAAACATACTCTACCCGTACCGCAAACCGACACAGGTAGTCGAGGCGAGTAGCCTCAGGTGAGCGAGAGAACTCTCGTTAAGGAACTCGGCAAAATGACCCCTGTAACTTCGGGAGAAGGGGTGCTGACTTTAAGTCAGCCGCAGTGAATAGGCCCAAGCAACTGTTTATCAAAAAAACACAGCTCTCTGCTAAATCGTAAGATGATGTATAGGGGTGACGCCTGCCCGGTGCTGGAAGGTTAAGAGGAGTGCTTAGGGTAACGCGAAGGTATGAATTGAAGCCCCAGTAAACGGCGACCGTAACTATAACGGTCCTAAGGTAGCGAAATTCCTTGTCGGGTAAGTTCCGACCCGCACGAAAGGCGTAATGATTTGGGCACTGTCTCAACGAGAGACTCGGTGAAATTTTTAGTACCTGTGAAGATGCAGGTTACCCGCGACAGGACGGAAAGACCCCATGGAGCTTTTACTGCAGTTTGATATTGAGTGTCTGTACCACATGTACAGGATAGGTAGGAGTCTAAGAGATCGGGACGCCAGTTTCGAAGGAGACGTTGTTGGGATACTACCCTTGTGTTATGGCCACTCTAACCCGGATAGGTGATCCCTATCGGAGACAGTGTCTGACGGGCAGTTTGACTGGGGCGGTCGCCTCCTAAAAGGTAACGGAGGCGCCCAAAGGTTCCCTCAGAATGGTTGGAAATCATTCGCAGAGTGTAAAGGTATAAGGGAGCTTGACTGCGAGAGCTACAACTCGAGCAGGGACGAAAGTCGGGCTTAGTGATCCGGTGGTTCCGTATGGAAGGGCCATCGCTCAACGGATAAAAGCTACCCTGGGGATAACAGGCTTATCTCCCCCAAGAGTTCACATCGACGGGGAGGTTTGGCACCTCGATGTCGGCTCGTCGCATCCTGGGGCTGTAGTCGGTCCCAAGGGTTGGGCTGTTCGCCCATTAAAGCGGCACGCGAGCTGGGTTCAGAACGTCGTGAGACAGTTCGGTCCCTATCCGTCGCGGGCGTAGGAAATTTGAGAGGATCTGCTCCTAGTACGAGAGGACCAGAGTGGACTTACCGCTGGTGTACCAGTTGTCTTGCCAAAGGCATCGCTGGGTAGCTATGTAGGGAAGGGATAAACGCTGAAAGCATCTAAGTGTGAAACCCACCTCAAGATGAGATTTCCCATGATTTTATATCAGTAAGAGCCCTGAGAGATGATCAGGTAGATAGGTTAGAAGTGGAAGTGTGGCGACACATGTAGCGGACTAATACTAATAGCTCGAGGACTTATCCAAAGTAACTGAGAATACGAAGTGTGAGGTTTTTCTTGGTATTTGATAGATATTCAATTTTGAGTAGGTATTACTCAGAGTTAAGTGACGATAGCCCTAGGAGATACACCTGTACCCATGCCGAACACAGAAGTTAAGCCCCTAGAACGCCGGAAGTAGTTGGGGGTTGCCCCCTGAGATATGAGTCGCTAGCTCAGGGAGTTTAGCTAGTTTGAGAGGAAATCGAAATTTAATCGCGGATGAGAGAAGTTTTCACGTGGCTGAGCTAGACTGCCCCTTTGGGAGTTTAGCTCAGCTGGGAGAGCATCTGCCTTACAAGCAGAGGGTCAGCGGTTCGATCCCGTTAACTCCCATTTTAGCGGGTGTAGTTTAGTGGTAAAACTACAGCCTTCCAAGCTGTTGTCGCGAGTTCGATTCTCGTCACCCGCTTTGAACTTAGTTCAATTCACCAAGTTTTTAAAACTTGGGCGCGTAGCTCAGGTGGTTAGAGCGCACGCCTGATAAGCGTGAGGTCGGTGGTTCGAGTCCACTCGTGCCCATTTATAAATATGGTCCGTTGGTCAAGGGGTTAAGACACCGCCTTTTCACGGCGGTAACACGGGTTCGAATCCCGTACGGACTATTTATTGGAGGATTACCCAAGTCCGGCTGAAGGGAACGGTCTTGAAAACCGTCAGGCGTGTAAAAGCGTGCGTGGGTTCGAATCCCACATCCTCCTTTTTATATTAACGCGGGATGGAGCAGCTCGGTAGCTCGTCGGGCTCATAACCCGAAGGTCGTAGGTTCAAATCCTGCTCCCGCAATTTGGCTCGGTAGCTCAGTTGGTAGAGCAATGGATTGAAGCTCCATGTGTCGGCGGTTCGATTCCGTCTCGCGCCATTTTTAATATATTTTGGAAGGGTAGCGAAGAGGCTAAACGCGGCGGACTGTAAATCCGCTCCTTCGGGTTCGGGGGTTCGAATCCCTTCCCTTCCATACTGTTACGGGCATAGTTTAAAGGTAGAACTAAGGTCTCCAAAACCTTCAGTGTGGGTTCAATTCCTACTGCCCGTGTTAATATGATTATGGCGGGTGTGGTGAAGTGGTTAACACACCAGATTGTGGCTCTGGCATGCGTGGGTTCGATCCCCATCACTCGCCTATTTTATATTATTGGGGTATAGCCAAGCGGTAAGGCAAGGGACTTTGACTCCCTCATGCGTTGGTTCGAATCCAGCTACCCCAGTTACTATTTGCCGGCGTGGCGGAATTGGCAGACGCGCTGGACTCAAAATCCAGTGTCCGCAAGGACGTGCCGGTTCGACCCCGGCCGCCGGTATAAAATAGCATTAAGAAACGTTGATAATTCAGCGTTTCTTTTTGATTTGGTCAACTTCTGGTCAGTGATTCTATTTTTTAACTAGACTCGTCAAAACTGCACGAACTTTGTTATTTTCAATATCAGCTTTTTCTTTTATAAGATGTCCATAAGTTTCAGTTATTTGTTTAATATCTCGATGCCCCATTAACTTTGACACTGCCCAAATATCAACACCCATTGCTAACATTGTTGAACAATACGTGTGTCTCAGACCTGTACTTGTCATATTTTGAGGATGAATTTTTAAGGTCTTTAAAATTTGCTTTAAATGCTTGTTCACTCCTGAATTTGTTACAATCATTATAATTTCAAATCTACTAAAAATCATATTTTCGTTATTTGTAATCATGCCCATTTTTCAATGAATACAGTTTGTTCTTGTTTTAATTCTTTTTAAAATAGTTAAACGTATCATTATCAATTGGAATTGTACGGATTGATTCTTCTGTTTTTAGCGTTTGCCCACCGTTTTCTTGCTGTATCATATCGTCTATAAGTTTTTGATTTCTGAACTTTTCCCACAAGACACAATCCCATGTAAGACCTGCAACCTCTCCTGCACGCATTCCTGTTTTTCAGTTGAATCAACAGTAAATACGGAACTATAGAAGTAGTTAAATCAAGATTGTTTTCTAAATATGTTACTAGTTTTTGATAATCATCAAAGCTATGAATATTTTTTTCATCTTTTTTCGCTTTTTTTGGAGGGACGACCTGAAAGAATTACACCTTCAGTAAAATCTTCGATATTAAGCTTTATCTCTTTTTGCAAACACAATCACGTTTCTAATTTCCGCATTCATTCTACTTACATTGTCACGACAATTTGTTTCAGCGTACTTATTAATAAAATGCCTGATATTCGCTCGCTTTTGATTTTTTTAATGCTGGTTTATCTTTAAAAATATTCTTTGATAAACTTACCACGCAATAAATGTTTATTAAATGTAGCTTCTGCTTTTCCAAGTGGTTTTGACTGTTAATTCTAACCACTTTTCCCATAGAGTATAGAATGTAATATTTTTTTATCAATTATTGCACCATTAATCAATTTTGATTCAAGAGCTAACGCTTCAATTTCAGCTTCCCTTTTTGTCTTAAAAGCCTGAATTTGAAGCAACTACCTTTTTATTTTTTTATCAAAAATTCTATAATCCCATAAATTCTTTTTTACCTCGTTTTCTGTATGAAACTGACATGATTACCTCTTTTCTAAAAGACGATAACCAAGATATTATCTTGATTATCGTATCATAAACTAAAAGATTTCTGCAAAAGTTTTTCTTCAAAAAAATTGTTTCGTTTTGCTGGCTAAAAAGTAGTACCGTCCACCCTGACTGTCTGGATATTTTCACAAAACCATCTTTGTTTCTTTATCAATATCGATTTTTGAACGAATATCAGCCCGATAGAGAACATTTTCAAGTAACCAAGGTCGAGATACTGAAACCATCTCTAAAACCTCTGATAAGCTCATATATTGTCCCTCTGAAGCCTTGTGTTTTTTTAAGTCAAGATATTCATCTTTTCTCAACGATGATATGAGAAGCAGGTAACTGTACTTCTAAATTGTCTATTTTGATTAAAATCTTATCTGTCATATAAATTTTTTTCTTATTCTATGATAAAAATAGAAGCAGAAATAGTATTTATTATTTCTACTAGTTTTAGTTATCGCTACCCTGCTTTGGTCGGTTGAGGTCTGTAGTGATAACTTTTCTTTTACTATCAATATTATTTTTCTTTCTTTAATTTCTTTTCTAATATATCTGAAGCAATTTTTTTCGAAATTCTTCTTCATTTTTCTACACTGTTTAGTGTATACGTCTCTATTTTTTAAATGCTTGTTTTCGCTTTTTTTCTTTTAAATCACGTGTTGCTTGTAATTCCACAATTCAATTTTGATAACCTTTATTCTTTTATCATCGTGAACCATTTTAATTACAAATCTAATTCTTCGCATTAGTTGATGATATTCTTTATTTTTTTCTTTCCAAACCACGAATCACACCAATCCCAATAAGTATCTGAATTTGTAATAATTGTTAAATCATTGATGATATACGCATCTTTAAACCGTGAACTTAACTGAGTAGCTGAATCTGGTTCTAGTATCTGAAATAACTCTCGAAAAGTCATACCACAACTTGCATCTAATTCATTGATTACAATTGTTTTTTTCTCCCTTTATAACCTGAACCTAAATCAAAACTCTTTTTTTATTTATTGATGGGGTATGTGCTCCTAATCTATCATGTTCTTCTGCAAGTAAAGCGTGCTAGATATGATTTTTCCTGTTCCCCTTCAGCTTGAATATAAATACCTGTATGATTTCGTTCGCCCTTACTCATACGAATAAACTCCTTCTGAATAAATTCTTGTCTGTTTTCCTCAAATTGTCTTTTTATTTGCATTCCACGCCTTTTGTGCTATACGTTGACTAAATTGTTCAAATAATTGTTGTTTTGCTTCAGTTGTAAGCAAACCATCTTCTGAAATTAGATAGCTTAATTCTAAACAATAATCGTCTATTTCTAGACCATTGTCAGCTTTTTTTCTTTGCTATGATTTTTTTGATTTTTTTCCCATGATATCATCGATATAGTTTGTATTTTTCTGATGAAATAACGTCTGAAACTTCGTAGGGGAATTTATGTTCTTCCATGTTACGTTCATTGCGATGCGTTAAATATCGGCATGCTTTTTATCGAACTACGAACAAACTCTAAATTTTGTTCCTTGAAATTGATAGAGCCTTAAATACTGATGAGTAAGTATGAGCATGTTTGAAATCAATATAAAAAAATGAGCATGTAGTGGTTTTGAACTGCCGTCATCTTTTCAAATCTTTATCGTGAAAAAAATAATATGATACCTATCTTCTTCATTTTTTTACAATAATCATGAATACGTTGAATAACTGATTCACGAAAATCTTTTTCAGTTAATTTTGAATTTGCATTATGTTCATATTCAAATGAAATTTGACCAAAAAAATTTTTCGTTTTTCTATCATTTTGATTAATTTTCATAAAAATCCTTTTCTGTTTTTGACACAAAAATGAATAGTTTGTGTTGATTTGTGTTGATTAGATATGTTGTTGATGTGGATGCACTGACGGAGAAAAAGCGCATCCACATCCAAACAAATATCTTAGTTACTTGACACATCACAACATAAAAAAATTTTTACTAATTAGATGAAATTTGTTTAATATTTTTTTATGATGATGTCCCTGCATGTTGAAACAAGTGAAAAATTGTTGCTTTTATTGTCAATGATTATATGTATTGAAATGATAAGTATTGACTTCATTACTAGACCCCCCTGAATGCTAGTACCCCATTATTTACGCTTTTTTCTTAATCTCTGACCGTATAAAAACGCTTGTTTAAATGTACTGATCTTTTCCAAACCGTGTTCGTGTAGATTAATGTTCCAAAATTTTCGTGGTTTGCTGAACTGTCCGTCAGTGGTCATGATATACCCAGAAAACCTGGGCGCATGATTATCAATATTGTCAGTTTCTCCAAAGACCATTCGAGCTAATTCGTCTGTAATAGCTCCATTTGATAGACAGATACGAACACCTAAATTATCTCTAATAGCTGTTGAAAGCAACTCTGAGCGCGGTTGTTGCATGCAGATACAGATATAGACACCACTAGAGCGAGAGCGAGACACAATAGACAAGACCAAATCTTGAACCCTTTTTCTCATCTTATTATCTGTAATGCTTGATAACATTGCAGAATATTCTTCTATAATACAGAGCTTCATCTTCATCTCTTTACCGAAATTCACAAAAGTTGCGCCAGTAATATCATCGCGTGCCGATAGATTTGCAATTTCTTTTTCACGATTAATAACTAATTCCAACAATTCTTCAAAATATGCTAAAATCTCTTCACTGTCTGATAAAATCACACCTTTTGGAAGAAAAGTCCATGAACTGAACTCAGATTTAACATCCAAGATTGTTAAATCAACATCTTCATTAAACATGAATACTTGTGCAAGCATTGATTTTAAAAAAGTTGTTTTAGAGCTATTTGTATTTCCAACCAATAACATTTGAGGAGAACGCAAGAATGAAAAAGTCAAACCTTTTTCAACTGTAATTTCAAAATCATTAGCTGATCTTAATTCTGTTATTTTTTTGGGTCGTAGCTGTCTTGCTTTTGCTTCTACAATATCATCTAATAAATAAATGAACTCTGTATTATCTTCACTTAACCAATAATCTAAAACGATTAGAGAACGATTTTTACCCACCAAGCACGCTGATAACATTTCCGCAAACTTTTCTAAATCGTCTGTAGTTTGGTCAGCTAATTTTTTGATTTTAACCGTTATGCGCCTGCTTGACTTCGAGAAGTCCGCATGCGCTTTACTAACATCTATGAATTTGCTACCAACTTTGCGATTAGCAGTTGCTGAATCAACAATGCCTTGTGTGTTTGTCGTTCTATCAATCTTAGTTGATAGTATAGAGATACTGAACCAATTTTTGATAAATTCAAAACCAAACCGAATCAGCAAAACAAGATTCGTCAAAAGCAAGACAGCTATTCCAATCACTATTAAATTCAAACCAAGCTGTGCTTCACTTCTAAAAATACCAATTTCTGTTCCTTTAAATACTAGCCATCGAATAATAGCACCACCAAATAGTAACCCCTGCTCCAACTACTTGAAGCAGAGTTACAATCTTAGGAAAAAGCTGGACTTAAATGACCTGTATTTTTCATTTAACCTGTATCTAATCATAAATACCTACATATCTCTTCCATGTCTGTTAACATTTTGCGACGCATGAGCTCAAAATACATGTATGCACGAATAAAATCAGTGTAACGACCGTTTGAGTAAACTAAACTCAAATTAACAAAAGATGAGACTCGTCCTTGAACTTCAGAACGCATGTATGTTGCTAAAATTTTACGAAGTTCAATGGGAAGGTCTAAAGCTGTTAAATCATCCAATTCCTTAGAAATATCTTTCATATCTATTTCCTCTCTACTTTAAACTAACTTCTTTGACATCTTCAGCCCAAACTTCGATGACATCATAACTTTTATACTTGTAGCGACCGCGTGGGTTGACTAACTGATACAAATGTCTGAACTGAATCTTATTCGCAATTTCAAGGGTTGGAACAACAAGGCTAATCAGCTTAACTGAACCATCATCTCGAGGCATCGATAAGAATACTTCATAACCAATTGATTTGTCTGAGAATACAGGGGCGTTTTTACCATTTTTTTATTTTTCGAATCCCTACAATCGGAAAGAATGCTTTTTGGCTCTGTAACACTAACTGCAACGCAAGTTGAGATGTTTGTGAGTTCAGGGCGGTACGACGGTCATTTACAATTGAATCGCCTGATTGATTTGATTTGTTTCCGAACAAACCTGTTTGCAATAACTTTTCCATTAGTTTTTACCTCTACTAGCTTAAAGCTAGTTATTTCTATTAATTTTTGTAAATATTTGAACGTTCGTTATTTACATTCTAAGTGTATCATGATTAAAAAAATTCCAGTCGTCAAATGCACCATAAGGGAAAAATAAAAATTTGCATTAGGAAAATTTTTATTTGATAAGCTGAAAATAACGATAAGGAGGATATCATATTGAAAGAAAAGTATTATAATGTAAAAGAAGCTTTTGGATTATATTAGAAGTTATCCGAGCGGAAGAATAGAAAAAGAATTTTATATGAATATAACTGAAAAACAAATTCGTGATATTTTTGAAAAAAAGATGTACTAGGCCAATATAAGCAACTTTCAGAGGGAGAACATATAATTGAATCATACATAAATTTTTCAAGGCAATGAGGTAGTTGAAACTTTATATGTATTTCCAAAATTTGGGAAAAATCCCAAAATTCTCTCGAGTTGGGATAATCTCTATAAAAAAGAAGATAAGCTAGTGAAGCAATTACAACGGCAAGGGTTTTAAAACACCAGAAGCCAAAATTAGAGAAGAGTTTAAAAATTCTGGCAAGCCTTCGTATTTAATGAGTGCAGATTATCTTTTTTCATTAAAATTGGAGATTGAAAGACGTCAACTACCGATTAAAATTTTTCATATTCAACCACGTACTAGTTCAACAATTAAGCAACTATTGAATGAAGAAATATTAGAAACAAATTTTGAATTAACTATAAGTACTTTGTTAGAAGAATTTGAACGAAGATTAAAAAGAAGATTGGTTTGAAAATCAGAAATTATGGATTGAACAAGCTGAAAAAGTAGGTGAGTTATTAGAGGATGTCAGAGGGCGGACAGAAATATTACAGTCTGTAGCACCAGAATTGGCATTGGATTCTTACAATAGTAGATTAGAAGAAGTAGAAGAATTTTATAATAATTTAAAGAATCAAGAATTTACATTATCTTTTTGAAATTGAAGAATCTGTTAGTAAGTTTAAAAAAATTTTTATATGAAGCAAGCAAACAAGAACGTGATTTCTTCTCTGCCAATAAAATATATGAATTTGAAAAGTATCAGATTAAGAAGTATAAAGAAAAGATTGAAGAACAAGATAAAAATAGAGTTATAACTGAAATTTCGTTTAAACGATATTTAGTCGAATTTTACAAGAATATAAACGAATCTTTTTGGAGAGAGATTTTCTAAGCAATTTAGAGAATAATTTTTGGGATAAAATAAACCGCTAGGATTTAAATCTTAGCGGTTGTTTATGTTATTCAATAGGGTTGCTATTGCATCAATTATATCTGTTTTTTTGTGGTTCTGGTATTTGTTCAAGTTGATTGATGATATTTTCAATTTCTTTGCTTTTTCTGGAAAAGTCAAAAATTAAAAATGTTTTTTCATCTACTTCAAGAGCTATTAAAATTTTATTTAGTGTTTGTATTTGAAAAATTATATTTTTCATTTTCAATGTTATGGATATGCTTAGAACCTAAGCCAGCCAGTTCAGAAAGTTTTTTTCTTGGCTAATTCCTTTGGTTAATCGCAAATATCTAATTCTTTTTGGCAATGAAAGTTTGTAGTTATTTTTGATTCATAGTTTTTACCTTTATTTATTATTTTAAAGATAAAAATTATAAATAATAAGTAGCACAAATTACACTTGTATATCAAATAAGTGTTGCATATTACACTAAAAAAATGATAGAATAGTGTAGTAAAATTATAAAAAGCTCACTTTATTAGTTTTTAAAGGAGAATTGATGAAGAAACTGCAAACCCTCACAACTTCAACAGCTATTGTGCTTGCATCAGTTGGTGCGCCTGCATTTGCTCAAGAAGCTCAAGCGACTTCAGTACCTGCTGATGCTGTCAATGAACCAGCTCTTGTTGCTAAGTCACAAGTGAAACCACTTGAAAAGAGTGAAGTTCCTGCACCATCAACAGTGAAACCTGCTCTTGACGCTCAAAAAGCTGTTGTGAAAGACGCTGAAGCTAAGATTGATACAGCTAAATCTGATGTTCAAACAAAAGAAGCTACTGTCGCTTCAATTGAAACAGAATATTCTAATGCAGATAAAGCTGTCAAAGATGCTGAAGTAACTGCTTCTCAAGCAACACCTGCAAAAGTTGCTGAAGTCAAAGATGCTCAAGCTAAGAACCTTGAAGCACAAACTGCTAACCAAAAAGCAACTGAAGCTACAAATGAACAAATCAAGTCTGAAACTACAGTTCTTGCTGAAAAGCAATCAGACGTGGCAACAGCTAAAGAAAATCTTGACCAAGCCGAAAAAGATGTCCAAACAGCTGAACAAACAGTCACAAATGCAGAATCTGCACTTGACGGAACTGGACTTACAAATGCTGAGAAGGACTTGAAAGAAGCTCAAAAAGGTGTCAAAGATGCTGAAGATACAGTCGCTGACGCACAAACTGCGTTCAAAAATGCAACAAAAGCAGATGCAGACCGCGACGATGCTATCAAATCAGCTGAAACTGATGTAAATACTAAAAAAATGATGCTGTCAAATTAGCAAAAGAAAAAAATTGGCAACAGCTAATCAACATGCTGAATCAGTAGAAGCTAAAGTTGCAATCAGCTCAAGATGAATTGACAAAAAGCTCAAGATGCACTCAAAAATGTTGATGTTGTAAATATCCAAAATCAACAATCCCATTGTCTGATGAAGACTCAGTGATTTCGAGTCAAATATCACCTTTAAAAGAAGCTTTACGAATGTGGCGACAAAGAATGATAATGCACCACTCGTGATGTCATGCATCTGCTGTTAAAATGACTAAAGTTTCAACCATCAAAATCAGCGAAGCTGATAAAAATCGTCCAATCTGATTTGAATAACTTGACTGATGAACAATTAGTAGAAATTAGCCAGTTCTACGCTCAAAAATGTTAACTCAATTCAAAATCACAATTTGGTCATAATGCAAGCAAAAAGCTTATGTTTCAAAAGACACTTTAGATTACTCAAAATCTGTTACTAAAATATGAAGCTCGTGCATCTGACCCACGTACAGCTGGTCACATCACTGGTGGACTTGGAAAACATCTCTCAACAATGGGAAATAAATCAATGTAAACAAACAATGTATGACCTCAAACAAAGTAACTCAACGTGCATTTGAATTGACATCATTCGAAGATGAGCCATCAAAATGGGAACACCTACGCACTAACCTTTGCTAACAAGCAAACTAGTCAGTCGCTCTTTCAGTAGCTAACATCAATGGTCAATATTGATGATTACAACTACGCTGAATTCAACAACGATACAGTCATCGAAGACAAAAAACGACATCAGCATCTCTAGAAAAGCTGTCGCAAACAGCTGAAATCAAACCTGACAAGCTACACTGCATCAGAAAAACGCTAAAAATGCTTTGACAACAGCTTCAACTGATTACGCAAGCGCACTTAGCTTGAAAACTGAAGCTGAAAAAATCTTGGCAGACGCAATGGCTACGCCACTTCAAGCACAAGTTGCTGAAAACAACCTACGTTTGGCAAACATTGCTCTTGAAAATGCTAAGAAACGTGAAGCTACAGCAAGTGAAGCAGTTGCTAACTTCTCAGCAAGTCTAGCTGAAAAGAAAGCTACTCTTGAAAAAGCTCAAGACGCACTTAAATCAGCTAAAGTAAAACAAACAATTGCGTCACAAGCTCTTGACATTGCTTCAGCGAACCTTGAAGACCAAGAAACTAAACTAGATAACTTGAACAAACAAGTTACTAAACTTCTTGCTGAAAAAGATGCTCTTGTTAAAGAAGCTAAAGAATTGGCTGAACAATTGCAAGCATATTTGGACGCACCTGTTGCACTAGCAAATGCTCAAGACACTCAAGCTAAAGCTGAAGCTAAATTGGCACAAGAAAAAGCTGAACTCACTACGGCACAGTCTACTCTTGAAGACTTGTTGTCTGCGTATCGTACAGAATACGCTAAGTTGGTTGACTTGCAAACAGATTACGATGAACTCGTAGACCTTGAGAAGAAAGCTCAAGAAAACGTTGTTGCCAAATTGCCTGACGGAACAGTAATCGCTGTCCCTAAAGTAGCTCCAACTGCTGAAGTGCTTCCTGAAGTGAATCTTGAAGAACTTGCTAAAGAAGATGCTAAAGATAGCACTGTTAAAACACTTCCTGACGGAACAATCGTAGCTGTTCCTAAAGATGCACCAGTTGCTGAAGCACTTCCTACTGTCAATGTTGACGAATTGAAGAAGGCTCTTGATGCAGGTAAAGAAGTTACCTTGGATGCTCAAGGGAATGTTGTGGTGAAAGGAAAAACGTGAAACATACTCAGCGCCTGCTGTAAATTAGTGAAAACGAAAAGTGACTTACTCAAGAGTAGGCGTGCAAAACATTGCCAAACACTGGCGAAAACTCAAGTGTTGCGATGTTGGTATTTGAGTGCAATTCTTGGAACATTTGGACTTGCATCAGTACGTAGAAAAATTAGAATAATAATCTTCTTATTACAACAGGAAGATTTTTGTTAAAATATATTAGAAGAAAGAAATAATGTGAGGGTTAAAAAATGAGAACTCCTAAAAATATAATGATTTAATTAAGAATAGAGAAATAATAAATAAAATTATTGCAGAATGTATATATTCTGTTAATAAAAGAGCAAAAAAACTATCGAGATAAAATAAAAGATTATAATCAAGCTGGGTTCTACAAATACAAAGAAAATAATATTGAAAATGCAAAAAGAACAAAAAGAAAAATACTATAGTATGAAAGACGATTTATTATTAAACTTCAGCCCAAAATTGATTCATAAAAGTATGACGGGGAGAAAAGACAACGAGTCTATAGTTATCAAAAATTATGCAAAACTATATAATGAAAAAATAAATGATATTGTTTGGGAAAATAGTTACTATGACTACGATAGAAATAAGGAAGTTGATTTTTGATTACAGCTTTAGGGTGAGAAAAATATTTATATTTCTTGTATTATGAAATCGGTGAATATAGTTTCATACCCCAATTACAGAAGAAAGGGTGAAAAATACTCAATTGGAAATCAAGAAATAGATGAGAATTTTCAAACTCATGGAGCTGATATAGTAGATTTACTTTCAACTCAATTTGTTCAAAAAGTAATAGGACTTGTTAGATAGTGGAATTATACAATTATAGAATAATTATCTTCTTACGTTTGTGGGAAGATTTTTGGATTCTCAAAAATTAGTTTAAAAGACTACGCTATTTAAACCATTTTTGAGAATAAATATTGACTATACCGATTGTGCCGAACACAGTATCGAACTATGTATAAAAATTGTGATTATTAAATTTCAAGACTATAAAATTAAAGTAAAAGTTTAAAATTTATTTGGTCAACCACTGGTCAATTTCCTCAATTTCAATACTAACTAGCGTGTATAATATCTTGATTTAATCGTTTCTTGGTTATTTATTTGAACTTATGTTTAACGCTAGTTTGTTAGTACTCAGTAGTAATGAAACGACAAGGTTTTCGGACCTTGTCTTTTTGG
>BNJU01002068.1_pt1 | contig 21505 bp, 31 predicted proteins | sample 8539281 | NCBI WGS metagenome assembly BNJU01 (sample SAMD00202456, study PRJDB9452) | human saliva metagenome | isolation source: human saliva | place: Japan
TCTCAAGGAAAATGTTTCATCGGTAAGATCATCCCAGCTGGTACTGGTATCTTGCCATCCGCAACATTGAACCACTAGCGATTAATGAAGAATCATCTCTGCTGATTCACAAGAGGAAGAGCAAGTGGATGTCCTAGTAGAGACTGTTGAAACAAGTGAATAATCTACTCATCTAAAGAGGGAAACTTCCCTCTTCGGTGTATTGGTCATGAAAGTGTAATGTATATTTTCCCTATAGGAATATTATGGAATTAAGGTATATTAATTTCATTTTAAAAAGTGAGCAAAAAGCTTTGCTTTTAGACTTCCTCATGATAAATAAGACAGTTGCATGTTTAGGATTTTTGTTAAAAACAATGCATAAATGATAGAAAAGATATACTCCCAAAAAGAGGAATGGAGGAAAAATCGTGAAAAATGATTTGTTTAACGACCGAATCAGTCGATTCTCGATCCGTAAACTGCATGTAGGAGTTTGCTCGGTCCACTAGGAACGTTAGTGATGCTCGGAACTGCCACAGGTGTTGGTGCCGATGAAGTGACGGAAGAAAAACAAGCTGATGGGGTTGCAGCAACGACAGAAGTCGGTAAAGCTGAAACTCCTGTTGTGGCTGAAGCAGCAACAACCAAAGAAACAACAGCTAAAGAAGTAACTTACCAAGCAGAAGCAGCTCCTGCGGTTTCAACTGAGGTAAAACCTGAACTTAAGACTGAAACATTAGCAGCTTACGTTGCTGAAATTGAAGCAAACGTAGCAAATGGTAAATACAGCAACAAGACAGACGAGAGTGTAGAAGTTCTTAAGGCTAGCCTTGCGAACGCTCAAAACGCTCTTACATCTGCTACGACTCAAGCTGAGTTGGATGCAGCTTACCAATCACTCGTAACGACTGTCAATGCGAAACTTAAAAACAAGGAAGTAGCTAAAGTAGAAAAACCAGTAGTTGAAACTCCTGCTACAACAGAAGCCACTACAGGTAAACCTGCAGAAAACACAAAGCCAGCTGAAGGTACTAACGCAATCGCAAATACAGGAAACGACCCTCGTAATGGGAAAGAGATTGACAAAAACACTGCCTTCCGTGCAGATACTGCAACAGATACTGGAATTGGTGCAGACGTTGTCGATGCAACTTCAACTCCAAAAGTTGAAAAACCTGGCTTTACAACAGATCTTGATCCAAATCTATGACTAGCTAGATTACATGGTTGGACTTTGAGATGTTGCTAACTGGAAGGAGCAAAAACAGTCCTCGTTCCTAAAAATGACCAATTTCCTGATAAAGATTTAGAAGAAAAACTAGCTCTTCAAGTTGGCGCTACTTATACCAAGGAAATCATGCCTGGCTATGTAGTTACGGTAAAAGTCAAATCCTTGAAGCCTTTCCAAGCGACTGAAATCTATAAAAAACGGATGGAAGACCAAGGGGCTACAGAAGCTGAAAAAGCAACCTATGATCCAAATGCAAAAATGGCTATGTAAAGGGTGTTACTTCAACAGGGGCTAAAAAAGCTTTTAACGATGGCATGGAAGCCGACGTTGTCGCTGATGCTCAAAATAATTGGACTGAAATTAGATTTGAAAATGTTGATACGAAAACCAAGAAGACTACTATGAGTTCAGCTATGAATGGTGGGAATATTGGGGTTCAGTTTGAAATCTCTGCAACCTTCCGTGGAAAGAAAGTTAAACCGGCTGTTGTCATGGCTGATGGAGAGTCTGCTAACCCTGGTGAATTTGTTATGTTCACTACCAACGGACAAGGTTGGCAGCACATTGGGGAATGGAAGAAATATACTAGACCAAACACCTCTGTACCTTATCAACCACAAGATACAGACAACCTTTTGGGACCTAAACCTAAATATAATAACATTAACCTAAGACAACTTCGTGATTCTGATCAAGTTGGACCAGAAAAGAAACCAGTAGCATGGAAGTACTTTGGAAATCCTGACAAAGTTACGGGTGGTCTAGGAACCGGTGTCTTTGGGCCAAATATTTCTGCAGGCGATCCTTCTGTTCCCCTTGTGATGACGCGTGGAGCATCTGAAGTGGGACTTTATATCGCTTCAGGTGGTAAACAGTCTGCTATGCTAGGATTCTTCCCACTTGATGAAGGGGATGCTCCTGAGTCATATGGTAAAGCAGTCCATACTATTGCAACTGTAGACGGTGTTACTGGAGCTAAAGTAAATCAACCGTATCTTGGTAACGTGAGCCCGGATATGGATGAGAATACGGTTCTTGACTGGTTCGGTGATGATAAGGCAACTACGGCCGATGAAGGAATTAACCAATTGCTTCCAGATGATCTTAAAGGTACAACCAATGAGATGATCAAGATGGATCGTACACGCCCAGGGAACTACAAACTGGCAGTTCAAGCCCATACAGATGGAGCTTCAGAAGCTTATATCTATGGTTGGGTAGACTTTAACCAAAATGGTAAATTCGATGAGGATGAGCGCTCAAATCTCGCTAAAATCACACAAGATGGCACTGTTGAGTTGACCTTTGCAAACAGCAAGACTTACGTCGACCCAAGCGTTAAAGAACTAGGTGCTCGTGTTCGTATTGCCAAGAAAGCTACCGAGATTGAGAGCCCAACTGGTATGGCTTTCTCAGGGGAAGTAGAAGACTTTAAGACTCAAATCACCCACCCACCAAAAGGGGAATTCAAGGAAACAACTGGTCCTCAAGGGGCGAAACAAACTGCAACTGTAGCCTTTACAGCACGTGGAGAACACAAGTATGAGCCTAATTCTACTGCCGTTATTGATGAAACTGTAGAACCATACATTGTTGATAAAGATGGTAACCGTGCTACTCTTGATGCAGATGGTTACTATGTTGTACCAGGTCAAGGGAAATACAAGATCACTGCCAATGGCAAAGACGTAGACGTTGAGTTTATCCCAGAAGATAACTTCCTAGGAACTGCAGATGGTATCTCAATCCGTCGTTCAGATAACAACGGCTACGATACTGGTTGGTCAACAAAATTCCCAGACCAAGAAGCAAACATTGATGGTCAGTTGAATACCATGGATGGTCTTTACATCCCTACTGTTACTCCGATTGAAATTGAAGGGTTGATAAGACATCGACTGATATTCAAGGTGCGACTCAAAAAGAAACACCAACCTTTAACACAACTGCGTCTAACGCAAAAGGTGACAAGATTTCCATCACCCCAAGTGCAGAATATCCTGCTAAGTTGGTAGACCCAGCAACTGGTCGTACTACTGATGCGACATCTGTAACAGTAGCGGGAGAAGGAACATACACGATCAACCCTTCAACAGGTGAAGTAACCTTCACTCCAGAACCAAGCTTTACTGGTACAGCCAAAGGTGTGGAAGTTACATTGTCAGCGCCAGTTGGTCGAAATAAAGACGGTAAGATTCAAGAAGAGTACATTAAGACTGCTACAACTAAGTACACACCAACAGTTGTAGGAGTAACACCAACCGCAACACCAGCAGAAACAAAAGATATTCAAGGTGCAACTCAAACAGGTAAACCTGAATTCAAGGGTGGAACTGTAACGGTTGATGGCGTTGAGAAGACTGTTCCAATCAACGAAGATGTTCCAGCGACATTTGACGATGGATCAACAACTAAGACCGTTGAAGGTGTTGGTACTTACACAGTAGCAGCAGACGGTACTGTTACATTTGTACCAGAAAAATCATTCGTAGGAACTGCACCAGCAGTGACAGTTGTCCGCGAAGATAAGAATGGAACAAAAGCTTCTGCAACCTCCACGCCAACAGTATTGCCAGTGACACCAACTGCGACACCAGCAGAAACAACTGACATCCAAGGTAGCTACTCAAACAGGTAAAACCTGAATTCAAGGGTGGTACAGTTGAAGTTAACGGTGTTGAGAAGACTGTTCCAATCAACGAAGATGTTCCAGCAACCTTTGATGATGGTTCAACAACTAAGACAGTTGAGGGAGTTGGTAAATTTACAGTAGCAGCAGACGGTACTGTTACATTTGTACCAGAAAAATCATTCGTAGGAACTGCTCCAGCAGTGACAGTTGTCCGCGAAGATAAGAATGGAACAAAAGCTTCAGCGACCTACACACCAACAGTATTACCAGTAACACCAACTGCAACACCAGTTGAAACTACTGATATTCAAGGTGCTACTCAAACAGGTAAACCTGAATTCAAGGGTGGAACTGTAACGGTTGATGGCGTTGAGAAGACTGTTGAAATCAACGAAGATGTTCCAGCGACATTTGACGATGGATCAACAACTAAGACCGTTGAAGGTGTTGGTACTTACACAGTTGCTCCAGACGGTACTGTCACATTTGTACCAGAAAAATCATTTGTCGGAACTGCTCCAGCAGTGACAGTTGTCCGCGAAGATAAGAACGGAACAAAAGCTTCTGCAACCTACACACCAACTGTAACTCCTGTTAAACCAACAGCTGAAGATGCAACTACAACTGACAAACAAGGTCAAACACAAACTGGTAAACCAACCTTCACACCAGGTAATGAAAATGTCCCAATGGATGATGATACACCTGCAACCTTTGAAGATGGTTCAACAACTAAGACAGTTGAAGGAGAAGGTACATACACAGTAGCCCCAGATGGGACAGTTACTTTCGTGCCAGAGAAATCATTCACAGGTAAAGGAACAGGCGTAACTGTTAAAGGTGTAGATAAGAATGGTACACCTGTAACAGCTAAGTACACACCAACAGTAACACCAGTAACACCAACCGCAACACCAGCTGAATCAGAAGCACCTCAAGGTGTAGTTCAAACTGGTACAGTAGCCTTTACAGAAGGTGATCCAGTAGCACCAATCGACAAGGATACCATTACTCTCCTTGATGAAAACGGTCAACCAGCTGCATCAGTAGTTGCTAAATCACCAGAAGGGAAAGAAATCGGTACTTTCACAGTTGATAAAGGAACAGGTGTTGTAACCTTTACACCAACTGATAAGTCTTACTCAGGTGAAGTAGTTCCGGTTAAAGTTCAAGCTAAAGATGCCAACGGCACTCCGGCTGAAACAACATACACACCTAAGATTACTCCAGTAACTCCAACAGCGGATCCAACAACATCAACAGATATCCAAGGTAAGACACAAACAGGCAAACCAACCTTCACAGAAGGTAACCCAGATGTGCCGATGGATGATGATGTTCCAGCAACCTTCGAAGATGGTTCAACAACTAAAGTAATTCCAGGCGAAGGAACATATACTGTAGCTCCAGATGGAACAGTTACATTCGTACCAGAAAAATCATTCACAGGAACAGGAACAGGCGTGACTGTTAAACGTGTTGACAAGAATGGTACACCAGTTACAGCTAAGTACACCCCAACTGTAACTCCAGTAACACCAACAGCAGAACCAGCAACATCTACTGATATTCAAGGCGCAACACAAACAGGTAAACCAAACTTTACAGAAGGTAACCCAGATGTACCGATGGATGATGATACACCTGCAACATTCGAAGATGGTTCAACAACTAAGGTAATTCCAGGTGAAGGTACATCACAGTAGCACCAGATGGAACAGTAACATTTGTACCAGAAAAAAATCATTCACAGGAACAGGAACAGGCGTGACTGTTAAACGTGTAGACAAGAATGGTACACCAGTTACAGCTAAGTACACACCAACTGTAACCCCAGTAACACCAACAGCGGAACCAGCAACATCAACAGATATTCAAGGTAAGACACAAACAGGTAAACCAACATTCACACCAGGTAACCCAGATGTACCGATGGATGATGATACACCTGCAACATTCGAAGATGGATCAACAACTAAGGTAATTCCAGGTGAAGGAACATATACTGTAGCTCCAGATGGAACCGTTACATTCGTACCAGAAAAATCATTCACAGGAACAGGAACAGGCGTGACTGTTAAACGTGTTGACAAGAACGGTACGCCAGTTACAGCTAAGTACACCCCAACTGTAACTCCCAGTAACACCAACAGCGGAACCAGCTACATCTATTGGACCAAAAGGTAAAGAACAATCTGGTAAACCAACCTTTACACCAGGTAACCCAGATGTGCCTATGAATAATGATGTTCCAGCTACATTTGAAGATGGTTCAACAACTAAGACTGTTGAAGGAGTTGGTACATACACAGTAGCTCCAGATGGAACAGTAACCTTTAAACCAGAACCAGAATTTACTGAACTGCTCCATCAGTGACAGTTGTGCGTGAAGATGTTAACGGAACAAAAGTTTCTGCAACTACACACCAACTGTAACCCCCAGTTACTACGTTTGTAGACAAAGATGGTAAACCAATTTCCAGGTAACCCAACAGAAGACGGTGAACAACCTAAGAAAGATATCCCAGGTTACCGCTTCGTTGAAACTAAGAAATTGCCTAACGGGGATACAGTCCATGTCTACGAAAAAGTAACAACTTCATATGTTGATGAAAATGGTAAACCAATTCCAGGTTACCCAACAGAAGATGGCGAACAACCTAAGAAAGATATTCCAGGTTACGAGTTTGTGAAGACAGTTGTTGATAAAGATGGTAATGTCCAACACATTTACAAGAAGAAAGTGACACCAACACCAACACCAACTCCAACGCCAACACCAACACCAACACCAACTCCAACACCAACGCCAGCACCAGCACCAGTGCCAACGCCAGCACCAGTGCCAACGCCAGCACCAACACCAGCTCGGTGCCAGCACCAGCTCCGGTGCCAGCACCAGTTCAAGAAAAACCAGCCCCAGTTGCTGAAGAGGTCGTTTGGACAACTGACCAATTGCCAAATACTGGTACTGAAGATCATGCCAGCCTTGCTGCCCTTGGTTTAGTAGGTGTCTTGAGTGGATTTGGACTTATCGCTCGTAAAAAGAAAGAAGACTAATCTGACTTTTTAAAGATAGGAATAGTTAACTTTCACTTTAAAAACTAGTACATCATTAGATGTACTAGTTTTATTAATCTCTTTGCTGCTTGTTTTAAGGATAGAACTATGCTACAATCTTGTAAAGCAAACAAGGAAGTCAAACTATGAAAAGTGAATATCAAAAAATGATTGCGGGAGAACCCTATCACCCGTTCGATCCAGAACTTCGTGCTCTATCGCAAACAGCACGACAAAAGCAAGCCTCATTTAATGAAGAAGTCGATCCAGTAAAAGGTTTGGAAATCATCAAAGGATGGTTTGGCTCAACTGGTGAAAATCTCTATGTCAATACTCGTTTGGTGGTGGATTATGGTGTCAATATCTATTTGGGAGAAAATTTTTATTCCAATTGAATTTAACCATGTTGGATGTTTGTCCAATTACCATTGGTGACAATGCCATGATTGGTCCTAACTGCCAATTTTTAACACCTCTTCATCCCCTTGATCCCGATGAACGAAATTCTGGGATAGAATTTGGGAAACCCATTACGATTGGGAAAAACTTCTGGGCAGGAGGTGGCGTTATTGTCCTTCCAGGTGTTACACTGGGTGATAACGTTGTTGCAGGAGCAGGAGCTGTCATTACTAAATCTTTTTGGTGATAATGTAGTACTGGCAGGCAACCCAGCACGAGTTATCAAAGAAATTCCAGTCAAAGAAAATTAAAAGAACAGCGAAATGCTGTTCTTTTTGCTAGAGATTTTTTTCTCTTTTTAGCTTTTTAGTGAGAGCCACATCGCATTCAGAAATGTTGCGTGTAAGATAGCTAGCGACTTGAAGTCATTGGTATCAAATTTTAGCTCTACTTCATAGACGATTGTTAGATTATCACCTGCGTTTTGTACTATTGATTGTAATCATGTCAATCTCTGAGCAGAATTGATTAAGAGCTGATTGAATTGCATCCTCCACCTTCTCTTGATTGGCTACTGTGATTGTCAAAAAGTCTACGACGTTGATTGTCAGTTTTGATCTGTTGGTTTTCCAAAAAGGAACCAAACGCCCAAGATAAAAGAGTGTAAAGAGAATAGCCAGGAAGAGATAGCTCGTTCCACAAGCCAAAACCGATAATCATGGCTAGGAAAATTACAATTAGTTCTCTTGAACCACTAGTTGCAGAACGGAAACGAATCAAACTAAAGGTTCCGGCTACAGCAATTGAAGTACCCAAGCTCCCATTGACCAGAAAAAAATAACCAAAGTCATGAGGCAGGGAAGCAAGGCCAAGCTGATAGCAAATTCTCTGGTGTAGAGGGTCCGATATTTGTAGGTCCAAGTAAGTGCCAAACCGAGGACTAGACTGACTAGAAGTGCCAGCAGTAGTTGGAAGGGATCTGCACTTGCAGTGGCGTTGTTGAAAATGGAATTAAAAAGATTAAGCATAAGCGGTACCTGCGCTTTCTATACTGGGACGTGGTGCATAAGGAAGCCCTTGAGATTTGTGGTAAGCACAACTGTATTTTGAAAATTTGTGCTCCATCAAACCATACTTATCTAGAATGTCTTGTAACCACTGAGGTTTGTTTCCAGGAGATTTAATCTCCATAATCACAGTATTGTCATCTAATAGAGGAGCCCCTTGATTTCCTGCGAAGAGACTGACATTTTCATCTCTATAGATTAGATTTTGGTCAATGGTGATACGAATTTTATTATAGTCGTAGCCCTCGATGTATTTTTTTTCTTTTAATGAATAACGATCGTAGTAGATGTACATACGAGGCTTGATAGCTTGCTTGTAATCTTGGTGAATCTTTTTCACTTTTTCAATGACAACTGTATCAGTAATACTAGCATCCAAGTGCCCTTTGGTCATCAAATTAAGGATAGAAATAGGAGTTGAGAGTAGTCTAAATTTGTGACCAACTCCTTCTTGATCCTTGGTTTTTATTTCTAAAAATACTTGACTATCTGTTTTGGGATTACTGAGATAAGTTCGCATCCGCACTTTTTCTTTACGCTTGTTGGCTAGATGATCCTCTTGGAGCACATCAAAGTCTTCTGTGTCGAAGTAGATATTTGAAATGGTTGAAATTGGATAGTCGTCTTCTACTAAATATTCCTTTAAATCTTGGATGAGTTTGTCTAAAAATTTCTTTTGAGACAACATATTTGGTTTCAATCTGTTTGAAAGTTGTTTCGATTGGTTTCATATATCTTTCTCCTCTAATCTTCACTTTATACTATTTTTTTAAACAAGGATGAACTTGCTTGTTTACGATTTTAAGGAATTTATCTAAAACCACTGTTAAATTTAACTTAATTGAAACTGAACTTAAGAAAATTTTTCAGAAAAAGTTTAGGCTTTCTTTTAGGAAAGTCCGCAGACTAGGATCATGTAAATGAAAGATGAGGAAATGAGCATGAAAGCAAAAATGGACATTCTTATTAACGAGTATAGCAACTCTAGCACTGGTAACAGCATGTACTCAGTTAACTTCAAATACAACAGCTAGCAATAGTACCGCAACAACTACATCCACTACAGATGCTAAGAAAACTAGCTATTTTACAGACAAGGACTATGATACTTCCTATGATGAAAAGACAGCAGCAACTGTAACCTTGTCAGGATCAACGGCGACGGTTTCAGGTGACGGAGTGGCCGTATCAGGATCTACCGTTACAATTTCTAAGTCAGGTACCTATGTGATCTCTGGTCAATCCGACGGTGTTCAAATCAAGATCGAAGCTGAAAAGTTCAGATGACGTACATCATCGTACTAAACGGTGTCACCATGACTAATACCAATGCAGCTATTTCAGCAACATCAGCTGGTCATGTTTACCTAACTCTAGCAGATGGAATAACCAATAGCCTCTCAGATTCTGCTTCTAATAGCGATGAAAAAGCTGATGCAGCCCTCTTCTCTAAAGTGGACTTGACCATCAATGGTAAAGGTACCCTCAATGTAGATGGTAAGAAAAATAACGGTATTAAAGCAAACGATACGCTTCATATCACAGGTGGGACTTATAATATCACAGCAGTCGGAGATGCCTTTAATGTCAATGATGAACTTAACATTACTGGCACAACCATGACCGTCGATGCCAAGGAGGACGGCGTCAAGGTAGACAATGATGACGATACATCTGTTGGAACCATATATCTCTCTGATAATACTATCACTGTTACTGCTGGTGATGATGGTATCCATGCATCAGGTGATTTAGTTATCGATAGCGGTACCTATACTGTTAAAAATTCTACAGAAGGGCTTGAAGGTAAGTCTATCACTATTAACGGTGGAGACATTACTATATATGCGACAGATGATGGTGTTAATGCAGCTAACAAAAACGCCCAACAAAGCGAAATCTTCTTTACTATGAATGGTGGGAACTTGACAGTTGAAGTTGGTCAAGGAGACACTGATCCAATTGACTCAAATGGTAATATCACGGTCACAGGCGGAACTATTAAGATGACGGGTCAAACAGGATTTGACTTTGATGGAACTGCGACCTACACAGGTGGAGATATCTACCTCAATGGTGAAAAACAAACTGAGATTGTTAATTCTATGCCTGGAGGCGGAGGAGCACCTGGCGGTGGCCCTCAAGGGAATGGTGGTCCTGGAGGTCCCGCTCCTGATGGACGAGGATAAAAATAAAAACTCTCCTTTCGAAAGAGAAGGAGAGTTTTTTTCAATTTTTGGGAAGAGTTGCAGGAGACAGCTTGGGTTGTTGCAGGTGCAACGTCATCAGCAGAAGCAATAGTAGTTCCTGTGAAAGACAGTTCTTAAAACAACGGAAGCTAAGGTTAGAGTTTGTTTACGTAAAATAGTATATTTTTTCAAAAATACGTTTCCCTTTTTATAAACTTTTTCTCTGATATCGGTTTTTAAATACTTATCAACGGTATATTAATCAAGGTTTTTGGGATTTTTCATATCTCTAGTTATTAATAAAAAAACCGAACAAGAAAAAAATATACATGAAATAATTTAAATACACAAAACTCACGAAAAAAAATAGGATTCTCACAAATTTTGCAGGAATCCTTATTTTATTGGTATTTCTACTCTATTTTTTAGTCGTAAAAAATACTAGCTAGTCACTTTTTTTATGTTTCTGCATTAGCACTAAGAACAAAGACTACGACTAGTTTAGTAATTTTTCAAAGAATTGGATGACCTCTGGTTTGAGATTACTTTCCTTCGGTTCAACTAGTGAAACGTAAAAACTAATCCGTTCACTTTCTGCCATCGGAATCGCGATCAGTTCTTCTTCACCATCTGTTAGTGCAAGATCTGCTAGTAAGCTAATTCCAACTTGTTTACGAAGGAGTTGTTTTTAGAAGTTGAATATCATCTGTCTGAAAGAAGGGGGTAGCCTTATGGTGATAGCGCTCATTCAACTGTTCAAAGGCTTTTAAATGAACAAAGTGCTCATCTGGAATGATAAAATCTTCATCGATGACGTCTGAAAATTGTAATACTTTTTTGGAGGCTAGTGGATGGTTATGATAAAGGATATAGAAGAGATCTCGTTTGGCCATTTCTCTTACCTGAAAGCGATGGTCTTTAATCGGTTCCAAACTCCCCAAAAAACTAGCATCTAGCTCTCCTTTGGAAAGTAATTCCAAAAGTTCGACAGATCCTTCTTGAACAGGATGGATACTTTGAAGAGCTGCAATATTACTGATAAAGGCGGGTTGTTTTCGGACAAGATAGTCAATGATGATTGGTGGGAAACCAATCGTATTGAATTGAGAGAGACTCAGTAGAATCTCTTTTTTGCCCCTTGAATCTCAGGTAAGACCTTTTTGAATATGTCGTAGCAAGATTTCTCCTTGGGACGTCAATTTGAAAGTACGGTGAGAAGGATCGTGCACAATTAATTGGCAGTGAAATTCCTTTTCTAGTCGTTTAATCGCATAGGAAACGGATGGTTGACTGATCCCTGTGTTTTTGAGCAACTCCAGTATAGGATTGCTGTTGACTAAGATCAAGAAAAATAATGAAAAGTCCTTTAAGATTCATTGGGCTCCTCCTCTAAATAGCCAGACATGGATAAGTAAATATTATCCGTAATAGCGAATTTGACTATATAATTTCTAGTTTGTTACAATCTAAGGTGAGTCAGAGGACAATTAAAGGTTATCTAAGAGATCTTCGAAAATCTTTAGGAACTTCTCCCTTTTTCCAACTGGAAGTTGTTTAATTTTCATGTTTACTCTCTTAAGTGAAAGGCAGTCGGTAGGATCTGAAGATGCTTCGAGTGAATCGAAATTGAAGAATTCTTCAGGAGTTAACTCAAGAGCAGAAATGACTTTTTCAAGACTGTGAATGGTCAGATTCACATTTTGATTTTCCAATTGATTGATGTATTTTAATCCAAGGTCTGCCCGTTCCGACAGCTCCTCTTGACTCATTTTCTGTTTTTTTCGCAAATATTTGACCTTTTGCGCTATATACCGTTGTAAATAATGTTTTGTTTTCATGTAACCAGAATACAAGTTTTAAATAACAAAATTAACACCTTAAACAAAAACAAACGTATGCTATAAGAGACTTATTTTGAATTTTTTTGATGGGAATAACCTTCTAAAAACGTGGATAGGATCTCGCTTTTTAAAAAGGATGATCAGGACTATTTAGTAAGGAATGGACAAATCTATTATTTTGTTATTGCTTGAAGTTCCGTCATTTTAGGGTGCGTCGTCTAAATTTTCATTTAGCGATTCATTTATATTGTATCATATACAGAACAAAGTGTCATATAAAGTAAAAAGTGTTATAATAGAATAAACTAAATAAGGAGGTCATATGATGACTGCACATGATATTTTAAACAACCCTTTCCTTAACAAAGGAACTGCCTTTACCTTGGAGGAACGTCAGAAACTAGGTCTCATTGGCCTTCTGCCACCTTACGTTCAAACCATTGAAGAACAAGCAGCACAAACTTATGCGCAAATGCAAACAAAGGTTAACGATTTGGAAAAACGTTTGTTCTTGATGGAAATTTTTAATACAAACCGTACTCTTTTCTATTACCTGTTTGCTCAACATTTGGAGGAATTTAATCCATTGTCTATGACCCAACCATTGCTGATACCATTGAGGGTTATAGCGACCTCTTTGTAGATCCACAATATGCCGCATATCTTGATATTAATCATCCTGAAAATATCGAAGCAACTTTGAAAAATGCAGCAGGGGACCGTGAAATTCGTCTCATTGTTGTGACAGATGCAGAAGGTATTCTTGGTATTGGTGACTGGGGAACAAATGGTGTCGATATTTCTGTTGGGAAATTGATGGTCTATACTGGAGCTGCAGGAATCGATCCTTCAATGGTGCTTCCTTTGGTCATTGATGCAGGTACCAACCGTGAAGAACTGCGTAACAATCCTAATTACTTAGGAAATCGTCACGAACGTGTGCGTGGTGATCGTTATTATGATTTTATCGACCAATTTGTCCAAACTGCAGAACGTCTTTTCCCTAAACTCTACCTTCACTGGGAAGATTTCGGTCGCTTAAATGCTGCCAATATTCTTGAAAAATACCGGAAGCAAATTCCAACCTTTAATGATGATATCCAAGGAACTGGTATCGTAACCCTTGGAGGTATCTTTGGTTCGTTGGATATTACAGGTGAAAAATTAACGGATCAAGTTTACCTCTGCTATGGTGGTGGAACTGCTGGTGCAGGGATTGCCTCTCGTGTGCTTCGCGAAATGGTTAGTGAAGGTCTGTCTGAAGAAGAAGCCTATAAACGCTTCTTTATGGTAGATAAACAAGGTCTCCTCTTTGATGACATGGATGACTTGACTCCTCAACAAAAACCATTTGCTAAGAAACGTTCTGATTTTGCTAATGCAGACAAGTTGACAGACCTTCTTGAAGTGGTGAAGACGGTTAAGCCAACGATTCTTGTGGGAACTTCAACTCAGCCAAATACTTTCACAAAAGAAATTGTAGAAGCTATGTGTAAAAATACAGAACGTCCTATCATTTTCCCATTGTCAAACCCAACCAAACTAGCTGAGGCAAGTGCCAAAGATTTGATCGAATGGTCAGACGGAAAAGCATTTGTTGCAACAGGAATTCCAGCTGGTACCGTTTCTTATAAAGGAGTAGACTACGTGATTGGTCAAGCGAATAATGCGTTGATTTATCCAGGTCTTGGACTTGGTATGTTAGCTTCTGAAGCGAGTCTCTTGACGGATGAAATGATTGGAGCAGCCGCACATTCATTGAGTGGGATTGTCAATCCAGGTCAACCTGGAGCACCAGTCTTACCTCCGTTTAAGTATGTAGCTGATGTTTCTATCAAAGTAGCAGAAGCAGTTGCTAAAAAAGCACAAGAACAAGGTCTTGCACGTGCTCAAGAAACAGATATGGCTAAAGCAGTCCGTGATCTGAAATGGTATCCCAGAATATAAATAAGTAAATTTAATGGAGGTGTACGAGACTGGATGCCTCGTGCACCTTTTGTTGTATGTCCTGTTATATAGAAAGGGAGACTATGGATATCTTTATTACGTCAATTCAGAGTATTGTACCCATTATCGTCATCATCATTCTTGGTTATTTCTTGCAAGTCCGTGGTTGGTTTCAAGAGAGTTTTGGAAATGACTTATCTAAACTCATTATGAACGTGGCCATGCCTGTTGCAATTTTTACCTCTGTTCTTAAATATTTAACTTTAGATAAATTGATTAGCTTGTCTGGCGGTTTGTTGTATACGTTTATCGCCTTCATTCTTGGTTACCTAGTGGCCTTTATTGCGGTGAAAGTTTTTAAAGTGCGCCCAGGTCGTCGAGGAACCATGATTAATACCTTTGTCAATGCCAATACTATTTTCATTGGTTTGCCTTTAAATATCGCTCTGTTTGGGGATCAAGCCCTTCCTTACTTCTTGGTATATTATATTACAAATACTGTCTCTACTTGGACATTAGGGTGTCTATCTGATGACTTCTGATAGTAAAGAAGGGCTTCAAAACAGGCTCAAAAATTTAATTGGAAGAATCTCTTTCCAGCTCCTTTATTAGGTTTTCTCGTAGCCCTAGTCTTTTTGGTGCTACAGTCATTCCTGTTCCAAGTTTTGCGGAAAGTACCTTGACCTATATTGGTAGTTTAACAACGCCCATTATCTCTTGTTTATATCGGTATCGTCTTAGCTAAGGCAGGACTTAAGACGATTCGCTTTGATAAAGATACCATTATCACACTGGTTGGTCGTTTTATTCTTGCACCGGTCATCATGCTCTTGGTTCTGAAGTTCTTCTCTCCAAATATGGTGGCACCAGAATTTAGAACCTTTATGATTCAATCAGCAACACCAGCCTTGGCAGTTCTTCCTATCCTTGCCAATCAAGGTAAAGGCGATGTTGAGTTTTCAACGAATGTGGTCACTCTCAGCACAGTCTTATTTGTGATTGTGGTTCCAATTCTACAGACATTATTAGGATAAAAGGAGTAGAGTTTGCAATGTTTTTAAATTGGGTTAAAAAATGGCAAACACTTATCAAACTCGTTTTATTTCTATCTATTGCTAGTCTAGTTATTGTGGAGATAACTAGACTTTTTAAAACTAATTTTGTTTAATAAGATTTAAGAAATACTTTGAAGGACTGTCTCCAATAATGCCTTTAGTGCCTCTCTTATAGTTGCTGTTCTTAGATGTGGTTTAGTCGGTAAAAACATTTTTTTAAAGGTTTTGGATTCATTCTTCTGCCAGTTCTGTTCTCTATTCCAGTTTTGGTACTTGAGACGATTCTAGGTAGATAGGCGTTGTCTCACCAATTTTAGCTCGAACATTGGCTATTGTGATGCTTTTTTTCATAAAGTGAGGGCAAGAAAAAAACTCTTATCCCAGCACTATTACAAGTTTGGAATAAGAGTTTTTAGGATATTAGACGAGAAAAGGATTATTCTTCGTCTTTTTAAAGATGTTTTTACACCAGATACTGCACCTTCGACAGCTTCTTTTGCATCTTCAACAACTTCTTTAGCTTTTTGAAGCTACTTTTTCTGCAGCTCCTTCCGCTTGAGTTTTTAGTATCATGCCAGTAAGTTTACCAAAACTTTCTTTGACAGAACCTTTAGCTTGGTTGAATTTTTTCTTCGATTGACATGGGGATACCTCCGTTAATTTTATTCTATCATCTAAAATCACATCAGATACTAACTTTAAGTATATACCCTTTTATGCTAAAAGCAAAAACTGATACGAAAAGCATCAGTTTATTTTTAATAGGTTACAACATTCAATTGACCTTTATCATATTCAGCAATAAAGATATTAGAGACTTCTTCGAAAACCTTCTTGTTTTCAATTTCTCAGTTAACCACTCCTCAGTTTTGCCAATGGTTTCTAAGATTTCAACTTGGACAACACCATCTGTGATGACTGGGTACTTAGGATTCTCGTCACCCATTCTTACGACAATTAGTTGTCCGTTTTGCTCAATCACAGCTCTCTTGACGTCCTTTAGTTGGAAGATTCCTTGAGCGCGTAATTTTAGAGCTACATCTGCCGCTGCAAGACCTTTTGAGCGACAGGCTTCAGGATCTAACTTTACCATTTTTAATGATAATCGTCGGTTGTCCGTCAATCAGATGTTTAATGAAAGGAAACATTGGTATTCAACCATTTGAGGAGAAATAAGAATAGTCCAGATAATGAGGATAACAATGTATTGGATGATGGTGATAGAACTATTGTAGATAACCCCACCGATAATACCCCCGAGAACAAAGTTCTGGATTTGATCTACTGCAGAACTTGGTGCTAAATTTCCTTTACCTGTTACGTTAATAACAAAAACAAGAGAAAGTAGCCCCTAAGGCTAATTTAATTACAATTGTAGCAAAAAAGCTTATCATTTTTCAACCTCCACGAGTTCAACATCTGATTTATAGAGTTCCATCTTTTCTAATAAATAGCTATCTTGGTCAGTCCCACTAATGGCACGATAAAAATTGTCACCTACTTTAATAATCGCCCCATCAGTCACTGCTGATGTGTTGACATAAACATTTTTCTTATCAACACCTAACTCTTTTGATACAATTTCGATGAAGTGCAAGGAACTACGAAATTGATTATCATTGGATTGGTTGTTTGAAGATTCGTAATGCTAATCAATACAAAAGCAATTAACGTCAAAATAGAAATGAGCGATAATTCACGGAACTTACTCCCTCTCTTATCTTGAAAAGCCTTAAATGCAAAGAATCCAGTCACAATCACTAAGAGCGTCGACACAATAATCATGACCCAATTCTGATGACTAATCTGGCTTAGAACATAGTCATATGAATAGAATTTCATAAAGATTTCTCCCTTTTTCAAATTCAATCTATTATAAACTAATTCCTCCTTAACTTCAATGATTTAAAGTGATATCTCATTTTTTTAAAGGTATGGATTGTACCTTAAGGTGGGAGAATGGAAGTAGGAGTTTCTATCTAATCGAAATTTGGTATACTAGAGCTATGAAGATAGAAGATACTATTAAAAAGCAATCATTTTAGGAGCTACAGGAGGGATTGGCCGGCAGCTAGCGAAAGAACTGGCAAAGAAGTCTGGATCATCTGGTCTTAGTGGGTCGCGATGCTGACAAACTCTCCCAAGTTCTAAAAGGAACTAACTGGGAGCAAAGCGCGGCTTTCAATTCTGACGTTAGATATGCTAGATCAAGTAGCCCTAGAAGCTTTTTGTAGAGAACCTAGATGCAGATCTTCTCGTCAATTGTGCAGGTTTATCTTACTTTTCCCGTGGAAGTGACCTTGATTCAGCTAGTGAGCAAGACCTCTGGCAAGTCAATTACCATGTTCCGGTCCAACTAATTAAGCAACTAGTGAAGAAGAATCAGAAGATCCACTTGGTCCAGCTGTCATCTCTGGCTGCTCTTTTTCCTCATCCCTATTTAGCAGCTTACAGTGCTAGTAAGGCTGCCTTGCAGACCTACACTCTTGCTCTCCAGGAGGAACTGAAGCAATCAGATTCACCGATTCAGCTAGGTCTCTATATTCTTGGACCAGTCCAAACAGCTATTCTTCCTCCCAAACTAGTAGAAGCATTGGGTGGCGGTCGCTTGCAGATGAAGCCTGAGAAAGTCGCTCAGCAGTTGATCCGATTTATAGAAAGGGATACTTCCTATGCGATTATCGGGCTTCGCTATCGCTTACTAGTTTGGCTAGGTAGCATGCTTCCCCAAAGGTGTATCATTCGTGTCCTCGCCAGGTATTTACGAAAGGGACTTAATTGATGAAATTCATATTTATATTTTTAGCTGTTGCTTATCTTCTCTTATTTATCATCCGTTGGTTTCTGTCCTTTACTTATTATAAAAGAGGTCAGGCTCATATTGCAGACTTCCCAGAAGAGCTTTTTACAGTGGTCCAACCTATCCTCTCAGGGGATCCTCGTTTAGAGAGTGATTTGCGAGCCAATCTCCAGCAAACAGAAGCAGTAGAATTCTACTGGTTGATTGACCAGTCTGATACAGAAGCCCAGCGTGTAGCAGATCAGATTTGTCAAAGACCTCCTTTGCCCAACGCATTCGAATCTTTCTCATTGAAGATGTCCCTCAGGGGATTAATCCCAAGAGTTACAAGATTGAGAAGGTTGTAGAGGAGCTGACCCGGCCTTATCTGATTGTTTTGGACGATGATAGTGTGATCGATTTTTCTAAGATGGGGGAGCTGACTGCCTATTTGGGTCAAGAGGTCATTCTGACAGGTATTCCTTATAACCAGGAGAGAAGCAATTTCTGGTCCAGCTGGTCGCAGCATTCGTTAATGGCAATTCTTTTATTACCTATTTTACCATGGCAGAAGTTGAGGCGAATCACTCCATCAACGGGATGTTCTATATTCTACCGGTAGAACTTGCAAAAGACCAGGGGCTTTTCACAGCAATTAAGGATTATCTATGTGATGATTTAGCCGTAGCCGATTTTTTAAGGAGTAAAGGAGTATCCATTATCCAAACACGGGTCACCTGTAATGTTCGAACCACTATCAAGGACGCCAAGCAATATTTGCTCCAGATGAAGCGTTGGCTTCTCTTTAGCTCTATCTACCTCAAAGAACACCTGGATTGGAAGCTGTTTAGTCTCATAGGTTTACCGAGTTTTCTGCCTCTTCCAGCTTTGATCCTAAGTCTTTTTGGGTGGCCTTACTTTCTTCTAGCCTTAAGCTTACTGGGATTCAAGGCAGTATGGATGCTCCTCTATCGACAAAGCATTCTATCCAATCGCCTATACTTGGATGAAGTCATCTATGAAGTGCTGAATGATCTTGTGCTTCCTTGGTTGTTTGTCTATGTTCTATTGACTCCACCTGTGATAAACTGGCGGGGGCGGAAGATTCGTGTGACGGACGGAAAGATTCGCTATGAGTAAGATGAAGTCCTATCTAGACCGTTTGTCTGATTTATCTCTTGATCATACCATGCTAAACTCTGATCGCTTGGTTCTCTTTCTCAGTGGGAGCAGCGATGTCACTTGTACTGGGCTGACAGCAGGACAACTGGAACTCCTCCATGCGATTTGTCCATCAGGTTATAGAGTAGTAGAGAGTAATTTTCCCTTCAATCAAGATTTTGAACATATACAGTTTCCTCAAGTATCCCTCTTGTCAGCTTCTGTATCCAATATCATCTACTATTGGCATACGATTTTGAACCCTTGTTTCCAAAAGCTGTTACAGGAGCACTTGTCTCCCTTGTTGGAAGCGCAGGAGGTGGTTCTTGTTTGTAAGAGTTCAGGGGTCAATATGCTGACCCAGTGGCTCAGAAGTTTAGGGAATCAGGTCTCTCTTCCGAGATTGCGTGTGATAGCGCTTGGCCCGGTTTTCCATCTTCTCTTACGTCAAAAGGAGCTAGAACTACTGGTTATCAAAGGCAAAAAAGATCCTTATTCACGAATTTTGGACCGCCATTCAGCGGATATCCAAGTGGATACGAATCATTATAGCTATGAATACAAAGAAGATGTGAAAGGAATCATCTATGACTGGATTAGAAAAAGTGATAAAAATCGATGTGATTAGCGTCCCCTTTAGTGGTCATTTATTTCCGACTTTAACTTTGGTCAAGCCCTTGCTGGAGGATCCGCGTTTTCAGATCCGTGTTATTACAGGTTTTCAGAAAAAGGCATTGGTTGAGCGGATTGGTTTTGACTGCCTTGCCTTATTTCCTGATCGTCCGACAGTGATGGAAGATATAGCCAATACAGCCAAGCAAGCAAACCTATTAATCATGTACCAACAATTAGGGCCAATAGCAGACTGATACCTGAAGTTTTTGACGAAATAACTCGAATTTGGAACTCTGAGGGGAGACCAGACTTGATCATTGCAGATTTTGTAGCCGCTCCTGCTGGAGTTTTAGCAGATCGTTTGGGCATTCCCTGGATTACGACCATTCCAAGTCCAGTAGCGATTGAAAGTCGCACGACAACGCCTGCTTATCTAGGTGGCTGGAAACCGCACCAGGGAATCTTCTACAAGTGGAGAGATGCGCTGGGTAGGCAAGTCATCCGTCTGGCAAAGAAGGTTGGATTTGTGCTGGTTAAGAAGAATCTCGATAGCCTAGAGAATTTCAAATTGTACCGTGAAGATGGGACAGAAGCCATCTATTCTCCCTATTCAATCTTGGCTCTGGGCATGAAAGAGTTGGAGTTTCGAGATGATTTTCCATCTCAGCTTAAATGGGTTGGTTATCGCTGTCTCTCTTTTGACCACCTTCCTCAAGGGCAGAAGCAGTATTTCACTAGCTCTAAAAAGCGGGTCCTCGTCACTTGTGGTACTCATTTACAATGGGAAAAAGAGCGGATGGTGGAGTTGGCAAAGCTTTTGAGCCAAGAACATCCTGACTATGTCTTTTACGTAACCTTAGGGGATTCTAGTGGTTTGGAGCATCCACCCAGGATGTTGTCGGAAAATCTTCTGGTCTTTGATTACCTCCCTTATTCAGATGTTCTGGATCAAATGGACTTTGCCATTCATCATGCAGGTGCAGGGATCCTGATGGGCTGTATCGAGCAGGGCATTCCAAGTCTAATTTTGCCCCAGGACTATGACCAGTTTGATAATGCGGTTAGGGCTGAGTTATTCCAAATAGGATTGGTCTCTCGTAAAAAGACAGATTCCGAAGTTTTGCGCTTATTTAATGAATTGGTTTCTCGGGAAGATTGGTCGCACCTAAAGGTCCTTGCTCAACAAAGCAAAGCCTACCAGCCAACAAAGATTCTTTATCAGAAATAGAAACTCTTGAAAGTGAGGTCATAGAAGAAGTGGAGGGGAGAAACCTGTTTGCTTTCTTCCAAATGCCTTCTATTAGTGAATATAAAAACTAGAGGTTTTGACTCTAGTCTTTTTGTTTTTGATGGTGATGTTTTTACCCCAGTGATGATGTTTTCATTCTTGTTGAGGGATTCGTTTGATATTGTCCTTATGACGGATGATAATCAGGTTGCCAAAGAAGTGTATTTATGCATTTTTGGAGGAGGAGATTGATTGCTATGCTCAGGAAGTAGGAGCAGAGGTGTCGGCGAGTTCATTTCTGCCACTAAAACCTATCCTG
>BNJU01001918.1_pt1 | contig 21481 bp, 17 predicted proteins | sample 8539281 | NCBI WGS metagenome assembly BNJU01 (sample SAMD00202456, study PRJDB9452) | human saliva metagenome | isolation source: human saliva | place: Japan
TCTTATATTTTTTGAGGTTGAAATTATATTTTAATTACTTGAAAATTTGGTTTATGCTTTATTAGTTAGAAAGGTTTGTAATAGATTCATTATTTAATTGGGAATAGTATCAGATAGAATAAATAGAATATTCACTAAAAGACAGGAGTACATTCTTTGTAGGAGTCCTTTCTATATATATTCATTTTTAAGCCATTGTTATCCATCTTATCTTTCCACGTCACATATAGCTAATAGAGATTTTCATATTGTATTGCAGTGACAATTTATCAGCCTTCTATAACATGTTTTTCTCTTTCAGCATCCTGTTCTGCTTCTTCCAACCTTAGGATCAAGCCAGTTCACGTCACGACGGATATATAAGTATAAATGTGAGTAAATTTTCTAAACATTGCATATCATCTCCTTCTGTTTTAAATATCTATGTCAAATATTTGTCTCTGTTTTATGTATTTACTATTTGTGTTCTATAGCTCATTATACACTATTTTAAGCTGGATTGCCAAATTGCTCTTTGCAGGATTGCTCTATTGCCGCAAATCCTTATCTTGCAATGAGTTTCGTCCTAATACTGTACAAATTGGCAAGACGTGCTACTGCAATACCCATGAAGCTGAGACACGAGCTTTTATTTGCCCAACTCCGAAACTCCTCCTTTCGGTCGTCAGGCAGCCGTAGTTGGTCTGATAAAAAGCTCCGTCGATTTTATTAAAATAGTATATTTACAATGTCTTTAGAAATACCAGGTTTTATCCTTTGTGAGAAAGTTTGTAGTACAATTCATTACTTAAATAGGGTTTAGTATAAATTAAATAAAATAATCTAATACTAAATCTGCATTATAAATGAAACGCTTAGTATTAAGGATAAAAGCTAATTCTGATTAATTTTATTTTGAAATAAAGCATAAAACTCATTGCTTTATTATACGTGGGTGTATACTTATATAAAAGATATGAAATTTAAAAATAATAAATAAAAATTATGGGAGGAAAGATATGAAAGAATAGCACTGCATCTTTTTCTTTGAGTCAATATATTGTCATTTGCGGCGTGAATGAGAAGGTTGTGAGATAGGCGTGCAGGTAACTCGGAAAGAGAGAAATTATGCCCGATCTGTGCAAAGAATTAATTTTCAAAATTGAAGAAAAGGAGAAAATTTACGAGTAAGACAACGGATGAGGTTATTAGTGGAAAAGTTTAAAACGAGTTTAAGAGCTAAGAAAATATCATTGGTAGATTTGGAAACAACGGCTCTTTTATAACAGAAAAGGCCGGAATTATGCATGATGAAGATACTCTGAATGTAAAGACAGTGCCTAATAAAATGTGGAAAAGAAGCTGATAAAAGCCAACTTCATATGATGTCCAAAATGTCAATGCTCATAAAGAATACGCAGATTTTAATAAAATTTCTACGATGAATTGACCTGGAAGGATATAAATAACCTATCAAAGTATTCAGAAGAATTTTGATGAAGATTCTTTTGCATTTAGCATAAAGTGAAAATGATACAACGGTTGAAAAGAGCTTTAGATAAAGTATTTAACAAACTTAGTACTTCAAGGAAGAAAATTAGTTTCAGCTGGAATTCCTGAGAGGATATTATTTTAAAGTGATTATAGAATTAAAGAGAAAATTATTCGAGAATAAAAGAAACAAAAAGATGTGTATTTTGTAACAGATGAATTTGTGATTACAACAAAAGAACATAAAGACTTAAATACAATAATTTCAATTGCAAACGATAATAAAATAAATACTCGACGGTTCAATTAATTTTGATTTGTCAAATAAGGAGATAGAAATTGAGTCAGATGTATATGCGATAGCTTATAATCGAGTCAAAACGAAAAGCTTAAGTATTTTACGTTCAAGTAAGATGAAGCTAGGGCACCGATTGTGTGTGAAGTGAAGATGTGGGATTTCAGCATGATTGACAGGATTGATCAGGGTGGGAAGTGACTTATGATGCAATGGCGGCACCGTCACCTTCAATGGAGGCATATTCTAATAATATGGACGCAAGAAAGTTGAAAGAAAGCGGAAGGAAGAGCCGCAGTTAGCTATACTCCAAAACCGTTAAAATTGACTCAGAATATATCGGTTATGTATGAAATGAAATAAAAATTTAATTTTCATGGGAAACTAAAATAATAGTTTAATGTGCTGATGAAAGAAAAGGATTTTAAAATGATAATAGTATTACTCTGGTGAGTCAATATTGTCGTTGCAGATGAGCGAAATTACTGGAAAAAGGAGCCAAGTCCAGAGGCGTTGCGAAAAGAGAATGCTCCAAGTCTGCATTGGACTTGTAATTCAAACTGAAAATGAAAGTCTGGATAAAGCTGAGTGCAGAAGGATTCTCAAATGTAAGGAACAGTAAAAACTTCTTGCTCAAAGCAGAGACAAATAGCAATAAAATTTCGTCTACAGGGTATTCAGCGTATGAATCATATAAACACGGACCCTGAGTTTATAGAAAATAAAAGGAGAATACAAAACAAAAGCTTTCTGTAGAAGTAGGCAGCATTTCACTTAGAATGCGTTAAAAATTTTATGAGTGTATGCTTGCAAATGAAAAATTTGTGCTAAACAGAAATAAAAATGGAACATATGTTTTTACATCGAATCTCAAAGAAGCAACAAATAAAATTGCATATCAGAATGCAATAGCAAAATTTAATGAAATACAGCAAAAATTGGAGAATGAATTTCTCAAAACATAAAGATTTCGAGATATGACAACAGAAATAAGTCTTGAAAAAGCAAGTAAATAAGAAAAATATTCAAGTTGTATCACATAAATTGAAATTGAAAACACGTGATTTGAAAAATCTAGAAATATAATAAATCTAGCAAGCTCTCTTGGAATTGGGACAACAGGGCAAATTGACTTCCGATATTGACAACAAGGCAGTGAGAAATGAACTTTATGAAAAGTGCCTACAAGGAAGCTCTGAAAAAGCTCCAAGTTATTCTTGGAAAAACAGATTTAAATTTAAAAGAACCCTGTCACAATAACAGATAAAATCAAATGGAGTTATTCAGCCATACTATGATTATAACTATAATTATTATAATGAAGCAAATTAGCAACTATAATATGATGCATTGAGTGATAAGGGAAAGTCTGACAATGCAACAAGAAGAAACATCATGATTTCTCCAAAATTAAATATTTCAAAAACAGTTTATATTGAATTTGAAAATGGATTAGTATATTTAACAAAAAGATAGCAGAGTCGTAGGGCTTTCTATAAGTGGAAGATGAATTGCTGAAAAATTAGAAAAAGGATACGTCTATGTATAATTTTGTATATATATCGAAGAGAAATCATTAATAATAAAATTTCTAAAAGGAAAATACTAAAAATAATATTCAAAAATCAAAAGGAGGTGTAATTTCATGAAATATAATTTAGCATCTAAAATACAGAATTTTATCCAAATAAAGATCAAAAATTATTGATAAACAAGACTTTTGGATGTGTTCGTTTTGTTTACAATACAATTTTGTACACTGCGAAATTTATGAAGAAACTGGAAAAATAAAATAATTACACCTGCCAGTTTGAAAAGTGAAAACCAATTTTTGAAAGAAGTGGACAGTTTGGCACTTTCAAATGCTCAATTAAATGTAAAACGATCGTTTACGAAATCTCTTTCAGAAGAGAGCGAAGCTCTGAGGTTCAAATCTAAAAAGACTGAGTGTTAAAAGTTACGACAAATTGTGTGAATAATCTCGTTGAATTGAGGAAAATAGTATTTGGTTTTGCCAAAATTGAAAAGAGTGAAAATTGAAATATCATGAGAAATACCAAAGAATTATAGAATAAAGTCGGTAACATTAACAAACAGTAATGGAAATTACTATGTTTTCTGTTTTGACAGAATTTGAAAAGAAATTCAAAAATACCAAGTAGCGATAAAGTAATTGGGTTTGATTTTTCAATGTCTGAATTATTTGTCAGTTCTGAAAACCAAAGGGCTGATTATCCAAGATATTTTAGGATGTTGGAAGAAGAATTGATTACAGAAATCATTATCAAGAAAAGTGAAATTTTCTAAAAATTGGTATAAGCAAAAAGTGAAAAATATCAAATTACATGAGATATATCAGAATTGTCGAAGAGATTTTTACATAAATTATCGAAAAATTGTCTGAAGTATAATGCTGTGGCTGTTGAAGATTTGAATATGAAAGGGATGAGCCAGGCATTAAATTTTGGGGAAAAAGTGTAGAGATAATGGATGGGGAATGTTTTTGAGAATGCTTGAGTATAAACTGATATTTTCAGGAAACAATTAGAGATAGATAGTGGTTTCCATCATCGAAAACTTGTAGTAGTAATGGAAACGTTAAAAGAGGAACTGAAATTATCAGAAAGAAGTTATAAATGTGAGTGCTGTGGAATTGAGATTGATAGAGATTATAATGCGGCATTGAATATAAAAACATTGTAAAAGAAATGATGGAATATTAGAAAATAAAAGAAAGCGGTGGAACTATCCGAAGAGCTGGTAAATATATTTTGGCTGAAAAGCAGATACTTCCCATGCTCCTGCTTCTAAAAGCGAGTAGTTCACATGCGCAAATGCCTTTATATCTAATTTCAATAATAGTAGGAGCAAGAGTGAGTTTTGCATTAACGTATATGTTTGTAAAACTTGATAAATAGTAAAAATTTGGCAGGAGTTTATATCTCCTGCTTTTAAAAATATAAAAATGAGAGAGTGATGCTTATGAAAAAGTTTAGCTAATGATTTTGTTTATTATGCTAATTGCTGGAGTAATCGGAAATGGTGCGACACGTGGGAACAGGAAAAAGTGAGAAGAAAAAGAACTGATAGTGGAAAGTGAGTGAGCTGTGAATTTATCGAATTATGATGGTGTGAAGAAAGTCAAAGTATTTTGTACAAGGGTTTGAAAGCGGCCTGCCTGTTAGCATTATTTGAAATAAAATGATTACAGAATAACAAATTTAAATAAAGATAGGCTGGAAAGTGAAAACAGATGGTTTGAACGAAAAGTAGAAAAATATTTATGTGTCTGATAGAAAAGGGAAAAGGCATTTGACATGGGAATTATGCATTGAGCTGGAAAATAAGTTTGATACAAAAACTTTGAGAGTATGAAGGGACGCCATTTATATATAATGAGAAAAATTTTTAATGAATGGGCAAAAGAATATATTGTGGAAAATTGAAGGAAAAGTTACAGTTAATGGGAAAGATTACTTAGTTAATAAAAAGAAAATGTAATTAATAATAGAGTCTCGACTGATACAGAATTATTCAATTATAGAAGTTCATTTTAGTGGAAATTACAAAAATCAATTACAGTGGAAAAATCTGAAACTGAAATGGCAGCTTATGAGCCTAAAAGTCTAAAATCAGGAGTACCTTAATTGTTGGCTTCACGGACAAGGAGAAGGCGGAACAGATCCGATATTGATATTTTAGAACAGAAACTTGCACTTGCGAGAGGAAATTCAGAAATATTTTTACTTCTGGAGGAACTGATACGAAAGGTGCATTTGTGCTAGCTGTGCAGTCGCCAACGTACTGGATGGACGAGAGGATGGAACTAACGGAAATGAGGTAGATTTCCAGATATACTCAGATTTTGATGGACACAATTAAGGAATACGTAAAACATAATCCGTATGTTGATAAAAACAGATTTATCTTGCTGGAGATTCAAAACGGCGGATAGCAGACTGTAAATATGATAATTACTTATCCAAATTATTTCGCTGCAGCTGTACCGATTTGCGTAGCGTTATACCGCCGAGATATGAAAAATTCGATGGAACCTACAAGAAAATAACATTAAAGTTACAATAAATGGAAACAATAGTATAATTTCAAAATTTATTGAAACAAATAAATTATGGGTAACGAGAGAGACTCAAAAATGATGCCAGTGTGGTTTATTGCGGCAGCCGATGATAAAAGTTATACTAAACAAATTCTCACTTCCAACGTATCAAGATTTATTAAAAGCAGGAGCAGACAATGCATGGTTTTCATATTATGAAAACGTAGTTGGAACAGATGTACCAATTAAGATTTCCTGGACATTTTTCATGGATATATTTCTTGAATAACCAAGTGGAAGGGTACAAGACAGAAATAAAATAAAAATTCAGAGATACGAGACTTTTTGGATTTGAGCCAAGCAACGCTGGAAAAAGGTGGAAAGCGAAAAGACTGTTGTTAAAAGGAAAAACATTTGGAAATATATTTGAATGGATGAATCTTCTAGACGAAGAATGCTATATATATGATATTTGTTTTGTGCGGCATGTATGATTGTAAAACTCTTCATAATACTAAAATAACAGGTGTTCTCGCAAAAATACTTGCAATTTTATATAAAATTGTAGTATGATGTAAACGGTAGGAAGATTTTTAATGAGATTTAAAATCTGAATGAGACTAGAGAGAGAGGTGATTAAAAGATAGCATAAAGAAACATTAAATCCCGTTTTGAGGGTGCACAAAACAAGTAAAATCAGCTTGTGATAAACTAAATGCAAGATCCAGCTGTTTATGAAATCATCTGTAAGGAGAGTGCTTTGAAGCATCGTTCGCAGTAAGACTGAGACGAGCTGGAACAGTCGAAACATTTATAGGATACAGATCGCAACACAACAATGGGTAGGACCTTTTCAAAAGGTAGACTTTAGATTCACATCCAGATGACAACTAAGGATGCGTAAAAGCATTGTCTACTTGAATGACATTCAAATGTTCAGTGGCAGGGAATCCCTTTATGGTGGTGGAAGAAGGTGGAATGGCAATTGATCCTAAAGATTATTCTAAAGGCTGGAGTTTGAAAAAGATCTCTAAAGGTTTGAAACGGCAATTTCACCAATCATTGGAGAAAAAGTTGATATACACAGGCCAGATGAACACAAAACGGACAAATCATGTCTTGGATGGTGAGGCTTATAAAAGTTGCAGGAAAATCAACAAAAGGTGTATTTACAGGTAAGCCATTAGAATTTGGAGGATCATTGGAGACAAGGCACGCTGGATACAGAGTTCATTTAACAGCTAAAAAGCATGGCAAAATTGACTATGGATGTTAAAGGAGCAACCATGCTTACAAGGATTTGAAATGAGATTCTACACAGCTTACTATGCACATAAAGATAGTGCAAAATGTAGCTTTCTCAAATTCTCATGTTGCAATTTACAATGAAAATGGAATTGACATGGAAGCTGTAATCAAAGATTTTGAAGAAAATGGACGTATTTTAACAAACAAAGGTTACGGAAAAGATATTACAAATGCTGAATTATTAGAATTGAGTTGACTTTTATCCTGTATGCTTTAGAAAACCAAATCGCTGAAAATGCTGATAGAATTAAAAGCAAAAAGTAATTAGAGACAAACGGACCAACTACTCGAAGCTGATGAAATCTGATTTAAAAGAATCATAGATTTATCCCTAACATTTTAGCAAATTCAGGTGGGTTATAGTTTCTATATTTTGGGTGGTTCAAAACCTACAAAGCTATTACTGGTCATTTTGAAGAAGTTCAACAGAAGAGCATTATTATCAAACGCATTTGAAGATGTATGGGCTGGCAGATGAATATAAAGTAGACTTAAGAAAGAAACATATGAAGAGTATCGAAAGAATTTCAGCAATGAAATTAAAGAAGGATATTAATTTATAATTAACTAATTAAAAAGACTTTCTATTAATATATAGAAAAAGCCTTTTTGTTTAATAGTCTTGTACATACGTCTTATAATATATAACGTAAAATTTAAAAATTATCTTTTTCTAAAATATGTATCATGCCCTTTGCTCTACGATATGTTTTATATGTTTCATCTTCTAGAGAATAGTATACAATTTTTCCTTCTTTTCATGTTTTCAGACCTTCCCTGTTTTAATACTCTCAGTTGATGAGAAATCATAGACTGTGTCATTTTCAATCATGCAATATCATAAACACACATTTCCTCTCTGAAAAGAGCGCTTAAAATTCTCAGTCTAGTGTGTCTCCAATATTTTAAAAATCAGCTAAATCTATATATGATTTCTTCTTTTATGTTTTTCCCACTCTTTGTAACATCTTTATGACATACTGTTTCATGGTTGTATTTTTTCTTCTTTTTTATAGCCATCCCTCCAGATTTAAAATTGTACACTACATATATCACTATACCAAATCATTTAAATTAAAACAAGAACGTATAATTTTTAGAAAAAGTTGTATATCAAAACGAGTTTTTCTTTTAATAGTAAATATGCTATAATACTTTTATGAAAAGAAATTCAAGAATATTACAAAATGAAGTAAAACTAGAGGAAAAATGTTGAACAAATTGGCACACTTGAGAGAAAGTGTAAAGCCAGAAACTTAGAGAAACCTCGAGGAGATTGAGAACAGAGAGTTAAAATATTGGGAAGGGAATTTACAGCTATTATGAAGTGAATGGGATTGGCTGAAAAGCTGGGCTGAATTTGGAAAGTTACGATGAAATAAAAATGTACTGCAAAATAGATGAAGAAGTAAATACTGACTTTGAAGAAATTGCAAAACAGCAAGACTGAAACTGAAACTATAGATGTGACTTTTGCCAGGGAGAAAGGCTAACGTTGGGTCTCTTCATCCACTTACAAAAGACAGTTATGGAAATAAAGGACATTGTTTCTACATGGATTGACATTGTGGGCGGACCGAAGTGGAGTATGTAAAATATAATTTTTGATGCATTAACATTCCAAAAACACATCCGTCTGTGAAATTTCAGACATTTTATATCGAAGAAAATAGTTGTAGCAAACATCAAAACTTCGGTATGCAAATTAGATATATGGAGACAGAAAACGCCATTTAGAATGATTTCAATTGGAAAAGTTTACCAGTCCAGACTACGATGTGTCCCATACGCCAATGTTTCCATCAGATGGAAGGGCTTATGGTTGGAGAAAATGTTTCTTTTGCTAATTTTAAAGCGATTTTGGAAAATATTGTAAAGAAAATATTTGGAGAAGACAGAAGAGTAAGATTTAGACCACACTTTTTCCCATTTACAGAACCTTCTGCAGAAATGGACGTAGAATGTGGAGTTTGTAAAGGTGAAGGATGTAGAGTTTGTGAAGGGACAGGATGGCTTTGAAATTTTTGGAAGTGGAATGGTAAATCCAAAAGTGCTTTCAGGTGTTGGAATTGACCCACAAAAATATCAAGGATTTGCATTTGGATTGGGACTTGAAAGAATTACGATGTTAAAATATGGAATTGATGACTTAAGAGCATTTTTTGAAAATGATGAGAGATTTTTGGATCAATTTTAACAGACAGGTCTGCTTGTTATTGTATATCAAAAAATTTAAAGGGAGGTTAAAATGTTGTATACAGTTGATGTAAATTCAAAACTTAATAAATGAATTTAAAAAAAGAAGTAAGAGAAAAATGGAGAAAATGAAAATGAGGTGCTATCTGCTTTTATTGAGAGAATATCTGGAAGATTTAAGAGATGCCAAAGAATTAGATAAGGCAATTGAAGAAAGTGATGGAAAATTTTATTCATTGAATGATGTAATAAAGGAGCTAGGCTTTTGAAAAATGAATTACTATAAAATGAAATATGATAGAGAAAAAGCGAAAAAGAAATTACTCAAAAATGGATAAAAAAGAATCAATTTCTAATTTTAGATTATTTAAAAAAATACATTAAGCAAACTTGAAAACCCACGTGAGTCAGGGAAAAGGCACTACAAGGCAAAATATAAGGGAAAAATGGCGATATAGAGTCGGAAATTACAGAATTTTAGCTACAATTATTGATGAAAAAAATAACAATTTATATTTTTTTGATATTGGGCATAGAAAAGAGATTTATAAATCAAATTTAAAAAGCGAGAAAAATATGAAAATACGTAGATTTGAAGAAAAAGGATGCTAAAAAGTATCTGAATTGATTATTGAGTACATTGCGGAGAACAAATATAAAAAGATTATTCTGCTGATTCAATAGAAAAATCACGTAAATAATTTCCAGCCTGAAAATGTTCTTAAAAGAGCCTCGTGACACATTTTTATGTTGCCCAAGAAAAAGGCAATATTATTGGATGTGGCGCAATTGCACCATATTGGGATAAACTTGATGAAAGTTCTTTATTTACTATTTTTATCTCGCCTGAATGTCAGGGAAAGGGAATAGGGACGAAAAATTATTGAGACATTGGAAAAAGATGAATATAAGAGCCAAAAGAATCAGATCCACGCATCCATTACAGCTGTCCCAATTTTACAGAAAAATGGGGTATGAGCTACAAAAATGGAGTGGTTGGAACCAGATGAAGAAACTTATAAGAATGGAAAAATCTAGAAAAGATAAAGGAGATAATTTGAAAGATGAAAAGAAAAATATTAGGAAAAACAGTTGAAAAGCTAAAATTTCACAAGTTCTAATTATAAAAACTACATTTATTAGTGGCAATTTGCATTATTTGGGATTTTCCTTATAATTTCATCGCTTTAAACTGGGGAAAAATTACTTTTGAGTTTTTATTCTGGATTGGAATTTTGTTGTCAGCATTTGTAGCAATTCAGTTTTCTGCTGAAAATGGATGAAAGTTCGGAGGAAATATATTTTTAGTGAAAATAGCTTTGAAGATGTCCTGAAAAAGAAACAAATATTTTTGAAGATGTGGAAAATTATTTTTACTGAATTTGAAAAATGGTTCAATGATAATATGAATTTCTCGTTGATTGAAGTCGAAAATCAGAAAAATTCGAAAAATTACAATAAACGAAATTAAATAAAGTGACTTCAAAATTGTTTTGTAAAATTATGTTGAATTTGTTTTGAAAATAAATTGAGCCAAAAGATTTATAAGAATAATTTTAACTTAAATTTGGAATTATTGAGAAAATAATTTTGATGAAAGATAAAATTTTTAGTTTTAAATATGGATAAAAACTTAGAAAAAGTTAAAATATATAAATATATGAATAAAGTATGATTAGGTGGAAAATCAAAAATGGAAAAACTTTGAAAATTATTTTTGGAAGGAAATTGGAAAAATTACGGTTTAGAAAATAAGAACAATAAAATATGCAAATTGTGAAGACTGGAAGTAGTCAAAATATGAAATATGTAGAAAAACCTGATTGTTTATAAAAATAACATATTTTTATTTAATTTTATAGATATGAATATTGATTAATACATATCTTTTATAAATTCTATGTTTCTCTAAACGCTAAGGAAATCAATCGCCATTTCCTTTATTTCACAATAATAGTTATTTTAACATATTTAAATAATAGCATATTAAAGAGATATGAAAGCACGCACTATCTAGCTTTATCTAAGATTTTTGAAAACAAAATTGAAACTCGCTATTGCTCAAACAATCAATTTTATTTCCAAAAATCACGACATTTCTAATCTAATTAGAAAAATTTATTTAATAACAACATATAACAAGCTAAAATTTCGTTAGATACTAGTCTGAGCTGGAATAAATTTTAAATTATACAAAAGTTATTCATATCAGATATAATATAAAATTCAAAAGCGGAGTTCCTTTTTCTATAGAAAGTTTTAGTGAAAGCGGGAGTGCAGAGGTATGGCGTCTAGATACCTCTGCGTTACTAATATAAATAAATAATAGAAAACAATTATTAATAAAATTAATCTAAAAATAAAAATTGAAAAAGCATAATTACAACTATTTTAAATAAGGAGAGAGAATGCTGATTTCGTTGAACTGGTTTGAAACAGTATATAGATTTAGAATGAATAGAAAATAAATGAAATGGAGAATGCCCTTACTATGATTGGGGGAAGTGGAAAAATTGAGGTGCTGGGGAAAATTTGGAAAATGTTGTAACAGCACATATTGATGAAAAAGGAGATCATCTAGTTCAGATCGTTTGAGCGATTTGTAAAGTGGATAATAGGGAAGGAAATTTTTGCAGGTTGTATGGTGCGTCTAATCATGGGCTGAGGATAAGGTTGTTTTTAGGCAGGTTGAACAAAACTGATTTGGAAGACTTTATTACAAAAAGAGAAAATAAGAGGGTGGAATCGGAAATGCTTTGTTCAGAAGAAGAACTGAATATTGGAAAGAGTTCTGATGGAATTAGATTTTACCTCAAGATACCGCCTGTTGGAGTACCAATGAAGGAATATTTGGGAATTTAATGATACTGTGCTCGAAGGCTAAGTACATAGAAATCGTCCTGATTGTCTATATCATATTGGGATTGCAGAGAACTGGGGCTTATTATGGGAAGGAAGTTAAATATCCTAGTTTTGTGATAAATACTGAAAAATGGCAAAAACAGCTGACAATATTTCAGGTTGAAATTTCTAGACAGCACTTTGGCAGATATGTAAGCTAAATTATTAAAAATGTAACGGTTAGGACGGTCCAGATAGAGGCAAGAAAGGAATCTATTGGAATCAGAGTATTAACAATAGTGAATACTTCAAATTTTGTGAGATGGAACAATCAACCTAATCCTTTTGTGCTTGATAAAATGAAGGTGGAAAAGATTATTAGTGAGGCGGGGCTTGAAAAGCAAAAACCGATCACATGATGAGCAGGAGAAGAGTTAAATAGTGATGATATTGTAATTTCGGATGGGTGAAAGCCTAGCACTTGGTGGTGTAATGAGGCGGAAAAATTCAGGTACTGAAATACCAAAAATATCCTTTCTAGTAGTGGAATTTTAACTCAAAATGTGAGACTTCAAGATTGACTTTTATCGATGATTCTTCATACAGATTTGAAAGAAGGTGGACGAGGAAAATACGTTAATGTGATAAATAGACTTGCAAATTTGATTCAGGAAGCTAGGTGGAGATATTGGCTGGAGCTGTTGACGAATTATCCTGTTCCTTATGAGATCTTGCTGAACTTAATTTTGAAAGACTGAACCGTTTTGTTGGAAAGTAATTCTCTCAATGAAACTGTTATTGGAATTTTAACTAGACTTAAAATTGAAGTTATAGATACTAGGAAACTTTTGGACATTAACTGCACCCAAGTTACCGTGACGATTTGGAGAAATGAGCAGGACTACTTTGAAGAAATTATCAGAATGTATGGTTTTGACAACATCGAAAACATTTTACCAAAACTGGATATTAGAACAGTGATTGGTTGACACAACAAAACTTTCACACAGGTGAAACTTATTGCATCAAATGCATGGGCTGAAGTTATCAATCACAGTTTTGTTCCAAAGATAGACGACGGAAAAATAAAAATACACAGTACTGGGAAAAACTGATTGATGTGTTAAAACCATTCACAGAGGATTTTGTACATTGCGTCCATTGCTTTAGCCCTATCAAAATGCAAAGGACAATATCAATAGAAATGTTTCAAACATCAGATTCTTTCAGTGAGCAGAACTTTTGAAAAGCTCAAAATTGGCGGTGAAAGGAAGATGAAGTGCTGGAATAATTCTAGCTGGAGAAAAACGACAAGACATCAGGGATCCAAAACCTGTTTCCCTTGATTTTTAGATGAAAGGAATTGTGAAGAAATCTTATACAGCTTAAATTCAATAACTATATGATAAAACGTTCTGAGCAAAGCTAGTTCCCATCCTGGACGTTCAGTTGATGTGTTTGTGGGACGTGAATGATTGAAGGTTTGGAGAAGTTCATCCAGATGTACTAGAAAACTTTGACTTAGGGAAAACATCTGTTCTAGTTGGAGAATTTAACATTGACTCAAACATATATCGGTAAAAGGTAATTACCAAGGAATTTGTAAAATATCCCGGCAGCTCAGAAGTTTTGCATTCGTTGGAAGGAAGAAATCTGCTGGAGATGTATTAAAAACAATCCAGAAAGTTGACAAAGAAAATAGAAAAGTGGAGACTATTTGATATTTATCAAGGTGTCGGAGTGCTGCCAGGAATGAAGAGTGTGGCAATGAGCGTAGTTCTAAGAGATAAGAACACAAACACTGGAAGAAAAAGTATAGACATTTCCAATGGAAATTGTAACTAAGGTTGAGAAGGATTATGGTGTGAATTAAGACAGTGAAAATTGAATTTAAAGAGTGATTGCTATGAAAATAAAAAGTTTGAAATAATAGTTTTGTACTGTGTATGTAGTTATTTTACAGCATGTGGTAAACATCAAAATTCTAATAAAAATATTTATGAATATAAAACAAAATATATGAGCGACAATTCTAAAGTAATAAATATTTTATCAAATTTAAAATATCCCAAAGAAGTAAGTTATAATTCAATCAAATTCGGAAAAAGGAACTTATGGAATACTTGTGGAAAATTAAAATATAAATTCTGGAAAGAAATTCCTGAGTGGTTTCTTAAAGATTCGGCTGTGATATATTTGCTAATTGAAAATTTATCATTTGAAATATGAAGATGTTTCAAATAATAAAATTATGCTGAATTTACTAGAGATGAAATTGATGGACTACTTGAAGGCTGAAGTGAATAAAAATGCTAAAGAAATCGGGAGCAGTGAAAAAGAATTTGTAAAATATTTGAACAAATAAAACTTATAAAGTTTAAGTAAATAGGGGAATTGAGGTGTTAAAATAGTGTACTGTTATTTGATGATAAAATGGAAGAATTTGAGCAGGAAAAACTGGAAAAAGTGATAAAAGATGTCTCAAATCTGTAAAATATCAAAAGTGAATTGGTTAAAATTGAGGAGAAATATTACTGGACGACTTTTTGTTGAGTGTAAAAGCAGATAAATTTAACTAAATCACTGGAAAGAGATAATTACACAAGATGTATTTAAAGTTGCTAACCCAGAATTATATGGGTATTGACAGAGATGAAATGTGACATAAGATATTAAAGGGAATGGCAGGTCAGGAGAAGCACACTGTTGGGTTATCTCACTCATCATTATCCTTCAAACCAGCTTAGCGATCATGCAAAGACTAATCCAAAAGAGCATTGAGAACTTTCGCAGTTAAAGGGAATGGGAAGCGGAAAATTAGGATTATGGGGAAGAGTTTTTGCTGATTTTGGAGAATTTTGTGATAGTGAAAAGTTAGAGTTTTTGAGATAATAAGATAAAGAAATTTATAAAACATAAATTTAAAATTGGAAAATTTTTGAATTATGCTTAGTAAAATTAGCTGTTTCATAAAATGAACCTTATGAGACAGCTGTTTTTATCTAATCAGATTTTCCTTATAATACTGAAATTCAAATATTTGAAATATATTATGAAAATTCTATATTCTTCTGTGTTTTACGACATAAGCAATAGTATAAATTAAAACCTATAACCATCAACACTGCAACAACAAGCATAAAAATCCACTTATTATTGAGACAAACATTCATAAAATTACGATGATTTTTATGCATAAAACAGACAACACAAAAGAGCATAGAAATACACAAGGCATTTGGCACCAAACATATGCGCTATTACATAATTTACCTTAAATATTGACATAATTTTGACTTAAAATGGTATTACGCTCATAATTAATGCTATTCTGCTAGCCATTAAATGTTGTTTTTATCTGCAAAACATCATCACTTAATTTTTATTAGTTCATTTTCATAATTATCTTCCCTCTCATCTAATAATATATTTATTTTATATTTCCTTTCCTATCTCATATTACCACATCAACCTACGATAACATTCTCTCTACTTACATTTTACCTTACTTTTCTAAAAATAAAAGCTGAGAAATTAATTTATATATACTATAATTTGATAAAATTTTAAATAGCAATAAAAGGAGATTTTGAAATGATTGAAAATATTTGACAAATATATATTTTAATTGTTGATGATGAGCAGGAAATTTTGGGATATGACTATATCAATTTTAGCTGATTACGGGTATAAAAATACAGACTGCAAAAAGTGTGAAGAGCTGTGAAATGCGCTTTGAAGAAAAACAGCCTAGTTTGGCGATATTTGGATGTTATGCTTCCAGATGGGAACGGTTTTTGAATTACTGGAAAAGTTGAAAAACCAGTAATTATCCAATATATTTCTTTACAGCACGTGGAGAGGATGAGATAAAGTCAAGGGCTGGATTAAGAGCGGATGACTATATTGTGAAAACCTTTTTGCCAAAAGAGCTCTATTCAAATTACTGCTATTTTGACGAGAACTTACAAAAGAAAGCCCAATTGTAAATTTGAATGGCTGTCAAATTGATTTTTCATGGAGAAATGTAAAGATAATAAAATATACCGTTAACTGCAAAGGAATGAATTATTACAGACTCTTTACCAGAACATGGGACATAGTAGCCATTGATACATTGTGTGGCTGTATGGGTGAAAATGCCTCATGTTTATACACATTCACTCATGACACATATAGGGCGTATGAGAAAAAGAAATTGAGTTTCCCTATCTGTGTCATTAATAACAATGATTAGGCTACAAACTAATTGTGGAGGGAATGATATGAAAGCTATACTAAAACTAATACGTCGTTTTCATAATAACCTCAATATTAAGTTTTGTCCTACTTCTATTCTTAAATATATATAGCGGATTATGGATTTCTTAAATATGTGTCAAAATCCTCCCATGAACTATACTAAAGTAGCAGATATGTCGCGTTTGAAAATAGAAAATACACTTTGCCTGACGAAATGACTGCTGACAAAAAACTAAAAATATATAGGGCAATCTTGATTGACAACGATTCAAAAGTTATATGCGCAAACAGACAATTTACCTGATGATATTCCAAAAGAATACTCAATATCTGATATTGCCCATACATGCCTATATATTACCCTGTTTTCACTTCCAAAGTTGAAAATAATTTACTCGTAGTAGACTATCCTATAGTTATTAGAGACGCAGTAGCCAACTGAAATACAGACTTACATAAAATATTCCAAAAATTTTTACTTATGCTTTTTGTCTAAATAGTAATCTATTTTAATATACATTATTTCCAACTCAAACTTTTAAGCTCTATAGGAATCAATAATAAAAGGCATACAAAATTTGCACAAAGATACGCCTGTACATGTTAAGGAAAAAGGCGTTTTATCAGAACTTGCAAAAGTATAAATAAAACTTCTGAAATTTTTGGCAAAATCAAAGAGAACAATTGCAGAAATAAAAGACGGCACGAGCCAACTGGATTGCAGGAGCTTTTCCCACGATATTCATACTCCACTATCAATGATAATAGGGCTGCTAGCCAATTGAAAACATCTTTAAATTTATCAGATGAAATGGATAAAAGCTTTCGTCATTTTGAATAAAGTGAGCGTATAAAAAATTTAATAAATAGATTTGAACCTGCTTCAAGTTGAATATAATATGCAGCCTGTGCAGAAAAGAAAATTAGTAGCAGTAGTTAGGCAAGTAATTGTTGATTTTGCGAACATGGATATCGATGAAAAATTTCCGATAGAGTGGAAGACGAAAATGATCTTTGTATCTTGCTTTTGCCAATATCGATAGTAATTTGATAAAACAGGCCCCAGCGAACTTAATCAAAATAGCATCAATCACAATGAAAAAGTGGATGTACAATTTATATATCAGTAAAAGAAGATGATTGCATAATTTGCGTTGAAGATAATGGAACAGAGTTTCTGGCAAAGAGCTGGAAAAACTCAATAGTGCACATTGTATGGTTTGTGATAAAAATACGACAGAGCAGCAGGCACGGTTTGGGACTGTATCGTAAAGCATTATTGATGTCCATAATGGTAAAATTATGATGACAAATATAGTGAATATGGGAGGGATTTAGGTTGTTTAGGAGATTCCTGAAATTTAAAGGAATTTTTACAATCTTGTAAATAATCAGATCAAAAACAGTATAATAAAAATATATTGTATGGTAAAACTTATTTAAAACTAAACTCAAAAGCTATGACTATTTTACTCAAACCTTAAATTTATATAATGCAGTTTAATTTAAAACTAGGTTTGAGTATATTTCTTTGATTTGAAAGGAAAAATGGAGAAAAATATGAAATTTTTAAATGGTGAATATAAGTATTCACAGGAATTTATGGATGAAACTTGTTTCGGAAAATGCAGTTTGCTATGCGGATGGAGGAGTAATTTTGCCTTTAAATATGGAAAATGCCAGAAATGATTATTGAGAATCTGGATTCGATTGAGGGAAAGTGGAATATTATAAAAGTAAAAATATTTTGATTCATTCCCAAAAGACAAGGATTTTACAGATTTGAGCTGATTTTGAAAAGGCTTAAAATTTCGGAAAATAAATTTTGTTAGAGAAAATATTTGTTGTTGTGAGCTTTGGGAAAACGAATTGACATGACTTTGAGCAATTTATTTATGATGGAAAATATAAAAATCTTGTTGTTTTCAGGAAAATGAAGAAATTTTTATGTGGACAAAGCACGTTTTGTTCTATAAAGAAAGAGATATGGATTTTTCTATTATTTCCAATTAGTGAAAAAGTGGAAAAATTAGCATTGAAAGGATTTAAATTTGAGAGCGAGATGAAAGATTGATGTGAAAAGGGAAAGTTCTAGGCTTGCATAAGCAATGTGATTTATCAAAGTGGAAGCTAATGTCGAATTTTACAAAGGAAAGCTGATAATCATTGTTGACAGACGTTGAACAGTAGTGAATGCTACAAAGTAGTACTACAAAATTAAATTTAAAAATGATAATTCTATCTGTAGACTCTAAATTTGTTTTGTTAGGGCGTGTCCTTGAAACTCCAAAATCAATGATATTTTAGCGAGTTACTTAAATTTATTTTATTGATCATTGTCATCCTATATAAATAAAATTTATGAACGATAGCACCACCTCATCGCAAAAGCGTCCCTATTCACCGGAACTATTTTAAAGCATAAAAACATTCCACAGATGTCTGCTCCTTGTAGATATAGTAATCGCATTCCATTTGTCACTGCATTGGACTTGAGTATTACATTCTCCCGCGTTTTCTTATATCTTCCGAACTTCCCTTTGTCCATATGCCTTGTCTGCCAGTATGCTTACTGCCTTTTTATGCTAGCTGCGACAATATTTTAATTGCTGCGTACTGTCATGAATCTATCCTGCATGTAAGTTTTATGTCAGCGGGTTTCCAAAGTCCATCAACAACTGCATGGATCTTGCTGTCCTTCCTCTGAGGCTTCTCCCCGATGTACTGATTCACTTCTGAGATCTTTTGCCCTTTTTAGCTCCCCACTGCTCTGGTGGAAGCTGGCTACTGTAGAGTCAATGCTCAGTTCTCATAGTCAGCATCTTCCCAGCAAGTGTCAAATAGTTTTGAGAGTTCCTCGTCGCCATTTTGCAGACAGGAATGAGACCGTCTCCGACCAGAGCGAAACGTTCGGAAAGGTCTCTCCAGGTGGACTCGCTGCAGGCAATCACAGACACGGCATTAAACATCAGGCGTAAATCTGCCTGGGCGTCCTGTCTTAGCTCGAGGAAACATGCCTGTTTTATTTTCCGTTCATTGTTCATCTGATATTTCACTATCTTCTTTTGCATGATAAAGGCTCAGTAGCTTTCTCTTTTATTGTATCAGACTGGGAGCAATGTTTCAGCTCGTGATTATGATGTATCTTCATTTGATAATCATTAAAATATGCTGATTTTGAGTTTTTCAGACACGCCCTCGTTCAATTTAAAGAGGTTTGAGTATATGTTAAAATTATATCTTTGTATTTCATTTATAAATTTGATATAATTTGAAAAGAAAATTCAACTTTCGAAAAAGGAGAAAAATTTAATAAAACTAATAGTGGGCTTGGAAATCCAGGAGAACAGTATAAATTAACTAGACACTTAACATAAGTTGTTATTTTTATAGATGAATATTTGAAAAGATATAACAGATATTAGAGAAAAGTTAAAATCGAGTGTAGCGAGATTCTGGTACAACGGAGACAGGTACTACCTGCAACTTTGTAATTTGGGCGGAGAAGCTGTTGGAGAAGCGATTAGATAAGATTGACCCTAAAACAGAGCTTTTGTGATTTATGGCGACATAGGTTATGCCATTTGTAGTAAAATTAAGCAAACTGGAAGTGCTGGCCGGACATAATGATAAAATCGATTATTATTTCTCACGTGGGAAATGTTGTGAGAATAAAAGTTTGGGAATTGGAAAGCCCAAAGACAAAAGAAGAAACAGGTGGATGCGTTGGGAAAAGTTCTGACCAGAAGAGGAAATTGTAAGGTCAGAGATATTTAATTTGATAGACGACACAAAAGATGGTACGCCAATTTCAAAATTAATGAATAAGTATAATACGAAGTAGAAATTTCAACAAATATTAATAAAGTTTACGATGAGTATCTCAAAATATTTCTTCTATAGTAGGCATTTCTGCTGTAAGAATTTGAAAGTGTCTTTTATAACATTATTAAAAATATTGAGTGTCGAATGTGGAAGATTCTAAACTGAGATGATTAAATAATTTTAAAAGTAATTTGCTTTTATTACAAGAGCCTCACTTATGAGCACGCACGCAAATATTATAATTGTTTACTCAAACTCTAAATTGTTTAGTCTCATTACCTAAAATTACTGAAAAATTGAGAATATTCTGTATTGAATTAAAGATATATGAATTCAAATGTAGACGAAATGTTGCAAAAGTGTAATTTGCTTTTGTTGAAAATAGCACTGGGCTATAATTTGAAAGAAAATTAAAAATGCATAGCCATGTTTTAATCGTAAAGAAATTTGAAATATATATTGTTAGAAATTTTGTGTTTTTGTTAGCTACTTACATAATCAACTTTCATTTCAGTTTGGAAAATCCCACATCCCCGTCTTCTCCAGTCTTATTTTGCAAACCACATTTATCATCGTATAAATATGGTTGATTAAACGGATTCTACAGACCTCTTTGTCTCATTCCTTGTAAGAAAAATCTTTTATATACTTTGTGTAAACAGCCATTTGTTTCCTTATCATTCAATTCAATTGCATATATATTTGAAATTTGTTAGTTTTCTCACCTAGGCCATTGTACTTGGTGCAATCATACTCATCAAATGTTTTGTGTGTAACATCTATCTTTTAAAACAGCAGAGCAGTTCCGGAGTACACGTTTCCATATCATCTCCATAAGTTTCAAACAATCAATCTCCCTTCTGCCATTTTTCCAGGTGTTAGGAATATCTGTCCTGTGACGAGAATGCAATGGCCAAGTACCAATTCCTTGCTTTGGCATAGCTGCTCTCATTTCAGTTCCCATATTTTTACATTGCTGATGTCTCTTATGCTAGCTGCTCCTGAGACTACATTTTCTTTCCACACCATCCTCTTTACTTTTTATCATTTCCTTCCTGTGTATAATCATATTTCCATTTTGACTACTGTTATCTCTAGGTAGTAGTAGTGTTTATAAATCATATTATTCTTCAGTTTCGGCCTGTCAAGGTAATTTCCAGCACAAGTTCCATTTTCATCAGCCATTTGAACTATCAAATTTGCTTCCATTAAATTCGTCTGTTCAAACTAAAGCAATACATGGC
>BNJU01001605.1_pt1 | contig 21444 bp, 29 predicted proteins | sample 8539281 | NCBI WGS metagenome assembly BNJU01 (sample SAMD00202456, study PRJDB9452) | human saliva metagenome | isolation source: human saliva | place: Japan
ACAGACTCTTGCGACTTCGCCAAACGTATTGGATTTTTATACGAGTACTCCCTATGAGGTCAAAAGACGGAAGCACGGTCCGACTCTACCACATGATTCTCATTCCCGAAACCGCTCGTTTCAATCCCGATATGTGGCAAACTCACTCTGAGCGCTTTATCGAAGCCCTTAGCATGCAAAAACTCCGACTGGAATCCCAGCCGGAGTTTTTCGTTCATTTATTTTTCGAAAGAATTTCCAATATGCTGAATAGGGAATGATTAACGCAAATAGTAGAAACAATTTGTTAACATACATATCTGCATTCCCTTTAAAAATCAAAATGAATAGGTATTGAATCTGGTAAAAACAAGCAGATAATATAAATAACAATCACCATAAAAACAAGCACAAGTATATTCTTTCACTGTTCTATCTTTCATTTTTTTCATTCTCCTTTTAAATAAAAATTGGATTGACTCATTTTTTTGATATATCATCAAACTCATCACTAATAACCCCATCGAAAATGACTGGCAGAACATAAATCATTTTGAAAATGGTATACCCAATTGAGAAATATTGGAATCATTAAAGAAATAAATCCCACAAGAGCCGTTACAATAACAGGTAGGCTCTGTTTTACAACTATTATTTCGTTATCCCAGTCATAATTTGGATATTTTTTTATTTAAAAAAACATTCCCACTACTGCTATAAAAAAACAGAATAGCATGCAGGCACAAAAACAAGATTGAAGATTTGTATCCTATCCATCTCAATTTTTAAAAGAGAAAAAAATAAGAACCGAAAAGCATGTATCCTATAAAGTGTAATGTAAGTGTCAAAGCTATCTTCGCATTTAGGATGGTCTTTATCTTTTACTGGAGACGTTTGTAATATCCAAATATTTCTACCTTCTAAAGAAATCGATGATGCAGCAGGACAACTAAGCGAGAGCATCGAAGCAATAAAAAGAGGAGCAAAAGTAGCAATATATCCTGTTATATTTTTCTATGCCTGAGCTCTCTTTTAATTTGTTCCACAGAATTGAACAATAAAAATACTAAATGCACACATAAAACCACTCCGAGTCCTGCGTTTAAGACCGTCATATACGAGCTAAAAAAATCTCCCTATTTCTTTTTGATACAAAGCTAAGAATACCGATTTTTTTGCCGATAAGAAATGTTCGAGTAGACATAATTTGTCTCCTTTCTAGATAGTAAGTGCAGTTGACTATAGTTTTTCGAAACAATTTTTTATAAAAGCTACAAAAACAACTATAGAAAGAAAGATAAATACACTGATTCCTACCCCACTCTCTATTGGGTAAACAAAAAGTTGAGAAAGAGGATATAATTGCATGATTTGTTTTGCAAGAATGATTCCTACATTACTGCCTTTACCCCTGAATTCATCGCTATTGCTGCAAAAATATCCGATAGCTCCCAGTACTAAAAATGCGAATAAAATGGACATATACTTTTTGTGTTTAAACATAGACGAAGCCACCACTATCCCAATCCCCAATACAGAGGCGAAACACATCGGAATGAAAGGAACCATAAACATTGAACAAAAATAAAGAACAATAGAGAAAAAAATGTTGCCCCTCGTTTTGTATCCAGATTATTCCTCCCGGCAACATAAAAAAACTAGTCCGATGAAAACATTTATTAAGTAGACGAATAAAAACTTGCTAGTCATCATATCTGACTTTTTTTATAGGTAAAGATAAAAAGCATTTCCAAATCTCGACTATCAAATAAAACGCTATTTGAATAGAAGAGGTTAAAAATGATTGAAAAACTAGAAACAGATACCATATAAGCAGGAATTAATTGCCCCTGCCCCATCTGCACTAATGTTTGGGCGGTAAATAAATTATATACTGCCGCAAATAGAAATAAAGTCAGGATTCCAAAAAGAGATAACAATAGATGTTTGATTTTTACTTCTCTTTCTTTTATCTCATTAATAGGAATGAAATGATTCATTTGGACTTTCATTAAAGTCATTATTTTGCTCATAATCTTGTACCTCCATAAAAATGATTCCAGTGACTGATTCCCTTTAACTTCATTTGTATCCCCTGCTACAAATAATCTTTCCATTTTTTTATCACAGCAATTTTATTACATAATTTCTCCGCTACATCTAATACGTGAGTAGAAAAGAAGATGGCGCCTCCTTCTGAAACACACTCTTTCATTATTTTTTAACTCAAAGCTGCTTGCGATCCAATCCGACAAATGGCTCATCTAAAAATTAATAATTTTGGTGAATGGACCAATGCAGCAATAATAGCAGTCCTTTGCTTCATCCCATGCGAGTAGGTTGAAATGACTCTAGGTAGATTTTTGGGTCATATGGAATACTTCTGCATATTTTTTTAATTTTTTTCTTCTCTGATTTCTGTTGGAACATCAAATATATCTGCAATAAAATCGATATATTGAGCACCCGTTAAATGTTCATATAAATCAGGGTTATCTCGAATATAGGCCATCATTTTCTTGCATGCACTGGATCCTTCGATCGAATGTCCTCCAATCATAATTTCTCCGCCATCAAAGTCATGAATGCCGACTACCGCCTTAATCGTTGTCGTTTTACCTGCACCATTTTGCTCAATAAAGCCGTATATATCTCCTGAGTGAATGGATGAGAAATACCCTCACTGCTTTCTTTTTCCCCATAACTTTTAGTGAAATTTCGGATTTCTAACATATTAATACCTCCTGTTGACAAATTGTCAGTTTTGGTTTTTAATTTTACCGATAGCATAATTTCTTACGCTATCGGCACTATAATTTCAATTTAATCGAATAAATTTTTGGCGCTTAGAGTTCTCTCTAAAAATAATTTTATAGGCACTTAAATAATCGTCCAATGATTCTTTGTCACTATATTTCATACTCATATTATTAGAGACAAACACATAAGCTGTCATCAAAGAAATTCCGCTGTCTCCAAAGGATATTGAACCAAAAAGGATTGCTCCTCTATCCCTTGTCGAATGATTTTTTTCAAAATAGATTGTCAATTTTTTTGATGAGTTTATGAGATAATTTATCAATCATATACCGATTTTTCTTCTAAATCAACGGTCTTTTTGTAATTCAGTCCCCTCGACGGAAATACGTTCTGAAGAAATAATTGTTGCTTCAATAAATCCTCTCACTTTTTCTATTGCAGATTTTTCTTTTGAAAATGTAATCTGATAAATATCTTTTAATAATTTCTCTGAATACTGTTCGACAAGACAATATAAGATATCTTCTTTATTTTTAAAGTGATAGTACAATAACCCTCTTGATATATTGACCTTATCTACAATATCTTGGGTAGTTGTATTTGTATACCCTTTTTCCATAAAGAGCTGCATTGCTGCATTCATAATCTCTAAACGGCGCACTTCCGATTCTTTTGCATCTCTCATATCATCCCTCCTAAGGACATCATAACTCTAAACTGACAAACTGTCAATATCGATTCTTTATTATTTTTTTACAAAAATAATAAACAAACTTATTCTAGAAGCCCCTACCTCTTACTAACAAGCTCAAAAGCATTCTCACAAAATAAAAAGTACAAAACTAAATAGTGATTACGAAGTATCTTAGGGGATTTATAGTAGCAGTAACGTGAATATGTATTAAAACGAATAAGCGGACGTAGGATTTTTAATCCGTACGTCCGCTTTGAGGCTTTAAAGGTGAGAGACTCGAAGAGGCTCGAACCGGTGCAACGTTACCGCTACTATAAAATCCCCGTAGGGATACGCAGTAATCACCTAGTAAAGTTACCTTTTATTTTGTTTGAAATGCTTCGAAGTCGAATGCTTCGCCTTTGATCTTGTCAGGTAAGATGAGCGCGATTAAAATACCAACAATCGCCGGTCCCATCCATCCAAGCGACAACCCTTGTAACGGAAGAATTTCCAATGCTTTTGCTAATCCTTCTAATTTCAACGCAGAAGCTAAACTTGAAACTGTTGAAATAATCGTTGTCAACGCCACTGTTAGCTGCATCCCTCTCTTAGAGAATGCTACTTTCTTATTCACTAATACGAAGAACGCAATCACCACTGTAATTGGATATAAAATCATCAATACTGGTAGTGAGAAGGTGATAATCGTTTGAAGACCAAGCGTTGCTACTCCAAATCCGATTAAGGTAAATACAGTCGCATACACTTTATAAGAGAAGCGAGGGAATGTTTCTTCGAAGAACTCCCCTACAGATACGATTAACCCTACCGTTGTTGTTAAGCAGGTAATGATTACCATCACCGCTAAGAAGGCTTGTCCGAATGTACCAAATAACTCGCGTGAAGCCATTGTTAACACGTATGATCCAACGTTTAAATCTGCATCTTTTGCTAAGGCACTTGCCACGTTGAAATGATTTCCAAGGAATGCAAGTCCGATATACAATACGCTGAATCCAATCGCTGTTACAACGCCAACGCTCATGATTGTTTTCTTGTACTCTTTCTTAGAGCTGAAATGGAAGTCTTTTCAATGTATTTACGGCAACTACTGAGAAGGCTACCGCTGCTAACGCGTCTAGTGTGTTATATCCTTCGATAAAAGCCATTTCCGAAAGGCTGTTTGCTGCTGTCAAATCTGTTTGTCCAGCTAACTCAGGTGCTGTTTGACCGAAATTTGAACGCTCCAACGACTACTAAAGATTAAAAATTAATCCTGCAAAAGATTGGCGTTAAGATTTTACCAATGCTTGATAATAGCGATGAACGGTTATACGCCAAGTAGAAGGCTACCGCGAAAGTAAATCGCTGCGTAAATAATGAGTCCTGATTTTTGAATCAGGTAGAAACGGCGCTACCCCGATGTTATACGATACTGTTGCTGTACGTGGAATCGCAAAGAACGGTCCAATTGCCAAATATAATGCAATTAAAAATGCCAACGAGAAAATCGGATGAATCTTTTCGTCCAATTCTTTCTTAAAACCACCATTAATGACTGTCCCGATTAACAAAGTGTTCCGATAGCAAGACCTACCCCAGAAACGATAAATCCGATGACTGCTGGCCAAAGTCGATCCGCTGATTGATATCCCTAAAGTTGGTGGGAAAGATGAGGTTCCCTGCTCCGAAGAAAAAACCGAAAAGCAGTAACCCTGTTAATAATCCTTTTTTCATAAGTTAACTCCTTTAAAAAAGCGGCCCTTCAAATGCCGTTCTTCGCATTCGAAGGGTCGCGCTACTGTTTTGATTTAATTAAGCTACTGTTGAGCCGTTTGGCATTCCGTCTGGTGCAAACACCACTTGTAGGACGCCATCTTTTTCAGCCGAAAGAATCATTCCTTGGCTGATTTGTCCGCGCATTTTACGTGGTTTCAAGTTCGCAACGATGACGACTTTCTTTCCAACGAAAATGCTTGGATCTGGATACCATTCTGCGATACCAGAAAGGATTTGACGGTGACCGCCAGCATCTCCAGCGTCTAAGCGGAATTGAAGCAATTTGTCTGCCCCTTCCACTGGTCCGCATTCGATAACTTCTGCAACTTTCAATTCAATCTTGTCGAAGTCGTCGTATTTGATGCTTTCTTTTTCGCTTGAAAGTTCCACTTCTTCTGGGTTCCAGTCCGTGTTTTTCTTCTTCAGCTGGTGCTCCACCCATTTTTTTGCTTGGATGTAAGCTACTTCTTCTTCAACGTCTAAACGTGGGAAGATTGGTTGTCCTTTTTCAACCACTTTAGTTCCTTCAGGAATCACGCCGAAATGTGTGTAATGAAGGGTAATCCATTAACGCACTATCTGTAATTCCTAATTGTGCCAAGATTTGGCTTGGAGTTTCTGTCAAGAATGGTTGTAAGGCAACAGCAATGATACGTAAGCTTTTCTGCTAAGTAGTTCATTGTACGTGCTAATTCTTCTTGGCGTGCTTCGTCTTTCACGGCTGCCCATGGTGTTGTTTCGTCGATATATTTATTTGTACGAGAAACGAATTTCCAGATTGCAGCAAGAGCCACTGAGAATTGCATGTGTTCCATCGCTTCTTCGACTTCCACGATCATCGTCTTTTGAAGCATCCACTAATTCTTGGTCAAATGCAGAAACAGGTGCAGTGTGTGCAGGAATGGTTCCATCGAAATACTTATTAATCATCGCAACAGTACGGTTTAATAAGTTTCCTAAGTCGTTAGCTAAGTCATAGTTGATACGTTCTACGAATGATTCTGGAGTAAAGATTCCGTCAGAACCGAATGGCACTTCACGTAATAAATAGTAACGAAGTGCATCTAATCCGTAACGCTCGATTAATGTATTCGGGTCTACGACGTTCCCTTTTGATTTAGACATTTTACCGTCTTTCATCAATAACCAGCCGTGTGCGAAGATTTTCTTCGGTAATGGTAAATCTAATGCCATTAACATAATTGGCCAGTAAATCGTATGGAAACGAACGATTTCTTTTCCGATAAAATGCACATCTGCAGGCCAGTAGCGGTTGAATAATGTTTCATCGTCGCTACCATATCCTAGTGCTGTGATGTAGTTTGATAACGCATCAATCCATACGTAAACCACGTGTTTTGGATCGTTTGGCACTGGAATTCCCCAGTCAAATGATGTACGTGATACGGCTAAGTCTTCTAAGCCTGGTTTGATGAAGTTATTAATCATCTCATTTTTACGTGATTCTGGTTGAATGAAATCTGGGTGTTCTTCATAGTATTGCAATAAGCGGTCTGCGTATTTACTCATTCTGAAGAAGTAAGATTCTTCTTTAACGAGTTCTACTTCGTGTCCACTTGGCGCAACCCCACCAATCATATTTCCTTCAGCATCGCGGTATACTTCGACTAATTGAGACTCAGTGAAGTACTCTTCGTCTGATACTGAATACCAACCTTCGTATTCACCAAGGTAAATATCGCCATTGTCCACTAATTTTTGGAAAATCTTTTGGACCGCTTTTGTATGGCGTGGTTGTGTTGTACGAATGAAGTCATCGTAAGAGATGTCTAGTTTTTTCCAAAGGTCTTGAATGCCGAAAATAATTTTATCGACGAATTCAATTTCAGAAACGCCTGCTTCTTTCGCTTTTTCTTGAATTTTTTGTCCGTGTTCATCTGTTCCTGTTAAGAAGTAAGTGTCAAACCCTTGTAGTTTTTTATAGCGAATCATTGCATCGCTGGCTACAGTTGTATAGGCATGACCAATGTGTAAGTTGCCACTTGGATAGTAAATCGGTGTGGTTAAGTAAAATGTTTTCTTGTCTTCAGCCATGTTGGGAAGAGCCTCCTTGAAATTGTTTAAAGATAGGCATAGTATACCATACCTACGCGAAAAAAATACGAGAAGTGAAAACTAAACTGAAAACCCATTGTGGAGGGTGCGTGGGTGAAATATTGTGCTGAGATTTCAGTTGGTGATTCTGGAGTTTGGTTTGTGCTGATGATTTCTGAGAATCCTGCGGAGTATCATAGTTTATAATCAAACTCACAGTGTGAGTTTGTTTGCCTGTAGTCTTACCCCCGCAAAAGCTGATTAGAATTAGCAAATCGCAAGTGATGGAGCAATTCAATCCCTACTGCGCCTAATCATTTAAACTGTCGATATCGAGAAAAACTGACTGCGATTATAAAATCCGCAAGGTTTCTTCGAAATCATCTACGTAACGAGCTAGACTCAAATTGAGTTCGATAATTTTTTTACCACTCCACAATGGGTTCAGCTTTTCTTCTCGTATTTTTTTGGGATGTAGATAACTGTGAAATCATTTTCAGGAGGCGAGCCCGCTGGAGACAAGGAAACTTTAAGGAGAATAGAAAAAAAGAGAAGGTGGGGAGACCTTCTCTTTAGAATGGAGATAACGAGTTTATTTATTTCTTCTTACGATTGAGAATCGCGTTTAGGGACGACGGCAAGGATGCTGGCCATGACGATTCCGTTTTTGAAGAACATGCTAAATTCTGTTGGGAGGCTATTGAATAAATTACTATTATTAAAGCCGACACCGACTGCGAATGATACTGCTAGCAATCAAGAAGTTGTGTTCGTTATTTGCAAAATCTACACGAGCAAGCATCTGCATCCCTTGAAGAGATACGAATCCCGAACATCACGATCATCGCTCCCACCAATGACTGGATCGAGGGAATGATTTGTGCTAAAGGCACCGAAATTTTTGGAAGAAGTCCTAATAATAGAAGGAAAGCCTGCTGCGTAGTAGATTGGAAGACGTGTTTTTGATTCCGGACATTTTCACTAAGCCCACGTTTTGAGAGAAATCCTGTATGGGAATGTATGAAAAATCACCGCCGAGCAACACGGCCAACCCTTCCGCACGGTAACCATTACGAAGACGCGTTTCATCGATTGGATCGTTCGTAATATCAGAAAGTGCCAAGTACACCCCTGTCGATTCAACCATGGAAACCATCGCGATAACACACATCATGAAAATCGAAGTGAACTCAAATGTTGGCATTCCAAAGTAAAACGGTGTTGGAACGTGTAAGATTGGTGCTTTGACTACTGGAGCAAAAGTCTACTAAGCCCATAAATGCCGCAAGAGTCGTACCGATGACTAATCCGATTAAAATAGAAATAGATTTTACGAACCCTTTTGTAAAGATGTTGATGAGTAAAATAATGGCAACTGTAACGAGCGACAAGGTCAGACTACCAGCTGTTGGATCTGGAACATTACCACCCATATTTCCGATAGCGACCGGAATGAGCGTCAAACCGATTGTCGTAATCACCGAGCCAGTAACGATGGCTGGGAAGAAATCTTTGCGAGTTTCGAGAAGACGCCAGAAATGAGGACGACGAAAATCCCGGACACGATCAGTGCTCCGAACATCGCTCCACTACCATGGTTTTTGACCGATGATGGTCATGGTGCCACCGATTGGAAGGCTACTCCTAAAACGACTGGAAGGCCGATACCGAAGTATTTGTTTAATTGCAATTGTAAAAATGTCGCTAACCCACACATGAAGATGTCAGTTGAGACTAAGTACGTTAATTGTTCCGTGTTATATCCGAGAGCTTTCCCAATCATCATTGGTACAAGAATCGAACCAGAGTACATGGCTAATAAATGTTGCAGCCCGAGCACCATCGATTGTGAGTGTTTTTCTTGTTGTTGCATTATAAGTCTGCCTCCTTAAATACGACCTGTCCATTTTCAAAATGTTCTAAGCGTGCTAGTGAAAAGACTGGGATACCTGTTTCTTCTAGGAGCCCACGTCCATCTTGGAATGATTTTTCAATGACGATTCCGATGGCTTCCACTTTAGCGCCGGCTTGTTCTACAATCTCGATGAGTCCTTTTGCGGCTTGTCCATTCGCTAAGAAATCGTCGACAATAAGGACTTTATCATTTTCAGAAAGATACTTACTTGCAATAGAGACGGTATTGGAGACTTGCTTTGTAAATGAATAAACTTCCGCAGTGAGAATTCCTTCATTCATCGTGATGTTCTTTGACTTCTTCGCAAAAATCATTGGAACTCCAAGCGCGTCCGCTGTATATAGTGCTGGCGCAATTCCAGACGCTTCAATCGTGACAACTTTCGTTATACCCGCAGTGGCAAACTTTTCCGCAAAGACTTTTCCAATCTCTTTCATCAAGTTTAAATCCACTTGGTGAGTGAGAAAAGAATCGACTTTAAGGATGTTTTCACCTAAAACATAGCCATCTTTTAGAATACGTTCTTCTAATGTTTTCATAAGTCCTCCTTAAAAATAATCGACAGAATAAATGCAACACCATTTCCGGTCAAAAACCGTACATTTTTAAACCGTTTGTTAGGATAGTTATGATTTTACTGTTTTTATTTTTTTAAAAAGCAACTATAAAACGTGTATTTTTTATATTTTTCACGAACGATAAACAAAGTGCTACAACGAAACATTCATTTTTAACGACTGAAACATAATAAATATCCACCGGCTAAGCCGGTGGTTTTTCAGTTTCGGGCATAGCCCTGATCTTAGAGCGACGCCTTAAGGCGCTCATGTGGCCTGCGACGAGCACCTATTTACGTTTTCCTGTAAACGGATCTTCCATTCTAATTCTAATTGTTCCGCTATATGATCTTCTTTTAATTGATTCCGTATATACTCTCCAATGGCTTTCGAATTCTTTCCGACCGTATCTACATAATACCCTCTACACCAAAATGATCTATTTCGGTATTTAAATCTTGCATTCGCCCATCTTTCAAATATCATTTGGCTACTTTTCCCTTTTAAATATCCGACAAACCCGGAAACACTCATTTTTGGTGGTATTTCCACTAACATATGAACATGATCCACGCAGACCTAGACCTCTGCTTCAATAATATTCACATGTTTCCATTCACATAACTGTCGTAACATTCTACCGACATCAAGCCTCCTTGACTCATAGAATGCCTTTCTTCTATATTTTGGTGCGAAAACGATATGATACTTACAGTTCCATTTCGTATGTGATAAACTGTGTAAGTCATCGGTATATCCCATGACAAAACCTCCTTAGTTCTTTCGATGTAGTTTGCAGACCACATACGAATTATAACTAAGGAGGCTTGTTATTTCATTATCACTCCGCTAAAGCTTTTTGGACCCCCAGACAATCCGGGGGTTTTAATTAGACCAAAATAAGCCCCGAGATTTCTCTCGGGGCTTTTCGTCAAACGTTAGAATGAATCACTCAGGTGAGATTATTCTTCGTCCTCTTTTTTCTTGCCAGTCGCAAGTAATCCTAAACCCTGCAAGAAGAGCCATATTTGCTACATTGAATACAGCTGATAAGTCTTCCACACCTGTGTTCGGTAATTCTGGTCCAGATGTTGTTGTAGTAACTTCCGGTGTTGGAGCTTCTGTTGTTGTTGTAGTTCCTGTTGTTGTAGTAACTTCCGGTGTTGGAGCTTCTGTTGTTGTTGTAGTTCCTGTTGTTGTAGTAACTTCCGGTGTTGGAGCTTCTGTTGTTGTTGGAGTTCCTGTTGTTGTAGTAACTTCCGGTGTTGGAGCTTCCGTTGTTGTTGGAGCTTCTGTTGTTGTTGGAGCTTCCGTTGTTGTTGGAGCTTCTGTTGTTGTTGGAGCTTCTGTCGTTGTTGGAGCTTCCGTTGTTGTTGGAGCTTCTGTCGTTGTTGGAGCTTCTGTCGTTGTTGGAGCTTCCGTTGTTGTTGGAGCTTCTGTCGTTGTTGGAGCTTCTGTCGTTGTTGGAGCTTCTGTTGTTGTTGGAGCTTCTGTCTGTTGTTGGAGCTTCCGTTGTTGTTGGAGCTTCTGTTGTTGTTGGAGCTTCTGTTGTTGTTGGAGCTTCCGTTGTTGTTGGAGCTTCTGTTGTTGTTGGAGCTTCTGTTGTTGTTGGAGCTTCTGTTGTTGTTGGAGCTTCCGTTGTTGTTGAGCTTCTGTTGTTGGAGCTTCCGTTGTTGTTGGAGCTTCCGTTGTTGTTGGAGCTTCTGTTGTTGGAGCTTCGTTGTTGTTGGAGCTTCTGTTGTTGTTGGAGCTTCTGTTGTTGTTGGAGCTTCTGTTGTTGTTGGAGCTTCTGTTGTTGTTGGAGCTTCTGTTGTTGTTGGAGCTTCGTTGTTGTTGGAGCTTCTGTTGTTGTTGGAGCTTCTGTTGTTGTTGGAGCTTCTGTTGTTGTTGGAGCTTCTGTTGTTGTTGGAGCTTCCGTTGTTGTTGGAGCTTCCGTTGTTGTTGGAGCTTCGTTGTTGTTGGAGCTTCTGTTGTTGTTGGAGCTTCCGTTGTTGTTGGAGCTTCTGTTGTTGTTGGAGCTTCTGTTGTTGTTGGAGCTTCTGTTGTTGTTGGAGCTTCCGTTGTTGTTGGAGCTTCTGTTGTTGTTGGAGCTTCTGTTGTTGTTGGAGCTTCCGTTGTTGTTGTAGTTGGTTTGTTTGAAGTATTCACAACTTTGATTACGTTTGAAGCATCAATTTTTTCAACTTTTGAAGTATATCCATCAGGAGTGTTCACTTCTTCTACTGAGTACTCAATTTTCTTACCGTCTTTAATACCAGGTAAGTTAGTAAAATCAGCTTTCCAACCAGAAGCTTTCGTCAACGTCTTAGTCATACCTCCCAATTTTTGACCATCTGCCAATAATTGAACAGTAATGTCTTTACGATCAGATTCGCTATCTCCAACCCATTCTTTTTGAACTGTAACAGTTTTGTCACCAGTCACCCAGAAATTCAATTCTGTGTTTTTCCAGAACGCTGGATCTTCTTGTGGAGTTGTAATTTCGTCAGATTTCAATGTAGCGTTGTTGACTACGCTAATTGTAGTCTTAGGAATTAATGTTTGGTATTCAATGATGAAATCTTCGTCTGAAGCTGTTTTGAAAACATCACTAACTTCAGATAAGTTTACAGTAAATCCGTTGCCATCTGCATCGAATTTAATATATTTCCAGAAATACCAACCTGAAGCAACCTCTCTACCACCTTTTGTTAATTTGAATGATGGTTTTAAGTAAGTTCCCACAAAGAATTCATGTGCTGCGTGGTTCGCTGCAGGAGAAAAAGTAATTTTAGAGTAATCTACCGCTGGAGCTTGAATGCGGTCTGTTACCACTGGATTTGTCAATGCTTGTTTTTTGCCATCTCCATTGATACGGATGAACCATTTTGTAAGATAGTAGTCATCCCCAACATTCATCCATGCATAGTTTTCAGACACATCTAATTTGAATTGCTTAGCTACATAGTCCCCAGTAAGGTTGTATTTATTAATCAAAGTTTCAAATACACCAGATCCCTCAGGACGTGTGATGATAACTGATTCAGAACCTACTCTTGCAGTAGCTGTTTTATTCCCAGGATTGCCTGGTGTGTTATCCCATTCCACTTTGTATGAGAATCCACCTTTTACATTTTTGGGCATTGATTCGATTGCTTTTTTGAAAGTAAAAGTAATCTTTTTACCTGACATCGAAACAGTCGCTACTTCAGCACCGTTTGCTTGTAGTGATTGTGTTGCGACTTCAGTGAAATTGGTACCTTCAGGAGCATCGATGGTGAACGTATCCCCTTCTTTAACAGATTTACCTGTTAAATCCCAGTCAAAAGAAAATGTAACCTTTTGACCAATTGCTGTTGCTTTTACGTTTGTAATTGTTGGTGTTACTGTAGCCGCATTAACAGGTTGCAGTGAAGTTAATCCTAAAATTGCCCATACAATCATCGCAACGAAAGCTACTGTTTTCTTGAAGTTAGATTTCATTTTTTTCCTCCATTCCTTTTTCTGACTCTGTGGTCTCATCTTGTTTAAACGCCCAAAAACGTTGTCCCACGTAATTTAATAATACAAATAATCCCATGCCAATCCCGAGTGCAATATACCCTTGTAATCTCTCTCCTGCTCCTTGGAAAAGATACAAGGCTAAAGGTTTTGCAACTCCATATGCTAAAAAGTAACATACGGATACGTTAATCGCGAATCGGGCAATGGATCTCTTACTTGTTTCCTTCACCTCAAACGTATATTTCTTATTAAGGAAATAACTTAAAATACTCCCGCATAAGTAATTTAACGCTGATGAAGTCCAGTAATTGATATCGTAAGAAAACCATTGAAGGTGATCTAGTATATAAAAACTGGAAAACATAATAGCCGTTCCGAACAATGTATTTATAATTCCAACGACGATAAATTTTTAAGAACGTCTTATCAAATATTTTTGAGTAGTTTATTTTTCAAATTGTTTCCTCCAAATTTACCCTCATCAGACATATTATACACTTTTTTTCATAAAAAGCACAACTTACGACAAAATTTTCATAAGTTGTGTCATTATTTTTCTGTTTGTTTCCAAAGATTACTCTTCTTCGTCTTCTTCGTCGAAGTCTTTATCTAAATCTTCGTCATCGATGATAATTAAATCTTCTTCAACACTTGTTTCGTCTACTAAGTCTTCATCTGCACCTAGTTCGTTCAAGTCAGAACGGTAAGCGTCGATTTCGTCTTCCTCTTCCACATCATCGTCAAGATCCACATCGATATCGTCGTCTAAGTCATCACTATCAAGTTCTTCATCGTCAACAAGTTCTTCATCTTCTGGATCATCATCGTTGTAATCGATAAGATCATCTTCAGAACCAAATGCGTTAACTTTCTTACGTTTCTTACGAGGTTTCTTCACTTCTTCATCTTCCATAGATGTCGCGATTTCTTCATCGATAGAATCGATTGGGTACCAAGCGCGTAATCCCCAACGGTTATCTCCAAGTGAGATAAAACTTCCGTCGATATTTAAATCTGTATAGAAGCGAGCCATACGTGATTCTAACGCTTCGTCACTTAATTCCATGTATTCTTGGATTTCTACTAATAATTGGTTGAAATCTAAACTTCATTCTTAGCTTCTAAAATAGCATGCGCTACTTCGACCATTGATAATTCGTTTTTATTAATGCCATCGAGTTTCTTTAATTCCAATGGTTACACTTCCTTTCCTGTTCATCCTAAACAGTATAGCACAGATTCTTCATATTGTGCTACTTTAGAGAGATTTTTTTATGCATTTTCTCCTGTTTGTAAATGGAACGTCACAAGCGAGCTTGTAATCAGCTGTCTTTGTTGGAATAACTGATATTCCAGAACTACTAGCATGGTCTCTTCTGTTTCTTCCACGTGTAGTTGTTTTGTCTGAATATCAAAATGCATTTGACGACCAGCACCTAATTCATAAATCCCTTTAGTTGCCTTTGTTTATTGAATTCCATTTTACTACGCGCATCACCTTGTCGATGAAGCGTCACATGCGGCACATCCCCCGTCGTATCCACTTCTACTTTCACACGCGTATTCGTCTCATCCTCTACATAACTAAGCACAAAACCAGAGTCCTTACGAAGACGAGTTGCATCCGCTAGCATCCGCTGCTTCATCGTTTCCCCGCCTTGACTTAAAACCGTCTCAATCGTTAACTTCACATTCCATCCCCCTCTCAAGTACGCTTTCTCCCTTTCTGGATTCTTATTGGGCAAGCAAACTCCACGTTGCAATCCCCAATTCTAAAAAGATTTGCGAATTCAAAAAAGTCTTTGATGGTGGAGAATTTTTCGGATTCTATAGTAGCAGTAATAGGAAAAGCATTAAAACGAATAAGGGGGAGTTAGGAATTTATTTCCTTACTCCCCCTTTGAGGCTTTAAAGGCGAGAGACTTCGGCTCGAGCCGCTGCCCTATTACAGCTACTATGAAGACATCCGAAAAAATTCGAAGCCATCAAACATATATTTTTTAGTATTTCGCTAACTCTTCTTGTAATAGTTGGTTAACAACGCCAGGGTTTGCTTTCCCTTTCGTTTGCTTCATAATCTGCCCAACTAAGAATCCAACAGCGCGGTCTTTACCATTCTTGAAGTCTTCAATAGATTGCGCATTGTTCGCCAACACATCTTGAATAATCGGTAATAACTGAGCAGGATCACTCAATTGAATCATCCCGTGTTTTTCAACAACACCTTTTGCCGTTCCGCCTTCTTCTGCTAATAACAAGAATACTTTCTTCGCTAATTTCGAACTGATAGTTCCGTCCGCAATTAACTGAATCATTTCTGCTAAGCTTTCTGGCGTTAACTTCAAGTCTTTCAATTCTAATTTCTTGCTGTTCATATGTGCTGAGATGTCACCCATTAACCAGTTTGAGGCTTGTTTAGGATCGGCACCAGCAGCAACTGTTGCATCGAAGAAATCAGACATTTCTTTTGTTAATGTTAAGACCATTGCATCATATTCCGGCAAGCCAAATTCGCTAACATAACGTTCACGACGTTTGCTTGGCATTTCAGGAATAGAAGCACGCACTTCTTCAATCCATTCATTTGAGATTTGGAAGTTTGGTAGGTCTGGTTCTGGGAAGTAACGGTAGTCACTTGAACCTTCTTTGACACGCATTAAGATCGTTTGACCAGTCGCATCATCAAAACGACGTGTTTCTTGTAGGATTTCTCCTCCATTACGTAGAACGTTCGCTTGACGAACTTCTTCGAACGCTAACCCTTTACGTACGTTGTTAAATGAGTTTAAGTTTTTCAACTCTGTTTTTGTACCGAATTTTTCTTGCCCATAAGGACGGATTGAAATGTTCGCGTCACAACGCATTGAACCTTCTTCCATCTTCACGTCAGAAACACCTGTAAACATGATGATTTGACGAAGTGCTTCAAGGTACGCATACGCTTCTTCAGGAGAACGCATATCCGCTTCCGATACGATTTCAATCAGTGGAGTTCCTTGGCGGTTTAAGTCCACATAAGAGAATCCGTCTGTTCCGTGCGTATTTTTACCCGCATCTTCTTCAAGGTGAACACGTTCAATACGAATACGTTTTGTTTGTCCTTCGACTTCGATATCAATCCAGCCGTCATGACCGATTGGGTAATCGAATTGAGAGATTTGGTACGCTTTTGGATTATCAGGGTAGAAATAGTTTTTACGGTCGAATTTTGTATCTTGAGAAATGGTACAGTTCAACGCAAGCGCTGCACGCATTCCGAATTCTAACGCGCGTTTATTCACGACAGGAAGTACCCCTGGATATCCCCAGTCGATGACGTTTGTATTTGTATTTGGTTCCGCACCGAAATGCGCTGGTGATGGAGAGAACATTTTTGAATCAGTTTTTAATTCAACGTGGCACTCTAAACCAATAATTGTTTCAAAGTTCATGTCATTGTTCCTCCTTATAATTGTGGGCGGCGTAAGTAGTAATCATTTGCTTGTTCAAATGCATACGCTGCTTGGTAAATCGTTTTTTCTTGGAAGTAATTTCCGATTAATTGAATTCCGACTGGTAGGCCTTCGTTTGTGAAGCCAGCAGGAACTGAAATCGCTGGTAATCCAGCTAAGTTTACAGGAACTGTTAATAAGTCCGCCATGTACATTGCGATTGGGTCGTCACTATGTGCGCCTAATCCGAAATGCTGCAGAAGTCGTTACAGGTCCTAAGATTAAATCATAGTTTTCAAATACTTTTGCAAAGTCTTGTTTGATTAAAGTACGTACTTGACCAGCTTTCTTGAAGTAAGCATCGTAATAACCAGAACTTAAACTGAATGTTCCAAGCATGATACGACGTTTTACTTCCATTCCGAACCCTTCTGAACGACTCTTCACGTATAAATCTTCTAATGTTTCTGCTTCTGTAGAACGGTGACCGTAACGGATTCCATCGAAACGTTGTAAGTTCGAAGATGCTTCAGATGAAGCGATGATATAGTACGCTGGAATTCCGTATTTAGAGTGAGGTAGGCTCACTTCTTCAACGATAGCTCCCATTTCACGGTATTGGTCAGCCGCTTTTAAGCACAGCTGCTTGAACTTCAGCGTCCACACCTTCTGCAAAATATTCTTTTGGCAACGCGATACGCATGCCTTTAATGTCGCCTGTTAATCCCTTTATGGTAAGCAGGCACTTCTTGTGACACACTTGTTGAATCACGGTGGTCATATCCAGAAATCGCGCTTAATACTAAGGCGTTATCTTGAACGGTACGTGTAAATGGTCCGATTTGGTCTAAGCTTGACGCAAAGGCAATCAAACCGTAACGAGAAATACGACCATATGTTGGTTTCATTCCAACAATCCCTGTGAAACTTGCAGGTTGGCGGATAGAGCCCCCTGTATCAGAACCTAGAGATGCTAGTACTTCACCTGAAGCAACTGCTGCAGCAGAACCACCTGAAGATCCACCAGGTACTTTTGTTAAGTCCCAAGGATTTTTTGTTTTCTTGAAGTAAGAAGTTTCTGTTGAACCACCCATGGCAAATTCGTCCATGTTTAGTTTCCCAACGTTCACCGCACCTTCTGCTTTTAATAATTCCATTACGTGCGCGTCATAAATTGGGTTGAAGTCTTCTAACATACGGTTTGAAGCAGTTGTTAAAAGGTCGCGCGTTACGATATTGTCTTTAATCCCGATTGGAAGACCTTGAAGAAAGCTTCTTCACCGTAGCCTTTTTACGTCAGCAGCTTCTGCTTGTTTGCAGTGCTTCTTCTTCATTTAATGTCACGAACGCTTCTACTTTAGGTTCTCAAAGCATGGATACGTTCGAATGTTTCTTTTTGTTAATTCAACAGACGTGAATTCTTTATTACGAAGGCCTTCGTGAAGCTCAACTAATGTTTTTGTTTTTCGATAATACTCATGCTTCACCCTCCTCGTTTTCACCCATAATTGCAGGCACTTGAATAAATCCATCTTCGCTTGTTTTTACATTACGCATTAACAAGTCGCGGTCTGTTCCTTTTTCAGCAACGTCTTCACGCATCACATTTACTAATGGATATCCGTGAGTTGTGACAGGCACACCCGTTGTATCTACTTCGTTTAATTGTTCCACCATATCAATGATATCGCTCATTTGTTCTGTAAAATGAAGGATTTCATTGTCGGCAAAAGTTAGCTTTGCAAGTTTGGCAACGTGTCTAACTTCTTTTTCCTCAATGGCCATGTTTTTTCCTCGCTTTCAAAATCAATACTTTTCTATTTTAAAAGGCACTTGTGCCTCCGTCAATGTTAATCAAAGATATGGTATGTGAAGACGCCTTGTGACATATCTTGTAATAAGAATGCCTCCACTCCGTTAATCGAACTAATACGAACTTCGACCGGTGTTTTCTTCGGCAAGTATTTATTCGCAACGTCGGTTACGTGCTGTGCTAGAGCGATAATTTCAGACTCCCCATAGAACTGCGTCATGATATTTACGACCATTTTCTTCGCAACGTTATCTTGATACATCACTCGAGCCGTTACCCCCGATAAGTTCGGGAAGAAGTTTTGGACTTCTGTTCTGAAGTTTTCAAATGCCGTAGACTCCTCTGTCGCAGATTCGTTCACTAAAGGCAGGACAATGACTTTTTGGTTCACGTTTGACCAGTTTGTAATTTCTGTTCCCTCTACGGAAGTCGCTTCAAGAAGGTACACTCCTCCGCCGATATCATCTTTAGGCGCTTGACGGAATACTCCAAACACGATAGGCTACAGCCTTCAACGCATCGTTTTTGACGTAAACGTGTTAGAAATCGTATTCGCAATCTCTTTTGCTTTGGCAATCAACACTTCATCTGAAATCTCCGTTTCAGCATCTTTTCCATCGTTCGTGTAGTAATCCACACTGTTCATCGCAATCCCGATGCTAATTCCACCTAACTCAAAGTTGTTTTCCGTTTGAATCATGTAGTCTTGTTCAAGAATCTGTGCTAAGTACATTGGTACGCGGCCTGTAGGAGACGTATCTCCATTATCAGCCGGGTTTAACCCATCTGGATTTTTATCACTCTTACGCGCAATCCATTTAGCCGTTGTTTCCGCATCGATAATTTGGCCTTCTCTAAAGAAGTATTGGTTCGTTGGGAACACGCTTCTTGAAAGGTCAATCAATCCTGCCTCAAAGTTCTTTAAGTTAAACCTGTATTTAAGCTTAAAGTTGCTCCACGGTTTTGGCTCACTTCATACTTTCCATTTGTAATGAGCGCGCGATAAAAATTATTCGATAATTGATTTGTTGTTGATTGAACTACTTTTGCATTTGCATCTTTATTCGTATTGGTAGCTTGGTTGATTCGCTCTTGTAACATCTGCACAGGCAGCTAATGATACAACACTTGCTAAACCAAGTAATCCCAATCGTAATGTTTTTCTCATGTGATGTCCTTTCTATGCAAGAGAATCGAGAAATTGTTGCTCGCTCCACACTTCGATTCCTAGGTCATTTGCCTTAGTTAATTTACTTCCAGCAGAATGCCCCGCAATCACCACATCCGTCTTCTTCGAAACAGATCCGGTCACTTTTGCTCCAATCGATTCGAGTTTTTCTTTTGCATCTTGTCTTGTTAATTGTTCTAAAGTCCCTGTTAATACGACCGTCTTGCCGCTGAGGACGTGTCCTGAGGCAGCTGAGTCATCTTTTGTCACTCCAAGATAGGTCATATTGACGCCTCTATCTTGCAATTCTTGAATTAATTCTTGAGCAGATGGTTGTTCAAAATAAGTTTTTACACTATAAGCAATAATATCACCTAAACCATCAATTTCCAACAATTGTTCAATGCTCGCTTCTTGCAGAGCCGTCATCGTTTTGAAATGTTGCGCTAATTCTTTCGCCGCCTTGGTGCCGACATGACGGATCCCAAGCCCTGTAAGCAGGCGTTCGAGGGAGTTTTCTTTACTCTTCTCAATGGCTTCTAAGATGTTTTCCGCGCTCTTTTGTTGCACTTTGTCTAAAGCAAGTAACTGTTCTAGCGTTAATTTATATAAATCTGCCACATCCAAGACAAGCCCTTCTTCAAAAAGTTGCTTGATGACACGTGGCCCAATTCCACTCATATTCATCGCATTTCGTGAAACAAAGTGGCTCAATCCTTCTGTCAATTGAGCAGAACATTTTGGATTCAAGCAGCGAATCGCCACCTCTTCTTCCAAATGTTCTAATTTTTCATGACAGACCGGACAAGTCGTTGGAAACTCGTACGGCTGACTCGTTGCAGGACGTTTCTCTAAAATCACGCGTGTGACTTCTGGAATAATGTCTCCAGCCTTATGAATCACAACGGTATCTTCTAGACGGATGTCGCGCTCCTTAATCAAGTCAATATTATGCAAGCTCGCACGGCTTACCGTCGTTCCTGCTAGTTGAACGGGATCCATCACCGCAGTCGGTGTCACCACCCCTGTACGTCCAACCGTCCACTCGATATCGCGGACAACCGTTTGTGCTTCTTCGGCTGGGAATTTATACGCGATTGCCCAACGTGGAGCTTTCACCGTAAAGCCGATTTCTTCTTGAGCGGCAAAGTCATTCACCTTAATCACCATACCGTCAATTTCGTATGGTAAATCTGGACGCTTCGCTGCAATCGTCTCGATATAATTCCATACTTCATCAATCGTTTGGCATTTTAATCGCTCTGGATTTGTGACAAAACCAATCTCTGCCATTTTCTCTAACAGTTCTTCTTGTGTTGAAACGTTCAGTTCTTCCACGCTTGGACTGCTGTAAAGAAAGACAGATAAGTTTCGCTTCGCCGCAATTTTTGGATCGAGCTGTCTGAGACTTCCTGCCGCCGCATTTCTTGGGTTGGCAAAGACTTCAAGCCCTTCTTCTTCACGCGACTGGTTTAATGCTACGAATGATTTCTTCGGCATATAACATTCTCCGCGCACTTCGATATTCCAAGGTTCTTTGAGAGAAAGCGGCACAGATTTAATCGTGCGGACATTCCCTGTTACGTCTTCCCCAGTCGTTCCGTCACCACGAGTCGCTCCAAGTACAAGCTGTCCGTCCTGATACGTCAACGCGATTGAGAGTCCATCGATTTTCAATTCACATACATATTCAATGGCACGGTTCGTCAATTTACGAAGACGTGCATCGAATTCTTCCAAGTCTTCTTTTGAGAAAGCATTTGAAAGGCTGAGCATTGGATTCTTGTGCGTCACCTTCTGGAACTGGTCGAGCACTTCTCCACCCACA
>BNJU01000635.1_pt1 | contig 21436 bp, 34 predicted proteins | sample 8539281 | NCBI WGS metagenome assembly BNJU01 (sample SAMD00202456, study PRJDB9452) | human saliva metagenome | isolation source: human saliva | place: Japan
AACATTTTAACAATCAAAAGGGATTAAACAGACTCTTAGAAGCTAACAAAAAAGACTAGACAAGTCTAGCCTTTCTTATTAATTAGAATTTTTTTACGTTTACGAGCTGCTTCTGATTTACGTTTACGTTTTACAGAAGGTTTTTTTCATAGAATTCACGTTTGCGTGTTTCTTGAAGAGTACCAGCTTTAGTAACTGCACGTTTGAAACGACGAAGAGCATCGTCAAGAGATTCATTCTTACGTACTACTGTTTTTAGACATTTTTCACTCCCTTCAAGTTCAAGATCTACTCTATTTTACACGGAATAAAGAAAAATTGTCAAGAAAAATGAAATTCTCCCAAATCATTCAATTTAAATTTTTACAAAATTTTTCCCTTACACCTAACCTAGTTCTCCCACTTATAAAAATTCATTCCAGACGGCCAAATAATTCATTTATTTCACACTCAATGGAATCTAGATATTTCCCATAATCTGACGGTAAATCAGAAATGATATACAGATCCTGACTATCAAAAATGCCAGACAAGATGTTTAAGTATCTGCTCTTGAATAAAATGTAAAATCCTTTAGTTGAGCTAAACTGATAGCTTCTATCTTTTGCTAAATACTGACAAAAAGCAGAAAGTGCAGAACAATCAAATTTGTCTTCTTCATATCAATACCTATAACATTTCTTTTTTCAAGAATTAATAATTCTCAAAAAAATGGAGATTATATATTCTTCTTTTCAAGGGAAAATCTATCATACACCCTACTATTAGAACTATTGTACCACTTTCAGAAAAACTGTATTCATTTTTGAACATATCCAGACCAAAAAACCACCCAATCCATAGGATCGAATGGTCTTTAATGATTAAAAATCTTATTTCTTTAACAAGCTGAGTGCTGCTGCATCTGCGATAATAGTCACATCTGGATGGTTTTGCAGGCTGCTTGCTGGAAGACTTTCTGTCACAGGACCTTCAACAGTTCCAGCGATAGCTTCTGCTTTTTGATTCCCCATAAGCAAAGAGAAGGATAGATTTAGCATCCAAAATATTTTTAATCCCCATTGAAATAGCTTGTGTTGGAACATCTTCAATCTTCTCAAAGAAGCGTGCGTTAGCTTCGATAGTAGACTGGTCAAGCTCTACAAGGTGAGTTTGGCTATCAAATGGTGTGCCTGGTTCATTAAAGCCAATATGACCATTGCGACCAATTCCTAAGATTTGTAGGTCAACTGGATGGTCAGCAAGAATTTGGTTGTAGCGTTCTACTTCTGCTTCTGCATTATCCTTGACACCACGTGGCAAGAAACTTTCTTTAAATGGTTTCTTGTTGAATAGATTTTTCTTGCATAAAGTAACGGTATGATTGAGGATTGTCCCCATCAAGACCTACGTACTCATCCAAAGTTTCACACTTGTGAGATTTGAAAAAAATCAAGATCGCTCTCAACGATTTGTTGGTAAAATTCAAGAGGGCTACTTCCTGTTGCAAGTCCCAATGTTTGTGCACCGTTTTTCCAATTTTTTTCTTTTAAGATATCAAAAAGCAACTTTTCCACCTTCAATTGGATTTTTCCACTTGAATAACTTTCATAATTTTTGTCCTCCATATTCTTTATTTTTATTATATGGTATAGACCAATTTTTTTGTCAAGTGAAAACGGTTTTATTTTTTTGTTGAAAATATAAATATACTAAACAAATCAATTAAGAGTTCTACCCTTACAAAAAAAGAGGAGTTTGACGTCCTCTCTAAATCTTCTATCAGAAAGCACTTCCTGATTATATTTTTAGAAAATGATTCTTTTTCTTATATTATTTTTTTACGTTTAGCAACCAAACTCAATCCAACTAAACCAAGTGCTACTCCTAAAACGATTAAGACTGTAGTTTTCTGTTCACCTGTTTTTCGGTAACTCATTAGCCTTTTTTTCTTTTTAGGCGTTGACGATGTTACTGGTGCTGGAGGTGTTACTGGACCTGGAGGTGTTACTGGACCTGGAGGCGTTACTGGGACCTGGAGGTGTTACTGGACCTGAGGCGTTACTGGACCTGGAGGTGTTACTGGACCTAGAGGTGTTACTGGACCTGGAGGCACTGGTGGTTGATAAGTGTTAATCAAGACTAGGTTCGTTTCGTTTTTCTCGAACTGTTTTTTTGATACATATCCCTCAGGAACATTGACTTCACTAATTGTATAGCTAATCATTTTTTTCCTGCTATATATTTCGGAAGATTTGTAAAAGTATGAGTCCAATTATTATCTTCGTTTAAAATAACTTCTGGCCCTACTTTACTTCCATCAGCATAGAGTTGTACCTTAATGCTATTTGGGCGTTTTTCCTGCTTTATTATCAGCATCCTCCCAAAAGCTTGCTGACTTTTTAATTCTGTCACTTCAGGAGTATCAGGAATATTAGGGACATGTATTAGTGATGATATAGTTTTGTCTGATCAATATCTGTCGTATACCCCTCAACTTTGTCTTCTGCTACAGTATAAACAATTGCATTTCCTTCAGCATCATTTTTCAGGTAGCTGATCAAATGATAAAGTTCCAATTATCTTCTGATTTTACTGATTTACTTGCTACTTCTTTACCGTTAGCCAATAGACGAACAGTTATAACATCTGGACGGATGCCAGCTTTATTATCAGCATCATTCCCATATTTTTCTTACCTTTTATACTTGTAGTTCCTCGATAAAGTATTGGTAAATGTAGTTTCCTCTTCACCGTATGACACTGTTCCCTTTTTGATACCATCATCATCCGTTACTGTTACAGTAACCTTTAGTTCATGGCTATCATAATCGTAATTATCAGTGCTTTCAGGAAGAACTTCACGAATGATATAGTTGTAAACTCCTTCTTTTTTTATACTTAATAGCATTGAAGGTTACACTTCCATCTTCAGCATTTTTTACAATTTGAAGAGGTTCACTAGGGTTTGCAGCATCATAAAGTGCAAAGTTAAACTGATCTTTTTCTAGTGTTTTCCCTTTTAAAGTTTTGTGAGCCTTTAAGATAACTGATTCTGATTTTTCAGCGTTACCAAAACCTGACCCTGACTCTAGACGGACTTCACGTACCATACTACGTGTCTTAAAATTTGTGGCAGACCATGCCAAATTATTCGATACTAATGAACCTGCAGGAACTCCATCTGGTAATTTAGTAGAGTATTCAATATACATTGCCCAATGATAGTTATCTCCAAATGGAATCGTAAAGCCTGTGATTCCTCCTTGAGCATTTTTAGTGAATACTGCCTTGTTTGAAAAGTTATCTGATGGCTCTAACGTGAGAATATGAGCCTCATTACGAATTTTTGTTGGTTGTGTATCATAACGAACAGCTCTAAATGATCTCAGGAATTAAGGTTTGTCCATCCCCAAAAGTATCCGTAATTGTCATCCCACGAATCATATCTTGATTGGCATTCAAGAGAATACGCCACTTAATAATACTTGGATCTGTATCATCTTGATAACCGTATTTCATCTCATAGTCGCCTGCTTCACCACTATCTTGTTTGTACTTGAAAGCTATAAGTCTTATGACCAATGGTAACAGTAACTGGTTGACTCTCCTTAACGACTTCTCGATTAATCGTTAAATTAAATTGTAAAGAAAGCTCTTTATTCTCAGGTCTCTTAGAAAAATAATCTGTAAAAGTTACCGTAACTTTTCCTGTACTAGGATCTGTTTGAGCAATACCAACCTTCGTGCCCTTACTATTTGTAACGTCAAAGGTCAAATTTGTAATCAATCTGAGCTCTCTAGGAATATCTAAAATCAATTGATCATTCTCAGAGATATTCTGACTATCTGGAAAAAGTTAATTGATAAGTTGCGATTAAACGTTCCCCAGCAATAACTTCCACATCATCACTCAATTCAAGACCAGATCTCTCATGAATAATCTTAGTATCAAGATTAGAACCCGTCACCGAATCTGCTTGAACTGTTTTTGATAATTTAACTATTGATAAGCTCTATTAGCAAAAAAACATTAAAAAAAAATGTTAAACATTTAGACAATTTATGCTTCATAATAACCTCCTTTACGATTAGAAAACATTTGATTATCCAATCAAATTATACCATACTTATTTAAAAAAATGTACAATTACTGACCATTTGTTTAATTAATTTTAAAGTTTTATATTTATTCAAAGTTTTCGGTTTTCTTAAATAAATTATAAAACAAAAAGAGAGGCATTAACCTCTCTTCTTGCGATTACATACACTTATTTAATAAAATGTATAACCAACTTTAGAATATCTTTTGTTAAGATACTCAAAGATAAATCTTGAATCATTCTAGAAAACTAGAAATATTAAGCTTCATCTTCTTTTTTGCGTTTCGCAACCAAACCTAGACCTACAAGGCCAAGTGCAGCACCAAGTGCAGCAAGTCCAGATTTAGATTGTTCACCAGTGTTTGGCAACTCAGGACCTTTAGGTTTTTTTTTGGTGGTGTTACTGGTGTTGGCGGTGTTGGTGGTGTTGGTGGTGTTGGTGGTGTTGGTGGTGTTGGTGGTGTTGGCGGTGTTGGTGGTGTTGGTGGTGTTGGTGGTGTTGGCGGTGTTGGCGGTGTTGGTGGTGTTGGCGGTGTTGGCGGTGTTGGCGGTGTTACCTTGTTGTTAAACTCAGTATCTTCAGGCATTTGTGAAGTAAGAGTCAACACTTTACCATCCTTAGTTACAGTAACTCCAACAGTCGCTACCATCTTATCGTACTCAACTCCAGCCTCTGTACCTTTCACTTCTTCTACATGATAGATATAAGTACCTTCTTGACCACGTTTGAATTCAAGAGCTGAGAACTTGATCTTTACCTTCAGCATCATTGCTTACGGTTTCAATCACGTTACCATCTTTGTCTTTCAATACGAAGCTGAATTCACCGGCTTTCAACGCACGACCTTCCAATTTCTTAGTGAAGTTGAATTCAACTTTAACTGGAATATTAACAACACGTTTTTCAGTTGGTTTTTTCTGGTTTTTTTCAACTGATTTCTTAGTTGGATCATATTGGTGAACAATTTGAGAAGCTGTATTTTCAATATCTACACCTTCTTTAGCAGTTCCCTTGATACGTGCTGGAATATCAAACTTGTAGTAACGTCCAAATGCTAATTTAGCAGTGTCGATTACTTGAGTATTTTCAGCATCTCCAAGAGACTTAGTCAAGTCAGCCTTAGATGTAGCAGTAATGACACCCATCCACAATTGAGATATCAAACTTAGCTGTGACATCATCACCAGTTACTGAATCATAAGCTTTAATATCAGCTACATTAACATTCAAGTTTTCGCTGTCATATTTATCTGTAATACCAACAGATTGAATATTGTGAGCTTCAGTGAATTTAGTTGTATCCAACCATACTTGGTAAACAACCTTATCACCTTTATGGAGTGTTTGAGTATTGATATTTTGCTTTTTCATTATTATCAACTTTGTCCACATATGGATCATTGTTGGTATCTGCTACTTTATCAGTCAACTCTTTATCATCATCAACGAGTTTATTTCCAGTGATATCAAATTTCTCTTCATTAAGAATATATTTCTCTGGATTGAACTCAGGAGTTTCTGGTGGAGTTACACGGTTGTTAAATTCTTTATCCGCAATGTCGCCTACAGTCGCGATAAGAACTTTAGCTGTTCCATCGTGTTTAACTGTAACTGTTACATTCGCTTTCATTGTGTCGTATGTAACGGTTGCGTCTGAGCCTTTTAACTTCTTCTACTGTGTAGTTGTGTACGCCTTCTTGGCCTTTTCTTGAACTCGAAAGTTTGAGAACTTAACGTTTACCAGATGCATCGTTGCTTACAGTTTCAAGAGTCTTACCTTCTGAATCTTTAAGAACGAAGCTGAATTCGTTAGCTTTTAAGCTCACGGCCTTCCAAACGTTTAGTGAAGTTGAATTCCACTTCAACTGGTACGTTGTTAACACGTTTTTCAGTTGGTTTGCTTGGTTTTTCAACTTTCTTCGTTGTTGGGTTGTAGTAGTTAACTACTTGAGCCGCAGTATTTTTCAATATCCACACCACCAGGTACATCAGCTTTAACTGTTGTTGGGATGTCGAACTTGTAGTAACGTCCGAATGCGAACTTTAGTTGTGTCGATGACTTGAGTGTTTTCTGCATCGCCAAGTGACTTCGTGAAGCCAGCTTTAAGAGTTGCAGTGATCACACCGTTGTTAACAGTGATATCGAATTTAGCTGTAACATCATCACCTGTTACTGAGTCGTAGGCTTTGATCTTAGTAGCATCAAGATCCAATTTAGTTTCATCGTAGTCATCTGAGATTCCTACTGATTGGATGTTGTCCTTGTTAGCTGCGTCAAATTTAGTTGTATCCAACCATACTTGGTAAACCAATTTATCGCCACGTTTAACAGTCTTAGTATTCAAGTTTTGAGCTTCGTTGTTTGATGCATCATCCGCATATGGGTTGGCATTTGTATCTGCGTACTTATCTGCCAACTCTTTATCATCGTCAACGAGCTTGTCACCAGTGATATCGAATTTCTCTTCAGAAACAACGTATTTCTCTGGTTGGAACTTAGGTTCTTCTGGAGGTGTGACACGGTTGTTAAATTCTTTATCCGCAATGTCGCCTACAGTCGCGATAAGAACTTTAGCTGTTCCATCGTGTTTCACTGTAACTGTTACATTCGCTTTCATTGTGTCGTATGTAACGGTTGCGTCTGAGCCTTTAACTTCTTCTACTGTGTAGTTGTGTACGCCTTCTTGGCCTTTCTTGAACTCAAGTTTAGAGAACTTAACGTTACCAGATGCATCGTTTGCTTACAGTTTCAAGAGTCTTACCTTCTGAATCTTTTAAGAACGAAGCTGAATTCGTTCGCTTTCAATTCACGACCTTCCAAGCGTTTAGTGAAGTTGAATTCACTTCAACTGGTACGTTGTTCACACGTTTTTTTCAGTTGGTTTGTTTGGTTTTTTTCAACTTTCTTAGTTGTTGGGTTGTAGTAGTTAACTACTTGAGCCGCAGTATTTTCAATATCCACACCACCAGGTACATCAGCTTTAACTGTTGTTGGGATGTCGAACTTGTAGTAACGTCCGAATGCGAATTTAGTTGTGTCGATCACTTTGAGTATTTTCTGCATCGCCAAGTGACTTAGTGAAGCCAGCTTTAAGGGTTGCAGTAATCACACCGTTGTTAACAGTGATATCGAATTTAGCTGTAACATCATCACCTGTTACTGAATCGTAGGCTTTGATCTTAGTAGCGTCAAGATCCAACTTAGCTTTCATCGTAGTCATCTGAGATTCCTACTGATTGGATGTTGTCCTTGTTAGCTGCGTCGAATTTAGTTGTATCCAACCATACTTGGTAAACCAACTTGTCGCCACGTTTCACAGTCTTAGTATTGATGTTTTGAGCTTCGTTGTTAGACGCATCGTCCGCATATGGGTTGGCATTTGTATCTGCGTACTTATCTGCCAATTCTTTGTCATCGTCAACGAGCTTGTCACCAGTGATATCGAATTTCTCTTCAGAAACAACGTATTTCTCTGGTTGGAACTTAGGTTCTTCTGGAGGAGTTACGACGGTTGTTGAACTCTTTATCAGCGATATCGCCAACAGTTGCTACAAGAACTTTAGCTGTTCCATCGTGTTAAACAGTTACTGTTACATTCGCTTTCATGGTATCGTATGTAACGGTTGCGTCTGTTCCAGCTACTTCTTCAACTGTGTAGTTGTGAACGCCTGCTTGTTCTTTCTTGAATTCGATAGCTGAGAACTTAACGTTACCTGATGCATCATTGCTTACAGTTTCAAGAGTCTTACCTTCTGAATCTTTAAGAACGAAGCTGAATTCGTTAGCTTTCAACTCACGGCCTTCAATTTCTTAGTGAAGTTGAATTCTACTTGTACTGGTACGCTATTGACACGTTTTTCAGTTGGTTTGCTTGGTTTTTCAACTTTCTTCGTTGTTGGGTTGTAGTAGTTGACTACTTGCGCTGCAGTATTTTCGATATCTACACCAGCTGCCACATCAGCTTTCACTGTTGTTGGGATGTCAAACTTGTAGTAACGTCCGAATGCGAACTTAGTTGTATCGATGACTTGAGTGTTTTCTGCATCGCCAAGTGACTTCGTGAAGCCAGCTTTAAGAGTTGCAGTAATGACTCCACCTTCAACTGTGATATCGAATTTAGCTGTGACATCATCACCTGTTACTGAATCGTAAGCTTTGATCTTAGTAGAATCAAGATCCAACTTAGTTTCATCGTAGTCATCTGAGATTCCTACTGATTGGATGTTGTCCTTGTTAGCTGCGTCAAATTTAGTTGTATCCAACCAAACTTGGTAAACCAATTTATCGCCACGTTTAACAGTCTTAGTGTTGATGTTTTGATTTTTTTCGTTGTTTGATGCATCATCCGCATATGGGTTGGCATTTGTATCTGCGTACTTATCTGCCAACTCTTTGTCATCGTCAACGAGCTTATCGCCTGTGATATCGAATTTTCTTCAGAAACAACGTATTTCTCTGGTTGGAACTTAGGTTCTTCTGGAGGAGTTACACGGTTGTTAAATTCTTTATCCGCAATGTCGCCTACAGTCGCGATAAGAACTTTAGCTGTTCCATCGTGTTTCACTGTAACTGTTACATTCTGCTTTCATTGTGTCGTATGTAACGGTTGCGTCTGTTCCTTTAACTTCTTCTACTGTGTAGTTGTGTACGCCTTCTTGGCCTTTCTTGAACTCAAGTTTAGAGAACTTAACGTTACCAGATGCATCGTTGCTTACAGTTTCAAGAGTCTTACCTTCTGAATCTTTAAGAACGAAGCTGAATTCATTAGCTTTAAGCTCACGGCCTTCCAAACGTTTCGTGAAGTTGAATTCCACTTCAACTGGTACGCTGTTCACACGTTTTTCAGTTGGTTTGTTTGGTTTTTCAACTTTCTTAGTTGTTGGGTTGTAGTAGTTGACTACTTGAGCCGCAGTATTTTCAATATCTACTCCGCCAGGTACATCAGCTTTCACTGTTGTTGGGATGTCGAACTTGTAGTAACGTCCGAAGGCGAATTTAGTTGTATCGATCACTTGAGTGTTTTCTGCATCGCCAAGTGACTTCGTGAAGCCAGCTTTAAGGGTTGCAGTGATCACACCGTTGTTCACAGTGATATCGAATTTAGCTGTGACATCATCACCTGTTACTGAATCGTAAGCTTTGATCTTAGTAGAATCAAGCTCCAACTTAGTTTCATCGTAGTCATCTGAGATTCCTACTGATTGGATGTTGTCCTTGTTAGCTGCGTCAAATTTAGTTGTATCCAACCATACTTGGTAAACCAACTTGTCGCCACGTTTAACAGTCTTGGTATTGATGTTTTGTTTTTCGTTGTTTGATGCATCATCCGCATATGGGTTGGCATTTGTATCTGCGTACTTATCTGCCAACTCTTTGTCATCATCAACGAGCTTATCGCCTGTGATATCGAATTTCTCTTCAGAAACAACGTATTTCTCTGGTTGGAACTTAGGTTCTTCTGGTGGAGTTACACGGTTGTTAAATTCTTTATCCGCAATGTCGCCTACAGTCGCGATAAGAACTTTAGCTGTTCCATCGTGTTTCACTGTAACTGTTACATTCGCTTTCATTGTGTCGTATGTAACGGTTGCGTCTGATCCTTTAACTTCTTCTACTGTGTAGTTGTGTACGCCTTCTTGGCCTTTCTTGAACTCAAGTTTAGAGAACTTAACGTTACCAGATGCATCGTTGCTTACAGTTTCAAGAGTCTTACCTTCTGAATCTTTAAGAACGAAGCTGAATTCGATTAGCTTTTAATTCACGACCTTCCAAACGTTTCGTGAAGTTGAATTCCACTTCAACTGGTACGTTGTTAACACGTTTTTCAGTTGGTTTGTTTGGTTTTTCAACTTTCTTAGTTGTTGGGTTGTAGTAGTTCACTACTTGAGCCGCAGTATTTTCAATATCTACTCCGCCAGGTACATCAGCTTTCACTGTTGTTGGGATGTCGAACTTGTAGTAACGTCCGAAGGCGAATTTAGTTGTATCGATCACTTGAGTGTTTTCTGCATCGCCAAGTGACTTCGTGAAGCCAGCTTTAAGGGTTGCAGTGATCACACCGTTGTTCACAGTGATATCGAATTTAGCTGTGACATCATCACCTGTTACTGAATCGTAAGCTTTGATCTTAGTAGAATCAAGATCCAACTTAGTTTCATCGTAGTCATCTGAGATTCCTACTGATTGGATGTTATCCTTGTTAGCTGCGTCAAATTTAGTTGTATCCAACCAAACTTGATAAACCAATTTATCGCCACGTTTAACAGTCTTGGTATTCAAGTTTTGAGCTTCGTTGTTTGATGCATCATCCGCATATGGGTTGGCATTTGTATCTGCGTACTTATCTGCCAATTCTTTGTCATCGTCAACGAGCTTGTCGCCTGTGATATCGAATTTCTCTTCAGAAACAACGTATTTCTCTGGTTGGAACTTAGGAGTTTCTGGTGGAGTTACTACGTTGTTGAACTCTTTATCTGCAATATCTCCAAGATTTGCCACAAGAGCTTTTAGCTGTACCATCGTGTGAAACTGTGATGGTTACATTTGCTTTCATAGTATCGTAGGTAACAGTTGCGTCTGTTCCAGCTACTTCTTCTACTGTGTAATTATGAACGCCTTCTTGACCCTTCTTGAATGTAAGAGCTGAGAACTTAACGTTTCCTGCCGCATCGTTGCTTACTGTTTCAACAACTTTACCTGTTGAATCTTTAAGAACGAAGCTGAATTCGTTAGCTTTCAACTCACGGCCTTCCAATTTCTTAGTGAAGTTGAATTCAACTGAGATTGGTACGCTGTTTACACGTTTTTGAGTTGGTTTTTCTGGTTTTTCAACAGATTTATTTACTGGATTATAAACATGAACAATCTGGTTGGCTTTATTTTCGATGTCTACTCCACCTGCAACGTCAGCTTTAACTGTCGCTGGAATATCGAATTTATAGTAACGACCAAATGCAAATTTAGTTGTATCGATAACTTGTGTATTATCCGCATCACCCAATGATTTGTTTACAGAAGTCTTAGATGTTGCTGTAATGACACCATTTTCAACCTTGATGTCAAACTTATCAGTTACATCATCTCCACTTTCACTGTCATAAGCTTTAATATCAGCAGCATTAACAGTTAATTTTTCTGCATCATAGGTATCAGAGATTCCAACAGATTGGATGTTATTTTTATCAGTGAAGTTTTTCGTATCCAACCATACTTGGTAAACTAGTTTATCACCACGTTCAACAGTCTTGGTATTGATGTTTTCTGCTTCGTTGTTTGAAGTTCCATCTGCGTATGGGTTAGCATTTGTAGCAGTGTACTCATCAGTCAATTCATCATCATCGTCTACAAGTTTTGTTCCTGTAATGTCAAATTTCTCTTTATTAAGAACAAATTTTTCAGGTTGGAATTCAGGTGTTTCAGGAGGAGTGATCTTGTTGTTGAATTCTTTATCATCAGTTCCTTCTGTTGATGTTCCATCAGCATTGACACCGCCAGTTGATGTTACGTTTGTTACAGTAGTCAAGGTGTGACCATTCTTAGCAACTTCAACTGTGACTGTTGCTTTCATAGTATCATAAGTCATACCAAGCTCTTTAGTAGATGGGATAACTTCTTCTACTGTATAAGTATGAATTCCAACTTTAGTATTATCAAATGATAATTCAGAGAATGTTACAGTTCCGTCAGCTTTATTTTGTTACTGTTTCAAGAGTTTGACCAGTTGAATCTTTAAGAACAAAGCTAAATTCGCCATCTTTAAGTTCACGACCTGCTAATTTCTTAGTAAAGTCAAATCTTGCAACGACTGGAGCTACATGGTAGTTATTGAACCTCAGTATCATCCGGCATTGTAACATTAGCAGTCAAAATACCAGATGCAGCGTCTTTCGTTACATTAACTGTTACAACTGCATTCATTGAATCGTAGTCGATATTTGTATCTGTTCCAGCTACTTCACGTACAGTGTATGTATGTGAACCTTCGTTATCGTAAGAAATCGCGTCAAACTGGATAGTTCCATCAGCCGCATTTTTCTTAGTTTGGATGACTTTGCCATTTTCAACTAATTCAAATGTGAAGGCATCCTTCGTAAGCTCTTTACCTTCAAGTTTCTTAGTGAACTTGAATTGAGCTTGTGTTGCAGTTGGGAGTGAAAGGTATTGTTAAATTCTTTATCTGCTGGAAGTGTTGCTACAGCTGTAAGTGCATGACCTGATTTGGTAACAGTAACTGTCACGTTAGCCTTCATGGTGTCATAAGTCATACCAGCTTCTTTTGTTTCTGGGATAACTTCTTCTACAGTGTACTTATGATCACCAACTTGAGCATTTGTAAATGTCAAGGCATCAAAATTTAACCTTACCAGTGGCATCATTTTGTTTTGTTTGGATAACAGTGCCATCTTTGTCTTTTCAATACAAAAGCTAAATTCACCAGCCTTTAAGTGTACGACCTGCAAGAGCTTTGCTGAAGTCAAATTGAGCTGTTACTGGTGCCACTACATGGTTGTTAAAGACTTTTATCATCTTCACCAGTTGCTTTCACCACCAGTAGAGGTCATTGCAGTTTTAGCTGATAAAAGACCAGTACTTGCATCTTTGGTTACAGTTACTTTAACTGCGATAGTCATTGCATCGTAGTCTACATCAGCTTTATCGCCTTTAACTTCTTTAACAGTATAGTTGTAGACACCCACTTGATCAAATGACAATTCGCTGAAGTTAATCTTACCATTAGCTTTATTTGTTACAGTTTCATTAACATTGTTATCACCAGTCAAAGTGAAGCTAAAGTCACCTGCATTCAAGTTACCATTTGAGAGTGATTTATCAAACTCAAGGTTTACTTTAACAGGAGATGGTGTGAAGGTATTGTTGAATTCTGTATCTGCAGGAAGTGTGTTTGTTGCTTTAAGAACGTGACCTTCTTTAGTAACAGTGATCGTTACTTCAGCTTTCATTGGGTCATAAGTCATTCCTGCTTCAGAACCTTGAACTTCTTCTACAGTGTACTTGTGAGTACCAACTTGTGTGTTGTCAAAAGTCAAATCATCAAAGGCTACTACACCTTCTTTAGTATTTGTCTTGGCTTGAAGAGTCTTACCAGTTGAATCTTTCAATACGAAGCTGAATTCACCAGCTTTCAACTCACGACCTGCCAGAGCCTTACTGAAGTCAAACTTAGTCTTAACTGGAGCTACAACATAGTTGTTGAAGACCTTGTCATTCTCACCCTCAGCATGACCACCTGTTGATGTATAGACTGCTCCAACTTCTAGTTTATCCTGAGCATTTTGTGTAACGGTAACTGTAAGAGTAACCTCCATACCATCATAGTCAACATTCGTATCCGAACCAGCAACTTCTGTAATCTTATAAGTGTAAGTACCTGGTTTTTCGAATGTTAGTTGGCTAAAGGTTGCCTTACCATTTTTGTTGGTAACAGTTTCTTGGTGTGTACCACCTTCTTGTTTAAGAGTAAAGCTAAAGTCACCGTCGTTCAAGGTACGACCATCAAGAACTTTGCTTACTTCAGGGGTGTAGGTTACTGGATCTACTTTAACATAGTAGTAGATAGGTTGTTTATACGGTACTCAATGTATTGAGCAAGTCTACGTTTGTACCGATTCCCTCTACTCCACGTTCCAATTGAGAGTTTGCAGAAGAGTGACCGATACCATCCCCCAAGAACGGTACAAATACTGTTTTCTTCGGTGTGTAACCTGCAGCTGTTTGGAAGCCAAACTTAACTTCTTTACCATTTGGATAGTTTACACCATTAGTATCCGTAAAAGCAATTGTATGAAGTGGTGTTTTCGTAACGACTAAGTCTTCTTTATTATACTCACCAGGTTTAATAGGTTTAGTCTCTGCTAGCAACATGTAACCATCAGTACTTAATGAACCATCCGAGCGTTTGCTTTGTTGTTTTGGATCAAGAAGATAAACACGAACAACAACTGTTCCATCTTCACCGACAATTTCTTTAATCCGTTTAATACCATAACGGTCTGCATCCATAAATTTGGTACCAACAGTATAAGGACGACTGACATAACCAGATTTATCGTTTGCATCAGCTGTTTGATACAATTTATAGCCTTCAAACTTACGCTCGCCAGATGCTTTAAACTGTTGACCTTCCATAGCTTTTAAGAGTGTATTTAGCTAAGTCAACTTCATTTCCATTTGCAACGTAATCTTGAACAGTTTTTATCAGTCTTTATTAGCATTAAATGTTGGATTGTTTTTATCAACTACTCGATAATAAGTTGTTTTTTTCAACTGCTAATGGAATCTTTGCATTCGTTTCTGTAATGGAACGTCCGTTATACGCTGGTTCAACAGCATTAATAATGTCGTTTGATCTACGAGCAGCATAAACCGCATCAAATAAAACTTTTTCTGTAGGAGTAAGATTGTGTCCAGCTGCCACTAAATCAGTTATACTCTTTTCCAACTTCATAACTCAATTGAATAAATGGCTGATCCGTTTTACCAGGTCCACTACCGGATCCACTGTCGTAACCGACTTGCCAAGTTAATTCTCCTCTAGAAGCTGTTGTAGTAGTCGCGAATTTGTTGAGTTCCACTTGTAGCTGTAACTATTTTTAGTTTCCACTATACTGCCAGTAGTTTTATCAATCAATTCAACTGATGTATCTGTAGAAGAACTCAAAAGTTCTTATAAGCACGAGTATAGTATTTTGTTCCATAACGTTCATTAAACTTAGTAAGATCTACGATACTATATGTATAAACATCTCCTTCTTTTTCTTTCATATCCAGCAGGTACATCCTGTGATTTAACACTTGCACCAACAGGATCTGTCATATCTGGATCTGCTGTTTCACCATCTTTAAGTGTAGTTGTAGTTGCTATTGCTTCTGTGTTATGGTCAGTTGCAGCACGACGATTACGGCGACGACCACCATTTGTAGCTAAAGCACCGGCATTTACAGTATTCTCAGCTGCCAAAGCTAGTGTTTCTGTATCTACTAGTGATTTTGCTTCAACATTAGTTGCACTAGCATTTGTATCAAGGCTTGTTGCCTCAGCAACAGCTGAAAGTTCTGCTTTAGGGCTCAGATTTTTCCTCTGATTTAGATTCAGTCTTTTTCTTCTGCCTTAGGCTTAGCTACTACAACTTCTTTTTGCTTTTGAAGCAGTTGTTGCTACTGGCTTTAGAAGTCTCTGGTTTTGCCTCAGGACTAACAGATGTTTTTTTCCTCAGGTTTTTTTCAGCTTTTTGTTTCTTCAGATTTTACTTCAGTTGGTTCTGATTTTACTTCTTCAGACTTAACTTCAGGTGTTGATGTTTCTGACTTAACTTCTGAAGTTTCAGAATTAGCTGAAGTTGCCACATCCGTTGATGGCTCTTTCAACTTTTCCTTGTCGTTATTGTCGACTAGTTCAGTATTCTCCGCAGTTTTGCTTTGCTACAATCTCAGCAGCATTTACAGCACCACCATTAGCCATCATGAAGCTAAGGGTCGTTCCTAAGAAAACTGATGCGACACCAACTTTGTATTTTTCTTAAAGAAAATCGTTGTTGCTCTCTTCTTATCATGTGATAAGTTCTCCTTTTTTTAACATTTTTAACTAATAATATGTAAGATTATTGAGTTTTTTTCCTAAAATAAAATACTCTTTCTCATAATACCAGTAACGCTAAAAGTATACCATATTACAGTGCTAATAGCAAGAATAACGATGATCCAAAAACTCATATCCGCAAAAGTGTATAATATGCATTTATACAGAATATTTAATAGCTGTAAATGTTAAATTCATATCTAAATCTCTATTTTTATTCCTTCTTTTTACACTTTTATATAGCAAAAAGATACTAGTATTCAAGGTAATTTATATATAAAAACAAAAATTCAACTTATAGACCATAGTGAATGTTTATCACTTTTTTTAAATATCTACAAGAAGAATTTTTATTATTTATGATTCTGAAACTTATCTCACATTAGCTGAATCAATCTAGAAAATATATTTTTTTAGAGTACTTGATAAAGCCTGGTAACCAGAGACGCTGAGGTGAAGGCCATCTGTTGTGAAGTCTGACTTGAGTTGCCCTTTCTGATCTAGTAAGTTCTCAAAAACAGGCACAAATTCAACCTGCATATAGGCAGAGGCAAGGTCTTGATAGGCTTGGTTCCACGCCTTGATTTTCTCATTGGTACGAATATACACTGTCTGTTTAAAGTCCTCACCTTCATTGACAGGCAAGATGGAAACTAGCTTTATCTGTGACAGTGGATAATCACGAGAAATGGTTTGAATCACACTCTCGAGATTATTCAGTGCTTCATTCATTGGAATATCTTTTCCAATGTCATTTGTCCCAATCAAAAGTACAATTTGATCCACTGCATCACCATAGAGGTGGGAATCAAGGTTATCTAATAAAAGTCCAGTCTGGTAGCCTCTAATGCCCTCGATTCACAATTGCCTTTTGATGTACCAAGTAGTTCTTGCAAGGGATAATACTCAATAATAGAATCCCCGATAAAAATGATATCTGGTTCAATTACCGAGATTTGATTAAGTTCACGATACTTGGTTTGAATTTTCTCTTGCTCTTTTAAGAGCCAGTTCTCTAATAGTTGTACTGCCAAGTTATTCTCCTTCTTCTAGCCAGTTTTCTAAAACTTGGTAAACACCTGCCTGACTGTTAGCTGGCGCTACTTTTGTCGCAATTTCCTTGACTCTATCCTCTGCATTTTCCATTGCGTAAGAAATACCTGCCAACTCTAACATTTCAATGTCATTTTCACTGTCTCCAAAAGCCATTATTTGTTCAGGTTTTAAGTTCCAACGTTTGAGCAATTCTTCTAAGCCCCAGGCCTTATGAATCCCATCTTGTAAGATATCAATACAACCATATCCACTAGAAACAGCTCGCACATGATCATCAAATAAGTCATTGATTTCCTGTAAAACCGAATCGGATCGTTCTTCACCAACAACCATACTCATCTTGAGAACACCACCGAAGAGTTTAGAGTCAAATTCATCGACGAAGTGCATCCGTTGATAGAATTTCTCAATCATCTCCGGAGTCATGAATTTATCAAGTTCTGTAAAGACAGTGCCTTCCTTGACAAAACCGCCATTCATAGCAGTTACGACAAACTGATCCTGACACTCTCTGCCTTTAAAATGAGCCAAAGCTCTATCAACCATAGCATCGTCCCAAGTCTGAGCTTGAATCAATTTATCATTTTTCGAAATATACGAGCACCATTAGCAACCACGAGAACTACTCTATCTGCTAGATGTTCCAGTAATTGTCGCATTCGATGAACTTCATTTCCCGTTGCAATGACAAAACGAACTCCACGCTGATCTAGCTGATCTAAAATTTTTCTCTAGTCGAGGTAGATCCATTTGTCCTTGAGGATCCAACAAAGTACCGTCCATATCCGTCGCTATTATCTTAATATCCATCTTGCTCCTCTTTTAATGTCACTACCACTTCAAACCTACATGCTCGTTCATTTCTTTTATAGGCTGTATCAATCCGTTGCTTGGTGGCCTCATCTAACTGACTACGGTATTTCCCACCCTCAATAAAATCTTCCAGGATATAAGTTTGGTAAAGATAGAGTGGGTAACCTTCTGGAGAATAGCCTCCCTTTGGAGTTCGACTCACCCAGCTTGGATGGGCTTGGGCAGTTTCAATAGTCGTTTTACCAGATTTCTTCTTAATGGTCACATCCATGAGAACTCCACGTTCCGTCCACTTGGCATTTTTCCACATCCTGCATGGTTTCAATCCGTTGATTTGAGATGAAATTCTCCCATAGAGTAAATGATAAGCTTTTTATCACCGTCTTTTTCAACCGTTTCAGCTGGTTCAACAACGTGAGGGTGACCACCAAAGATAATATCAGCTCCCCCAATCAATCATTTTTATGGTAAAGTTTCTTTTGCTCCTCAGTCGGCTCAATTTGATACTCAACTCCCCATCTGAGGCATGATAATTGTAATATCCGCCTCCTTCTCTGCTCGTTCAATTTCAGCCTTCATTTTTATCTTCGTCTAAGTCTGAAAGATAACGATTATAATCCTCTTGAGAAATGCTTTGTTCAATGCCGTTAAAACCATAGGAATAAGCTAAAATAGCAACTTTAATACCATTAACTTCCTTGATAACTAAAGGAGCCTTATCTCGTGATTCATGGGTATAGACCCCGACCGGTGTCATTCCTGCCTTTTCAATAGCATCCGCAGTTGATACCACTCCCTCAATCTGAGAATCCAAGATATGATTGTGAGCCAAGTCTAGCACTTGATAGCCTGCATCTTTTATAGCATCCATAACTTCACCAGGTGCATTGAACAAGGGGTATCCTGCAAGATAGTGGTCTTTATTTACAGTTCCTTCAAAATCACCAATGACTAAGTCAGCTTGCTTCAGCCAGGGTTTTACATACTCAAAATTTTCATGGAAATCATAGGTGCCGTCTGATTTTTTGGCTGAAATGTAGATAATGTCATGATAGAGCAAATCACCGTTTGCCATGATACGCGCACTCGTTTCTTGTTCCGTATCTGCATTATTTGCCTGAAAACTTGACTCTTGGTGTACGGCACTTGGATCACTACTGCTTAAAGAAATCCCTCGAGCTCCTTCCACTAATAAAGTAAGCATCATCGAGACAGCTACCGAAGCTAACAAGACTACAATAAAAGTGCGATTGTTCCACTGCTTATAGCTCCTGAAAAATCGAACGGAATGTCTAATAGCTTGTAAAACGGGACCATTTTTTCTTTTACTACTACGTTGTTCCATATCTTTTCTCCCATAATTTCAAAGTCATATTTCTTACTCTATTATACCACAGACAAATAGGTATTTCCTTTTTATTATATTATTTTTTTAGCAACTTCTGTGACTTTCTTTTCTCATCTGTTTTGTGTTATCATGTAATTGTAATAGAAGGAAAGGAAAGAATATGTCTGCTATAGAACGAATTACCAAAAGCTGCTCATTTAATCGATATGAAAGATATTATCCGCGAAGGGAACCCTACTCTCGTGCTGTTGCCGAGGAAGTCAACTTCCCCTTGAGTGATCAAGATATCATTCTTGGAGAAAAAAATGATGCAATTTTTGAAAACACTCGCAAGATCCTGTTATGGCTGAAAAAAATTAGGGCTACGTGGAGGAGTTGGACTTGCTGCACCACAGCTTTGATATCTCAAAACGCATTATCGCCGTATTGGTACCGAATATCACTGAGGAAGGGAAACTCCTCAAGAAGCCTATGACTTACAAGCTGTTATGTACAATCCTAAAAATCGTCTCACACTCAGTCCAAGACGCTGCCTTAGGCGAGGGAGAAGGTTGCTTGTCTGTTGACCGTGCCGTTCCAGGCTATGTTATCCGCCACGCCCGAGTAACCGTTGACTATTTTGATAAGGATGGAGAAAAGCACCGCATCAAACTTAAGGGCTATAACTCTATTGTAGTTCAACATGAAATTGACCACTTAAATGGCATTATGTTCTATGATCGTATCAATGAAAAAAAGACCCATTTGAAGTTAAAGATGGCCTGCTCATTCTTGATCATGACCACCCGTCTAACGGGTGGTTTGAACCAGGGCTATAAGCCCAAATTACCAGCCAGCGCCTAAAGACGCTGGCTTTCACGTTGTTCAAGCCTCATTGCTCTTGACTCGTCACTTGCCTCTCAAAGAGGCTTTAGTATTACTTACCACTATCCCTAAAGGGATCCTCATATTCTTTTACACTCAATTTATCTAGTGCTATATCATGCTTTTCCTGATCTTGAATATATTTCTTAATTTTGGCTTCATTAAGCCCTACTGTACTCACATAGTAACCTTCTGCCCAGAAATGCCGATTCCCAAACTTGTACTCGAGATTAGCGTGTTTGTCAAACATCATGAGTGCACTTTTTACCTTTTAAATAACCCATGAAACTTGAAACACTTATCCTCGGTGGAATACTGACTAACATATGTACATGATCAGGCATTAAATGGCCCTCGATAATCTCAACACCTTTATAACTACATAATCGGCGGAATATTTCTCCCAAACTACTTCGATATTGATTATAAATGACTTTTCGTCTATACTTAGGGGTGAACACAATGTGATACTTACAGTGCCACTTTGTGTGTGATAAACTAGGTGTCTTTTGTGCCATGGTTTTCTCCTTTCGCTTTACAATTGGCTTGAACACCTTTATTGTATCGCGTTTGGAGTTTTTTTGGTATAACCTTCGATGCGCACCCGCATAGCGGGTGGTTTATTTGTCTCGCATCTCACGGAGCGAGACGGACTGAAAGTCACATAATAAAGAAAATCCCGTTGCAAGACGGGATTTTGTGTTATAATGAAGATATGAAAACAAACGATATTGTCTATGGCGTTCATGCCGTCACAGAAGCTCTTTTAGCAAATACTGGAAACAAACTCTACCTTCAGGAAGATTTACGAGGAAAGAATGTGGAAAAAGTTAAGGAATTGGCTACTGAAAAGAAAGTATCCATTTCTTGGACTTCCAAAAAATCACTTTCTGAGATGACTGAAGGAGCTGTTCACCAAGGTTTTGTCTTGCGCGTTTCTGAATTTGCCTACACTGAACTTAAGCAGATTCTTGCTAAGACACGCCAGGAAGAAAACCCACTACTACTAATCCTTGATGGTTTAACGGACCCACATAATCTTGGTTCTATCTTGAGAACAGCGGATGCAACTAATGTTTCCGGTGTCATCATTCCCAAACATCGAGCTGTCGGTGTTACTCCTGTCGTAGCAAAAACAGCAACAGGTGCGATTGAACACGTTCCTATTGCTCGAGTCACTAATCTTAGCCAAACCTTAGACAAACTTAAGGATGAAGGTTTCTGGACATTTGGAACTGATATGAATGGAACTCCTTGCCACAAATGGAATACCAAAGGAAAGATTGCTCTCATCATCGGAAATGAAGGCAAAGGTATCTCTAGCAACATCAAAAAAACAAGTGGACGAGATGATCACTATTCCAATGAATGGGCACGTACAGAGCCTCAATGCCAGCGTCGCTGCTGCCATTCTCATGTACGAAGTTTTTCGAAATCGACTCTAATAAAAAGTGAGGTTGGGACAAAAGATCCCTGACCTCACTTTTTTTATTAGCAATCAAACTTTTGACACGGTAGCTGATTGAACTTTTTGTTCATCTTTTAGACTCAAAAGCTCCTAATCATCCTCGCAGGGCTGGAACTTCGAAATCTAGACTTTGTCTATCGTTTTCGTCCCACCGCCTTTTAATAATGTTCGGTAATATATTTGTAGGCCTCTTGACCTGCAATAGCG
>BNJU01002450.1_pt1 | contig 21420 bp, 31 predicted proteins | sample 8539281 | NCBI WGS metagenome assembly BNJU01 (sample SAMD00202456, study PRJDB9452) | human saliva metagenome | isolation source: human saliva | place: Japan
CAGAAATCAAAAGAATTTGCAGGATTGTAAAAGATATAAAAAGAAGGTTGGACAAAAACCCACTTCTAACTATCAAAAAAACGAGCATTTCCGTAGTTGGAGATACTCGTTTTTTTATGTGACTATTAGTCAGTCTCGCTCCGATAGGTACGAGACAAGTCATAACAACCCATTAGACGGGTGGTCATGATTTAGAAGTTATAGTCAATTGAAACAAAAGTAGGACAAAAAGAGCCTCGTAAAAAAAGTATTGCAAGTTGGTAATACCTTTTTGAGGTGCTTTTTGATATGAGCCCATGTTTTTCTCAATAGGATTGTACTCAGGTGAGTAGGGAGGAAGAGGTAAAAGTTTATGCCCAAACTCTTCACACAAGAGTTCTAGCTTCCCCATTCGATGGAATCTTGCATTATCCATAATAATAACTGATGGTGTATTTAATGTTGTCAAGAGAAACTTTGAAACCATGCTTCAAAAAAAGTCGCTGGTCATCGTCTCTTCGTAAGTCATTGGAGCGATTAATTCACTATTTGTTAGCCCTGCAACCAAAGAAATCCTCTGATATCTTCTTCCAGATACTTTACCTCTTATTAACTGACCTTTTAAAGAGCGACCATATTCTCGATAAAAATAAGTATCGAATCCTGTTTCATCAATATAAACAGGTGCTAAGTGCTTTAAACTATTGAAATTCTTAAGAAATAAAGCTACTTTTTCTGGGTCTTGTTCATAGTAGGTGTGGTTCTTTTTTTTCGAGTGTAGCCCATAGCTTTGAGAGCATAGTGAATAGTAGTTGGATGACAGCCAAATTCAGAAGCTATTTCAGTCAAATAAGCATCTGGATTGTCAGTAAGATAGTTTTTGAGTCTATCTTTATCAACTTTTCTTGGCTTTGTTCCTTTTACTTGATGCTTTAGGTCTCCTGTTTTCTCTTTTAGCTTTAACCAGCCATAAATAGTATTACGTGAGATTTGGAAAACGTGTGATGCTTCTGTTATACTACCTGTTCGCTCACAATAGGAGAGAACTTTTTTACGAAAATCTATTGAATATGCCATAAGAAGATTATACCACATCATGTACTGTTTTTGGTTCATTTTACTATAGTTTTTGCCGGAGCCTCTTTTTGTTAAAAGTAAATAAAAACCGATAACCACTGCCCATCTGTGCTTAGTTTCATCTCTGAACCAAGCAGATGGCATAATTCCTCAGTGATATAAAGGCCTAAACCAGAGGATTCTTCAGTATCAGATAGATTTTCAGAATAAAATCGGTTGCTGAGATTTTCTATTTTTTTGATAGGTTGTTTGACAAGATTTGCAATCTCTAAGATAAGCTGTTCCTTTTCCTTTCTCAAAGATAGACGCGCTTCTTCCTTGCCATGTTTGAGGACATTCCCAAGCAGATTTTGTAAAATTCGATCCAATAAGTCTTCATCAGTCCTCATTTTCAAACCAGCTTCAACCTTAAAATCAAGCGTGATATTTGCCGCCTGAAAAACATCATAATAAGCCAGAGTCTTCTTGGTGACAAAAGCTGAAAGATCCACTTCTTCCAGTTTCGGTTTGACAGCTCCTTCCATCAAACGACGATATTCTAGGAGAGTCTCCAAACGTTTGGAAACTAAATCAAGATGCTGGGCTATTTTTTGTAAGGTTTCTGCTTTGTTCTCAGGAGACTTTATCAATTGTTGGGTGTAGCCTGAAGCGATGGTCAGAGGGGTCCGAATATCATGGGCGATATTGCTGATGGCCATATCCAGAGTCTGCTTTTTCCCCTTTTCATAACCAACCGAGATTGTTCTACTTCCTGAAATAGATTTTCAATCTGCTGGTAGAGATGTAAAAATGTTTGGAAAAATGCTGACTCCGACTCTTTTTCATACTCCCCTGTAAGAATCTTGTCTTCGATTTGTTGACTCAAGTTTTTAAGTGCTAGGTGGTAGCGAATCAAGGAAATCGATAAAATAAGTAGGAGTACCAGTAGAACAAAGATTATCATGTAGGTCATTGCTTGTCTCCTTTTAATCTTACCCCAACTCTCCAGATGGTTTCAATATATTCTTGATTTGGGTCAAGCTGGTTTAATTTTTTACGAAGATTACTCAAATGCGTATTGAGGGTATTATCTCCAGGTAGATAGCTCTCCTCCCAGACCAATTCATAAAGCTCTTCCTTGGTGAAAATTTTCTTAGGATGTTTAAGGAGAGTTTGGAGAATCAAGCATTCTTTCTTGGCAAGTCGAATCATTTCCTGACTATTTTTGATTTCAAAACTTTCTGCATCAAACTGGATATTTTTCAAGTTTTGTGGCAGATTTTCAGTTGTTACTATTTCCATAGGCTGTTTTTCTACACTTTGGCGTAACTGAACAGTAATCCTGGCAAAGACTTCGTCCAAATCAAAAGGTTTCACTATGTAATCATTGGCACCGTCTAAGAGGTATTGACTGATTAATTTCTTATCGCTCAAGGCTGTCAGCATAATAACTGGAGTTTGACTTTGTTCCCTAATGGCTTTTAAAACCTGATCCCCATTTTTCCCAGGAATCATGATATCTAGCAAAACGAGGTCAATTCCACCTTGGTCAAAAAGCATGATTCCTTCTGTTCCAGAAAAGGCTTGAATCACCTCATGCTCCTCAGTAAGAAGTGTTCGCAAAATTTCTTGAATGTCACTATTGTCTTCAATAACCAATATCCTAGCCATAAATGCTAACCTTTCTGCAACTATTATTGCAAGTTTTATCTATAAAACTTAAACAGAAAAAGCTTTTTCCTCTTTTTTTCATTAAAATCGTGCAACTTTTTTTCATATAATTTGAAAAAGATTGATTTCCTTATATTTTTCCTTTATACTGGATAAAAAGGAGAATAATATGTCAGAAACAAATCACGAAATCGATTCAAATTTTGCAGGTCGTTTAAATATCCTGCGTGCGGGTGTTCTTGGTGCTAACGATGGAATCATTTCCATTGCTGGTGTGGTTATCGGGGTTGCCAGTGCTACTAGCAATATCTGGATTATCTTTTTATCAGGTTTTTGCAGCTATTTTGGCAGGTGCCTTTTCAATGGCTGGTGGAGAATATGTATCCGTTTCAACACAAAAAGATACCGAGGAAGCAGCCGTTGCGCGTGAGCAGCTCTTGCTAGATCAGGATATAGAGCTAGCCAAAAAGTCTCTCTATGCTGCCTATATCCAAAATGGAGAATGCGAAACTTCTGCCCAACTCTTGACCAATAAGGCCTTTCTTAAAAATCCACTCAAGGCTTTGGTTGAGGAAAAATATGGGATTGAGTATGAAGAATTTACCAATCCTTGGCACGCTGCCATTTCTAGCTTCGTTGCCTTTTTCCTTGGAAGTTTGCCTCCAATGTTGTCAGTGACCATTTTCCCAAGTGAATACCGCGTCCCTGCTACTGTCCTTATCGTCGGTGTGGCCCTTCTTCTCACTGGTTACACTAGTGCCAAACTTGGAAAGGCTCCGACTAAAACAGCTATGATTCGAAACCTCACTATTGGTCTCTTGACTATGGGAGTTACCTTCCTGCTCGGACAACTTTTCAGCATTTAGAATACAAGAAATACCTCGATTTTGAAGTCGAGGTATCTTTTTTACATTTGCACAATTTTACGATAACTTCTAGAAGTAATCATGAAAATCAATACATAGGCGATGAGGAAGATAGCGCAGATAGACAAGGTCACAATCAACATCATAGTCGTATCTATTACACCAATCACTTTTAAAATCAGACTAAGCATATGGTAGGCAAAGGCTAGATGTATGAAGGCAAAAAGCAAAGGAAGGAAGAAAACAGTTAAAACCTGTTTGTTAATGGTTTGCTTGATTTGTTTTTGATCTAAACCGACTTTCTGCAAGATAATAAAGCGCTCACGGTCTTCATAGCCTTCAGAAATTTGTTTGTAGTAGATGACTAGAACGGTTCCGACCATAAAGATAATGGATAGGAAAAATACCGATAAAGAAGACACCACCAAAGAGGGCACTCATCTGAGAACTAGCATCTGCTAGATTGCTACCATACACATAGCTACCTTCCGTGTTTAATTGAGCATTAAACTGATCGAGGTATTTATCATACTCGTCAGCGACCTTGAGTTGTTCTTCTTCGCTGGCATTTACATTCATGCCTCCGTAAAACTGATTATAGATAGCCGAATCTGGGAATTGGTCCAAAAAGGCTTGTAAATCAGGAACAACAAGGTAATTGTAATCAGCAGTCAAAATATTAAACTGATTTGGGATATGGTTCACAATGAAATCTTTATTAAATTCTTCTTTGACAGAAAATTGATGATCATTCAGAGTTAGAGTTTTCTGTTCTTTAACTCCCTCATTCTTTGCAAAGAGTCCGACCTCATTTCCTGATAGAGACAGTTTTTGACCAGTCATATTCTCATAATCTTTTTGGTCAAATACCATGAAAACTGTTGTGGGTTGGACACGATTTTGTCCTTTTTCAAAAAGTGTTAACTTATTTCCTTCTTGATTCAGCAACAGCAAAAAGTAAGTGTAACGAAGCACTTCTTTCTCTTTAATCTTATAACCTTTGTCACTTGCAAACTGGCTCAAGAGTTTGTCCAAATCTTCTTTTTCAACATTTTGTCCTGAAACCCCAAAATCATGAGGATTTAGAACTTTTTTAAAGGATTCTGCGGAATTGAAAATGCTTGTCGCTGCTGACATGGTTACCAAAACCATTGTTGACAAGATAGCGATGGTTGCTAGTCCAACCGCATTTTTCTTCATACGGAAAATCAAGTTGGAAACAGAGATGAGGTTATTAGGCTGGTAATAGTATTTCTTGTTTTTCTTTAGGATTTGAAGGAAAACGGTAATTCCTGCATTAAACAAGAGATAGGTCCCAAAGATAACCAGCAAAACAGCTAGGAAGAAGGTTGCTAAGGCTGTAAGAGGATCTTTTACCGTAAGGGCAAGATAATAGCCAATCCCTAAACTTATGGAACCAAGAATAGTTTGGAGAGGTAGGAAACGACCTCTTTTCTCTCCGCTTGCTTTCTCACGCAGAGCTGGAGGGCATTCATACGGGCGATTCGAAGGGCATTCAGGAACATGAGGCCTAGGAAAATCAATCCAAAGACAACAAGTACCGCAATGACAACATTCATTTGGAAGGTAGCGACCAGCTCAACCTTCAATTTCATCAGTTTGAGCAAGAAAGCGAAAATTAACTTGTCAAACAAGGCTCCAATACCGATACCTGCTCCAACAGTTAAAATTCCAAATAGAACCAACTCCTTAAAGGTCATACTGATCAGGTGACGTTTCTCCAAGCCCAGCATGCCATAAATTCCCAGTTCCTTGGAACGGTTCTTCATGACAAAACTATTGGCATAGAGGACGATAATGGCTGACGCAAGGGTGACGACAAACATACCAAATCCAAGAGTAGCTTGAATCGTTTCACCTCCACGGATTTCCGCAATTTTAGGATTGAAGGTTAGGGAGTAAAAGAGATAGGTCACGGTGACTGCCAAGAGAACAGCCAGCGCAAAAGGATAGTAGAGTTTGCGGTTTTTTAATCAAGTTCGATACCGCTAACTTATTGGTTAATCGAAACATACTAATTCACCTCGCTTGCCATGACAGTCAAGGTATCAGAAATTTCTTGGAACATCTGACGCTCTGTCTTCTCTCCACGGTAGATTTGATTGTAAAGAATGCCGTCTTTGATAAAGAGTACACGTTTAGCTCTGCTAGCTGCTGCTGTTGAGTGGGTTACCATGAGAATGGTTTGGCCACGCTCATTGATTTCATCAAAGACATCAAGTAAGGCTGCAGAGGACTTGGAATCAAGAGCTCCTGTTGGCTCGTCCGCAAGGAGAATTTCAGGTTCTGTGATGATGGCACGGGCTACTGCTACACGCTGTTTCTGACCACCTGAAATCTCGTAAGGGTACTTCTCTTGCAATTGGTTGATTCCCAGATTCTCAGCTGTCACCACCAATTTCTTCATCATCTCTGTAATGGGTCTTCTTGACAAAACAAGCGGAAGCAAGATATTGTCCTTAACGGACAGGGTATCTAGCAAGTTGAAGTCTTGGAAGACAAAGCCTAGCTTTTCACGACGGAAGCTAGAAGCCTGTGAATTTTTAATGGTTGCTGTGTCTGTTCCGTTCAGGTAAACCTGTCCACGACTTGGTTTGTCCAGCATAGCTAGGATATTGAGAAGAGTTGATTTACCAGAACCAGACTCACCCATGATGGCAACGTAGTCACCCTTTTCTACGGTAAAGTGAATATCCTTGAGGGCCTCTACTTGGTTGCCCTGAAAACGAGTTTTGTAAATTTTTTGAACGTGTTTTACATCTAAAAGTGTCATGAGAATCTCCTTTCTTAATATCCCATCAAATGAAATGTTGCTTGCATCATAGCGCATCCCAGTTGAACACGCTCGATATCTTTATGGCTTGGTTTTCTTGTTTTCTTATGTAAGATTTGTTTCATGATGTTACTCCTTTGTTCTTTATGAGTCTAGTTTACATCAAAAAGACCGCTTGCCATAACTCAACCTTACAAAAGAGACTTTAATCTTACATTTTTTGTAAGATTGGGGAAAATAAGCAAATTTACTTAGAAAATGATTTGATTTCCGATTTTTAAAATTGTAAAAATATAAGTATGAAAAGGCTTACTTTAGAAAGGGGATTCGTAACTATCATTTGAGTAAAGCTTACCTAGATGAAATATCATTAAATTGAACACTTGCAAATCGTTCTACATATAAGGAAAGAAGGTGCGCTTTAATGAAACACAAAGAACATATAGTCGTCGGACTTCTCTATCTGCTCTCTCCATTCATCGGTCAGCTCTTAGTTGAAAAACATACTTTATCGGTACAGAATTTACAGCTACTGCTTATGCTATTTGCTGGCTATCAGTTGTTATCAGCATCCACCATTTCTCAAAAACAATTTTCTCTCAGCAACAAAAAGTAGATTAGAAACATGAGTTCAAAAACATGCTTTTAGTTTGTAGATGAAGCTGGAAAAATATTATTAAAAGTAAAAAAAGCTTTAAATCAAGCAGTTTAGACTATTGATTTAAAGCTTTTTGCTTATTCCAAATCTTTTGTTAAACCTCACCAAAACCATCCATCATTTTCTTCAATAGCTTGGGCTTCTTTACGTTTACGTGGGCCTGTTCCGTACATTTCTGCTTCGATTTCTTCCTTGGTTGGCATGATAGAAGCTAGGATGATATAGATAATCACGCCAAGTCCAAAGTTTGCGACTGTAAAAATAGCAAATAGAAAACGAACAAGGGTAACATCAAAGTTCCACTTGTCTGACAGACCTGCCAGAACTCCTGAAATCATGCGATTTCGTCTCATTTTATAAAATTTACTGTTCATGATATTTCCTCTTTCTGCTAGGTTAGTCATAGTATATCACGGGTAGGCTCAGCTTTCATCAGTCCTCAGGCTGATTTATTAGTAGCAACTTTCCTCGACAAAGTCCACAGCGATAGCGTTTAGTATCAATCCTTCGCTTGCGATGATAACTTTGCTGGCAGGATTGGCAACGATAAAGCTTGATTTGTTTGGAGTTGCTATTGGGCAAGGATGGCACAAAGCGTAATCCATCCACCGCTTTCAAAAGGTCCTTAAAATCCCTATCCTTGTGTTGATAGCCTTTCCCTTGGAAATAAAGGTGATAATGACAGAGTTCATGTCGAACAATTTTCCTAAAAACATCCAAACCCAGTTCCTGATAAATCTTAGGATTAAAATCCAGATGCCCATCTTTTGGGAAAAATCGCCCACCTGTCGAACGTAGACGAGAATTCCACTGGGCTTGATGGATAAAAGGTCTGCCGAAGTCTTCTAGTGAAACCTGCTTGACGTAATCAGGCAGTTTCATTTGGAGCTAGGAGCGACAGATTGACTTTTTCCCGTTCAGTATCAATTTTCTTAACCCAAACGGTCACCAAATCTCCGACCGATACCACTTGGCTAGGGTGTTTGATAAATTTGCGACTCATGTGAGAAATATGAATGAGACCGTCCTCGTGAATGCCGATATCAACGAAGGCACCGAAATCAACGACATTACGCACCACACCTTCTAGCTTCTGTCCGACCACAAGGTCCTTAATATCTAGGACATCTTGGCGAAGCACAGGTGCGTCGAAGGAATCACGGAAATCTCGACCTGGTTTGAGAAGGTCTGCAATGATATCTTTAAGGGTTTCTGGACCAAGGTCTAGTTCTTGCGCCATTTCCTTAACTGAAAGCGACTTGAGTTTGCTTTGGGCCTCTTCATTCAGATCCTTGATATCCAAGCGTTTGAAGAGCTCCTTAACAGCAGCGTAATTTTCTGGGTGAACTCCTGTATTATCAAGGATATTGCTACTTTCAGGGATACGGAGGAAACCAGCTGCCTGCTCAAAGGCCTTAGCTCCCAGACGAGGAACTTTCTTGATTTGGGCGCGCGAAGTAATTTTCCCTTCTTCCTCACGGTACTTGACGATATTTTCAGAGATAGTTTTATTGAGTCCAGCTACATGGGAAAGAAGAGCTGGGCTGGCTGTATTGACATTGACACCAACTTGGTTTACCACTGTATCGACAACAAAGTCCAGACTTTCAGACAGTTTCTTCTGGCTGACATCATGCTGGTATTGACCGACACCGATTGACTTAGGATCGATTTTAACCAATTCGGCAAGAGGATCTTGCAAACGACGGGCGATAGAAATGGCAGAGCGTTTTTCAACAGTCAAGTCTGGAAACTCCTGACGGGCTAGTTCACTGGCAGAATAGACAGAAGCACCACTTTCATTGACAATGACATAGCTGACTTCAGGAAAATCTTTCAGAACTTCCGCCACAAAGGCTTCACTTTCACGACTAGCAGTCCCGTTTCCGATGGCAATAATCTCTACACCGTATTGACCAATCAAATCTGCCAAATCTTTCCTGGCTTCTTCGATTTGACGAGCTGATGCTGGTTTGACAGGATAAATGACCTGAGTTGTCAGCATTTTTCCTGTTGCATCCACGACAGCTAGCTTGGCACCTGTACGAAAGGCAGGGTCAAATCCTAGAACCATGCGCCCTTTCAGCGGAGCAAGCAAGAGGAGATTGCGCAGATTGTCAGAAAAGAGTTGGATAGCTCCTTCTTCTGCCTTTTCAGTTAATTCTGTCCGAATACGGCGCTCGATAGCAGGCAAGACTTTTTTCTTAACGGATTGCTGAACCACTTCATCTATATAAGCATTTTTAACCTTGAAACGAGCAGCAAAGAATGCTAGAATACGATCTGTTGCATGTTCAAAACCGACCTTCAAGATACCAAGTTTCTCCCCACGATTGAGGGCCAAGGTACGATAACCCTGCATATTTCCAACCGTCTCTGAAAAATCATAATAAATCTGAAAAACCTGCTTTTCATCAAGACTTTCATCCTTGACTTGAGAAGTGAGTTTAGAGTGTCTCAGCACCTCCTGATAAGTCATGGAACGCAAGGTCACATCTTCCGATAAGGCTTCAACCAAAATATCAACTGCACCAGACAATGCTTCCTTACCAGTCGCAAATCCTTCACAGACAAACTTTTCAGCCTCTTTCTCTAAGTCCGCTACATTCTGCAAGATTAAGCGAGCAAGTGGGAAGAGTCCGGCTTCACGGGCAATGGTTGCCTTGGTCCGACGTTTTTTCCTTGTATGGAAGATAGAGTTCTTCTACATCTGCTAATTTTTTTCGGCTGTTAAGATAGCTTCTTCCAAATCCTGGGTCAGCTTGCCTTGTTCTTGAATCTTTGCCAAAACAGCTTCCTTACGGTCGTTGAGGTTGGTCAGACTTTTATCCAAGTCAATAATGGCCTTAATCGCCACCTCATCCAGACTACCAGTCATGTCCTTGCGATAACGCGCGATAAAGGGAATAGTCGCCCCTTCTGCTGTCAAACTCAGAACGGTATCGATTTGCTTTAAAGTCACTCCCAAATCCTGGGAGATTTTTTCATATTTCTTATCCATGAAACTATTATACCATAAGCTGAACGTTTCAAATTAACTCGTAGAACATTTAAAAAAATATGTAGGGAATAGATTTGTATTCTATAGCGCAATAACTTGTACTTAGAGAGCATTACCACCTTTTTAACCAAGCCATGATATCAAAAAGTATTTAATGGATCAGACATAATAGCCAGTTCTGGAAGATGTTTCCTGACCTGGAATAACGCACTGACTTTTTAAATTTTTTTATATGGACGATTGACCAAAATTAATTTATTAGAATAGGAAGATTATCCATCTTACTTAGAATTTCTTCACTGGCTGAATCTTTTATTATCAAATTTAAAATAGATATTGTCCCAAACTATACGTTTTTCTTTTTTTCCCACTTAGTTCTAGCTTCCTCAATACTAGAATAATGTAGAAAATGAATATCTATATCTCTAAGTGCCCCAAAGGATAAACTTCATGGGTCCAGCTCGGTGAAATAAGTTCCTCTTCGAAAACAAGTTCTTGTTCCATATAGTAACGAAAAATCCTTTGTAAGTTTATAATAATCATCAGGAAGAATAAATAAACCAACAAAAGGTGTTCTATATTGAAAAACCAAGTTGTTTATAGATTAATCCTCCAACACAATTATTACTTACAATCGTGAAATCTAATCTATCAAGGTCAAGGAAAGGAAAAAAATCCCTTTCTCTGCGGCTATCAACTTATGATAAACAATTTCAGAATCTAAATGTTCACCATCATTTTTTAACCAAGCGCTAAAATTTGCCAATTCTTGAATATATTGTTTTTCGCTCTTTCTACATCATAGTTTTTCTAAGACAACGCAATCTTTTTATTCTATTTTTCATAATTTTTCTAAAATGATTTTATAGGAATCTTTAAAAGATTTAGCATCTACAATAGGTTTATAGATATATGTAGGGAAATTAATATAAGTTGCAGTTTTAGATTGAATATAAAGTCTCCAAATAAGGTTGTTTATATCAAATTGATTTATTTTTCGCAAAAAGCTTACTATTGAATAATTTTTCCGAATAATGAGCAATATTGTTTTCTAATTCGATGATCTGTATCATTCATCTTTTTGCAAAACTTGGTCATTCGTTAAGTTTTCTGTCAACCAATTATCCCCCAAGGATAAAAGTAAAATACTCCATCAATCAAATCAACAAAATGACCAAGAACAACATCAGTATCGGATAATTTTTATCGCATGATACATCTTTTCAAATGTCCAATCAAATAATGAATCATGTGAAGATAGAAACGTAATATAATCTCCTGTAATCATATCAGACAACTCAGCAAAAGAATTTTCGTCTATAATCTTAATATTGAACGATAGATCCATCTGTTGGCTAATGGAATCGATTTCCTCTGTAGATTGATTTACAATAATAACTTCTATATCTTTTAATGTTTGTCTATCCACTATTGATAACTGACTCTAGTAAACTATCTCTATCTCTTTGGTGTAACAAAAATAACACTGATTAAGCAAGTCAATTTGACTACCTCCCATAATTTTTCTGATAATGATTTTCTTTTTATTTAATTATCTCACACTTATGATATATATCAGGTAATATCAAGCTATATATTAGCTACTCAATTTGAAATTTCAACTTTTCCCTTTTTCTTCAAAATAATAGTATAATAGAGGTAGAATTTTAGAATCGAGGGTACACCTATGGCTGTAAAATTTACAAAACGGACGACTTGGACAAGATGTTTGAAGAGTTTGCAGAAACTCCCTGATTTAAAAACAAGTCACTTTCCCTGATGACAAAGAGAAAAAGCCAAAGTAGAAAAGAAAAAAACTAGATGACTGCTTTCCAACAACTCCCATCTAGCGTGCTTCAGACTGGGGCTATTTTTCTCTCCATTATCATTGAAGCCCTACCTTTTGTTCTGATAGGAAGTATTGTCTCAGGGCTGATTGAGGTTTATATCACACCTGACAAGGTTTATCATTTTCTCCCTCGAAATCGTTGGGGGAGAATCTTTTTTGGAACCTTCGTCGGGATACTTTTTCCCTCTTGTGAATGCGGCATTGTCCCCATTATCAATCGTTTTCTGGAAAAGAAGGTCCCCAGTTACACGGCCGTTCCCTTTCTTGTGACAGCACCTGTTATCAATCCCATTGTTCTCTTTGCGACCTATTCTGCCTTTGGCAACTCCTTCCATGTCGCCCTGTTACGAGCTCTGGGTTCCATTCTTGTAGCTGTGATACTTGGGATTTTTCTAGGGTTTTTCTGGCAAGAACCAATTCAAAAAGAAAATCGTATGGCCTGTCATGAACATGATTTTTCTCACTTGAGCCCTGCAAAAAAAGTTTTTCAGGTCTTTGTGCAAGCCATTGATGAATTTTTTGATACAGGGCGTTATTTGGTATTTGGCTGTCTCTTTGCCTCAATAATACAGGTTTATGTTCCGACACGGATTCTAACCTCTATCAGTGCGACCCCTATTTTTGCCATCCTGCTCTTGATGCTTTTGGCCTTCCTTCTCTCGCTATGTAGTGAGGCGGATGCCTTTATCGGAGCTTCTCTTCTCTCGAGTTTTGGTTTGGCACCAGTTCTGGCCTTTCTCGTCATTGGCCCAATGCTGGATATCAAAAATATTCTCATGATGAAACATTACTTGAAAACACGATTTATCAGTCAATTCATTACGATTGTGACTCTTGTCGTCTTAGTGTATTCTCTCTTGATTGGAGTCATCCTATGATTCGATTTTTAATTTTAGCTGGCTATTTTGAACTGACCATTTATCTCCATCTGTCAGGCAAATTAAACCAGTACATCAACATGCACTATTCCTATCTGGCCTATATTTCCATGGTGCTTTCCTTTATCTTGGCAATCGTTCAATTGTATATCTGGATGAAGCAAGTCAAAACCCACAGTCATCTGAACAGCCGATTGGCCAAGGTGACGAGTATTGCTCTTTTGGCCATTCCAATTGTCGTCGGTTTAACTTTTCCAACTGTTAGCTTGGATTCTCAGACCGTTTCGGCTAAAGGTTATCATTTCCCCCTATCGGAAGGAACGGATCAAGCCATTCAGACAAGTGAAGGGACTACAAGTCAATATTTGAAACCAGATACCAGTTCTTATTTTTCAAAATCAGCCTATGAAAAGGAAATGCGAACTGCGGCGGATAAATATTTGTCCCAAGATAGCATTCAGATTACTAATGAAAACTACATGGAAGTCATGGAAGCCATCTATGATTATCCAGATGAATTTGAGGGCAAGACAGTTCAGTTTACAGGCTTTGTCTATAATGACCCCAGCCATGCTAATAGTCAATTTTTGTTCCGATTTGGCATTATTCATTGTATTGCAGACTCAGGTGTGTATGGTTTTGCTGACCAAAGGGAAATACCCGTCAATATGAAAATAACACCTGGATAACGGCCAAAGGAAAACTGATCAATCACTACCATAAAGAACTCAAACAAAACCTCCCAACCTTGAAATTGACAGCTTTTACCAAAGTCGATAAACCAGAAAAATCCCTATGTATCGTGTGTTTTAATAAAAAGAGACAATATCAGAGTTTCTGTATTACAGAATTCTAATATTGTCTCTTCATTTCTCTTATGCTCATTTCAATCTAACAAACTAGCTTACTTTTTGTTCTTTTCTCTGACAGAATGTTCAGAAACCCATTTAGAATAGCTTATCATTTTTTTCATCAGTTAAAGCTTCTACCGCTATAGTCACACACATTTCAACCGCTTCTTCCACAGAAACAGAAAAAGTAATAACCATTTAATTGTAAAAATTTCACCAAAAACATAAAAGGCTGTTCGTTTATTAGCATTGACAAAAAAACATGCTTCTTTATCAATTGGACAAATAATATTGTTGCTTTATCAAAAATTGTTGGATATAGAGGTTTACCAAAAACAAATTGTTCTGGTAAGTTCACAATCATATTTAACGCCGAAGGACTAACTGTTTGAATTTGCTCATTTGGAGAATACCGTTGAATTACTAAAGCATTGATTTTTTTCAATTTGCTTTTTCTGTTAAATAGACTGTCATTTTTCCACCAAAGCTTTGAAAACATCGTCGAATTCATCAAAAATTGTATCAATTTCAAGTCAAAGTCATCATCAGATACATAAGAGACCTGATGATCCAATTCTTCAGGAGTAAAGATAATTTCACCCACTTGCTAACAATTTTTGCTTCGTATTTAACACCACTTGGAATATTGAATTCGCTTGGAATGGTAATGGTGATTGAATTTCCTTGTTTTTCTTGTTTTTACTACCATCTGATTTCCTCCTTTGAAGTATTATAACAAATAATTACGGTAATTACAATAGCAGATAATTCGCTCCAGTAGCAATCTCTATCATTTGATTTGTTAATCTATCAGAGAAAATAAATATTATGGTTTGAAAAGTTATTAATGCCATTATTTTAACAGGTTTCGAAGCTTATACCATTTCAAGCAATACAAGTATCTCAGAGAGAATAAGAGAGCCATTCATTAATCATACTAGCAATTTTCTTTGGGAGCTTCAGTATAAAGCTCATGGCTAACGTTTTCTAGAAAAATAGTATCAAAATAATCTGGCAATTCGTTTAGGGCTGTCTCTCTCCATGTAGCTTCATTAGAATAGCAAGGACTGATAAACAAGGTATCTCCCACTTCTCTCTTAAAAGCTTGTATTTTCCTCCGTAGGCTGAGTATCGCTTCTATATTTTCATAATTTATAGCTAACTCATATCTATTATAGTCAGAATTCCAGTGATAGGACTGTCTTACGGCTTTCTCCATATTTTCTGACCAATGCTTTGCTTCAGATTTTTCTTTAGAAATAAGAACATCTAAGTCCGAAATAATTTGAGATTTGATATAGTTTTTAGTTTCCTCTAATTCCACATCTAAAGTTAAAATCTTATCTAAATCTAAATAGCCACCATCCAAAAAGAATTAGTTTCTTCACTTCTTCAAAATTCCGATGCAAGATAACGAGCTAAATCTCCTCCAAGAGAATGACCTATCAGACAGATAGATTCTTCCTCCACAATCTCATTTTTAAACCATGATTTCAATTCTGTTTCATCTCGAAGATGCGTTTCATATGGATTTAGAAAATAGACCTGCGAATCTAGTTCTTGAAGAAAATCCTTGCTATGATAGACATTGCTTCCCAAACCGCCAATAAAATATATTTTCATTCTCTACTTAATACTATGCTTATTCATCTTTTTGTTCAAAGATAGTCGTGATAATCTGACGTAATTCTTCGCGTTCTTTTTCTGGGATTTCACCACTTGTTTGAGCTGCAGCGTAGAGTTCAGGGTGTTCAATTGAAATGCGTTTAATCGTACGTGTTGTTGCATGTTTTTCTGACGAAAAAATGGGATTCGCTTAATCAAGTCTTGTGGTACTAGCGCAAGAATCTTCTCAGCAGTTTCCTTGTCACTAATCTTAGACGTTGTAAGCCCATTCTTTATCATTTCCTGTTCTTTTTCTGTAAAATCTTTTAATTCCATTCAATTAGTCCTCCTATTTTACTCTAAGTTAAATTATATACCAATCCAGATAAAACTACAAATGGACTGTTTGGAAATATGAGCAATGACTCTGTTCTTTAATTATGAATCTTCCTCCTCAGTCACTTCCCATACTTCTGCTTGATAGCCTTCCCCATCAATATCATATCTTTGGATATATCCGATAAATGTTTCATTTTTTTGTGGTTTCTGGCTATTAACGATTGAAATAACCCACCAACTCATCAAAAATAGAAATATCAGTCCTAGGATTAACGTCATATCATACCACCTTTAAAGATTAACCCACTTATCATTATCCATGATGAACGGCTTAGCCAGTCCGTCACCTGTGTAATCTGCATACTTAGTACCTAAATACTTGTAGCAATCTTCCTTAGATGAACTGATTTGCCTTTGACTAGTCCGCTCAGAAGTAGTATTTTGTTGTTGACAAGCAGCCAAGCCTAAAAACAAGACTGAACAGATTCCTAATGTGGCTAATTTTCTTGATTTCTTCATCTTTTTCTCCTTTACAAGTTTAGTAACTAGCCTTATTATACTATACAAGTTGAGTAAAAGATCATAATCTTCATCAACTAGTTTTTAGAAAATCACAAACCCTTTTGGAGAAATAACAAGCTGATTTTTCCAATTCTTGGCAACTGCTCGCCAGGGCTACTACTTCCGCTTCTTTCTCTTCAATATAGTCTTCTGTTGATTGGTTAAAAATGGCTTTAAGGACCTGTCCTTCGTATTTCCATTCCAAAGCTACTAGATCTGATTTGATTTCTTGGAGGCTATACTTACCATTCGGATTGATTGCTGACGCGTGTTTGCGAATCTGGATTAGCTTCTTCATGAAATTCAGCATATCATTGTCACTTGATACACGTTCCCAAGGCATACAACGACGACAATCTGGGTCTGGACCGCCAGTCAAGGCTAGCTCGGTTCCATAATAGATGCAGGGGGTTCCTTTTTGTAAAAAGAGAAAGGCTAGAGCTGATTTGACCAGTTGAATATCTTCATTTGCCGTCCACAAGATTCGTTCTGTATCATGCGAATCCAAGAGATTAAACATAACTTCGGAAATCTGCTGTTTGTAATACATAGACTGGCCATTGATTTCATCGATGAACTGGTCTGTCTTCTTAACTCCTCGTAAGAAATAGTCCTTGATGCTATCAGATAAAGGATAATTCATGACCGCGTGGAACTCATCGCCATTTAACCAAGGCTGAGAGGTATGCCAGACTTCTCCTAAAATATAAAAATCAGGCTTTTTAGCTAAAACTGCCTTTCGAAAATCCTTCCAAAACTGATGGTCAATCTCATTCGCCACATCCAAACGCCAAGCATCGATATCAAACTCTTCAATCCAATAAGTCGCAACCTTTAAAAGATAGTCCTTGACCTCTGGATTGGCTGTATTTAGCTTAGGCATATAGTCCTCAAAACCAAAAGCATGATAAGGTAACTCTCTCTTATTAGCTAGCTTTTCAGTTGTCACTGGGAATTGTTGAATATGGAACCAATCTTTATAAGCAGATTGTTCTCCATTTTTGATAACATCTTGCCATTGAGGCGATTGCGAACCAATATGATTAAAAACAGCATCCAGCATGACTTTCATGCCACGCTGATGAGCTTGCTCGACCAGCTCCCGAAAGGTCTCTTTATCTCCAAAATGACGGTCGATTTCAAAGTAATCTGTCGTATTGTACTTATGATTGCTCGTAGATTCAAAGATAGGACAAAGATAAAGTCCAGTAATGCCCAAGCCTTGCAAATAATCCAAATGGTCAATAATCCCCTGTAAATCACCACCAAAGAAATCATCAATCTTAGGTGAGACAGATGAATCCCAGTCTAAAGTACCTTCTGGATTTAATCGAGCATTTCCATTGGCAAATCTCTCAGGAAATATCTGATACCATACCGTATTTGAAACCCAGTCAGGAACCTGGCATGCATCAATCTCATGAAGATAAGGCAACTTAAATCCGTTTCCAATAGCATGAAGATTTTCTAGAGAATGGTCCACACACACCCTTTATCACCATACAAAATACTTTGACCTTCTATATCCGTGAGTTCAAAGAGATACTGGAATCGTGCATAGCCGACTGTAACCTCCACCTGCCAGTAATCAAACAAAGCATCAGAAGTTACTTTGGCCATCTCCTTGATTGCTTCATAATGGTCCTCTATAAAAATAAAAGGATCTCCATAATGTAAGTTGATGCTTTCAATATCTCCCTTTTTCGTTCGAATGCGAATGTGCATTGTCTTGTCTTTATAAAGGTAAGCGTACTCCGACTCTGGTCTGTGGTAAATGGCTGTTAATTCCATTGAGCTGTCTCCTAGTTTACTTTGAATCTCTTTACAACGCAAACGTTTTCACGATTGTTAATCTAGTATACTACTTTCGTATTTTATTTGCAAGGTTTGTCCATAGTTTCGAGTGGTTTAGTTCTATAAATAAAAAAAGTAGCCAGTCTTACAACTTGCTACTTTTCAAATGATGATTTACAAATGTCTTTCCAGCCACTCGATCTTTTTAAAATCCTTATTGTTATTGTGCTTATTTCGATAAGAATCTTGGGAAGAAGCCTTGTAAATACTTAAATACTGTTCTAAACTTGGAACGCGAAAAGTGATGTTTTCGAGATGAATCAACTCTATATCCGATTCCGAAACTCCAGCAAAATCAGGTAAAGAATCGATACTTCCGAATTCAACACTCAGACCATCTTTTTGGAATTCATGCTCATGAATATCTATTAAGGCATAGCCTAAGTGTTTCATCACTTTCATTATCTTATCCCACTCATAAATTCTGAGATGATCGGGTGCTTCCCAACCTCTAGGGTCACCAGGCACATGAATGTCAATGTCAGACGGCCCCCATTCTTCATTTGATCGGTATTCAAACCCCAAAGACCCCATGAGCGTCGGAGTGATTCCAACTTGGTTTAAATGAGAACAAATTGTTCGAAAATTCATCAAATAGAGAATTCATTCCTCCTCAATCGTTGATATAGAACTTAATTTCGTTGTGAATAATAAACTAATTTTTACCTTCTACTCTTTCGGTTTTGAAAAATACTTCTACTCGCTGAGCTAGGACTTTGATTTCTACAGGTAGGGTTATCCGATTTATCGCCGTCAACATCTGACTCTAATTCACTATCTGAAGAAATCTTAATATTACGCGCTTTGATATACTCGATATTATCATTTGCAACAACATCCCCTTTTTAGTAAATCAGGAATAACGGATAATTTAGAGAATATTGAAGCATCTTTCAGAATCAAAAATGTTGGCATAGCCGTCCTTGTTTTTTCTTCAAAGATTTTTTTGTCAGCGAAGTAATTTGTCAAAAGAACCAAAACATGGCTAGCTTCACCAACATAATTTCCATTTTCTGTCTCAACCTTAATGTTAAAGACCTGATCCGTTATAACGGACTTCATGGTATTTACAGCATAGGCTAAAATACCGAATTTTGTCTTGTCCTCGATTTCAACATTGTGAATCGCCTCAGGCAGAGAACCGATACTAAAAATATAACCAAAATAATTGTCATTCGCTTTTCCGATATCAATCTTATTGGTTAAGTTGAAAATCCAGTTCATCAATTGCGCCATCAATGTCTTGATTGATTTCCAACAGTTTTGTAATGAGGTTACCCGTACCCCCAGGGATAATACCCAACTTAGGAATGTAGTCTCTCTCAGCAATACCAGAAATGACTTCGTTGACAGTCCCATCTCCACCAAAAACAACCACTGCATCGTACTGCTCACGAGACGCTTCTTCAGCAAAATTTGTTGCATCCAGCGCCTTTTCGGTAATTTTGGTTTCCACGTGCTCAAAGTATTCTTTTGCTTTATTCTCCAGCTTTTCTTTGTAATCCAAGGCCTTTTCCCCACCAGAGGTAGGGGTTGATAATTACCATTGCTTTTTTTCATTGATAATACTCCTTAATTTTTAAATAGAAATGTTAGCGTAGCTACATTTTACCATTACATATAATGCTATTATATAATGAAAACTCAGAAAAGAGAAATCTGACGTACTGGAGATTAATATAATTTTATTCTATTTTTCCCATCGCATAACTACATCTTTTAAGAGTTCATCCAAGTAAGAATAGGCCTTATCCTTAATCCAACCAGGAATACCATAAGCTGCCTCTGCAATGCTACCAGTTATTGCAGCAAGTGTATCACTATCGCCACCAAGTGAGATGGCGTTCCTTATCGCATCTTCGAAGTCTCTACTTTCAAGAAAGGCAATAATGCCTTGAGGTACAGTTTCCTGACATGTTTCGTTAAAACGATAGTTAGGACGGATTTCATCTAAAGTTTGAGATAGATTGTAGCCGTATGTCTTCTCTATAATCCTTAATCCGTCTTTTACACTCTGTAGGATTGTCGTTAATTGGTTGCTCGTGCTCTCTACAATGACCACCAAAGTAAAAAACGACATAGAAAGATAGCATCAGCTGTAGCCATAGCACCTTTGACACCTTCTGGATGATTATGAGTTACCTCTGCAGAAAGACTCGCAAGTCCTCTAGATGATGGCCACATTCCGGTTCTCGCATAAAAACTACAATCCATAGACCAAGCGCATGGAGAAACACGCATAGCCGAACCATTCCCAAAGCTATTATAAGGCTCACGGTTATCGCTGTTTAGCCATGCATTAAACCGAGCACCATAATCAGCATCCGGATACATTCTGCCATATTTCTTCATGGCGTCAATGAAGTCGTCTTTTTGCCCACCATTCATAATTGCTTCTGCAACAGCACAGGTCATAACCGTGTCATCTGTAAAAAAAGCAGTCCTTACGAAATAAAGGAAAGTCCTTCGTTTTGATATTGTTCCATTCGTAAACAGAACCGACAATATCTCCAATAATTGCTCCGAGCATCAGACTCCTCCTTTTATAGTATTCTTCAATTCCTTATATCAATCCTTCTAGTACTTCCTTCACATATTCCTCTAAATCTTCAATTTCTACAAATATTGGATCTAAATGACATAAGAAGTGCCAATCTTCGCTCCCTTTTTTTCTGTAGACGATAGCTTCACCATCTTCACTTCCGAAATAACTTCTATCAACTTCAAAACCATTACTCTCTAATAATTTCTTTATGAAATGATGCTTAGCTTCTCTATCTTGAACATAATCTTTTGCATCTTCGTTGTTCACAACATAAGCATCTACTTTTGTAGCTCCTTCGAACACTTTATCGTTTTTAACGGATAGATTCGAAATCTCTTTCCAAATAATCTCGATATTTTCTTCAGGATTAAAAGAAAAACTAGATAAAGGGACAATATTTCCATTGAAGACAATTTCCATATAATCCGGCAAGTGTTTAGGATTCACATACTCCACTTCAAACCCATCTTCTTGCTCTATGGTATATCCAGGTATTTTTGATACAAATTCTTTCCCCTCTTCTAAAGAATCAAAAGCTACTAGGTCTTTTGAAAAAAGATTTTGATACAATTCTAATATATACATCAACAATCCTTCCAATCTTTCAAGATTTATACGTGATTCTTTAATAACCTTTTTCGTCTCAAGGTAAAGTGTTGACGGCACTCTAACAATTCAGAGAACCTTTTTGAGGATTAATTGCGTATTACTAACAAACTTACACACTCAGCGGTTCGCTGTTACCGTATCGTTTCGTCGTACACTCCTTACTCTACGACAGCTACCCCATGGGCGGAGCATCTACTTCTACTTCGCTGATACCTCAGCTCGCACAAGTAGTGATACCGCCTCAACATGTGTTGTCTGTTCCTTTAGGATACAATTTTTATCCTCATCACTGTTTTGAGGACAC
>BNJU01004230.1_pt1 | contig 21415 bp, 19 predicted proteins | sample 8539281 | NCBI WGS metagenome assembly BNJU01 (sample SAMD00202456, study PRJDB9452) | human saliva metagenome | isolation source: human saliva | place: Japan
GCGAGGTCGGTGACGTTCGCACCGACGGCGTCAATGACACCTGCGAAATCCCGGGCCACGCCCCTCGGGAAGCGAGCGGATGCGCCCTCGAACCAGCGTCGAGGGTGAATGATGCGCTGAACCCGTTCAGCCGTCGCAGGTCGCCCCGGAAGGTCTTGAAGTCGAGGGGTTGAGTCCGACGGCGCGCACCGCGACGCGTACCTTCCTTCGCCGGGCGCCTGCTCCGGGCGCTCGGCCTCCTCCAAACCTCTGGTCCGCCGAATCTGCGGTACTCGATCGCTCGCTTCATGGTTACCTCTTGCCTCGCTCGGCGGCGAGATGGCTGGTCGTTGCTCTGAAGTACTTCGTCGAATGAATAATACGATGATCGTACTAGATTGAGCAATGGTGTGTTTCTGCCGCCTTCGCGACAACATCCATCGCTGTCGAGAGCCTCCTCGTCTGCTCGCCCAAGCAGGCTTGGAGGTCTTGATGTTGAGGGAGTCCCTGAGTGCTCGATGTATGTTATTGCACCTATAACAAACTACTTGCTCTCGAGTGTTGCAACGACCTACGCTGGGTGGATGTTGTCGAAGTGTTTGGTGAACCTAATGTTCATCGAACTTGTGGTGTTCATGGGTCGTGAAATGTTGTGCTCGTCACAAATTATCGAGATCGTTGTGAGTGTTGAGTTTTAGTCTCTTATGCTTGTGTTGCGCCATGCAGAAGAATTCGACCGTGAAAGCGGGGGTGACATGTCGACATTGCTGGAACACAAAGAGGCCATCCGTGAAGTCATAGATCTTTTCTCGAACCTGGAGATCGACGTGCTTGAGCAGGCTAAGCTCGTCACCTCCGACGTTCATTTCGAGGTCTACGACTCGGATGGTTCTGTCGTGGTGGAACTTGACGGTAGAGATAAACTTATTGAAGTATTTCAACAGGCAATTTCGGAAATCAAAACTGCTTATCACCTCAATGGGCAGCAAGTCATTACTGTTGATGGCGATTCCGCCATCGATGTTCACTATGGCAAAGCGATTTTGGTGCAAGAGGTGGATGGTAAGGACGTTGTTGTGGATCGCTCCTATCGTTACACTGACACCCTCGTGCTGACAGACGGCGCTTGGCTCATCAAGCGTCGCATTCAGCATCTTGTTTTGAGTGAAACGCGGCCACTTTGAGTGTCGAGATAATCCGATTGCGTAACGTCGCAAGTTAATGGTCATGAGTGCCGTGTAGTCCCCCCGACCGTTGAGGAAGACCTGTTCCCCGGAGCTGGCCACTGCGTCGGCCGCAATTTTGGTGATTCGCATGACCTCTGCGGTGAAGGGGACCGTATGAATACCTGAGGCGGTGGTGACGCCTCGATCGCTCACCACTGGCGCCTGCTCGTAGCACGTACCATCGCGGTATCCACTGGCCTCCAGGTAGGAGGCGGCATTCGGGGTGTGGCGGCGCTCGTCAAGAGCGGAACGTGTCGGCGCCCTGGCCTAGGCTTGGCCTCACGATGAACGCGATGAACTCCCTCTTGGCGCCCTACCCATGCCCGGCCCGGCGGTGCGGCCACGCCGCCGCCCGAGGCCGCGCTGCCCGCCCTCGTTCCCGCCACAGGCTCCTTCGACGACGACTCCTGGGCCGACGTCGAGGCCCCGGAGGAGGACTGGGGCCCTGAGGACGCCCCCACCGCCCGAGGACGAGGCCGCCGCAGCCCCCACCTGGGAGGAGCGCCAGGACGAGGTCTCCGCCATGGTCGCCCGCACCCAGGCTTTCATGCTGCCGCGGCCCTGCGCCCGAGCCGACGGTGCCGCGCCATCGGGCCGGCCTCCGGCCCTGCCTCGGGGGTGACGGTCCCAGACCCGGCCGAGCTGCCTCCGGCCTCAACCCCGCCCCAGGAGGCCGCCGTCACCCACGCCGGCGCCCCTGCTCATCATCGCCGGCGCGGGCTCGGCAAGACCCGGGTCCTGACCCACCGCATCGCCCACCCTCATCGCCACCGGCCGCGCCCGCCCCGGAGAGATCCTGGCCATCACCTTCACCAACCCGGCTGCCGCCGAGATGCGCGAGCGCGTCACCGCCCTGGTCGGGCCCTGCTGGCGAGCGCATGTGGGTCTCCACCTTCCACCCGCCCGCGTGCGGATCCTGCGCCGCGAGCACGAGGTCGCCGGCCTGCGCTCCACTCTTCTCCATCTACGACGCCGCAGACTCCACCCGCCCCATCACCCTCATCGTGCGCGAGCTGGGCATCGACCCCAAGCGCTTCACCCCAAGACCTTCGCCCACCGCATCTCCGACCAAGAACGAGCCTCATCACCCCGGCCCAGTTCGCCGAGCGCGCCGTCACCTCCAACCCCTCGAGCGTCACCGCCGAGGTTCACCGCGCCTCACGCCGAGCGCCCGAGCGCCGCCAACGCCCTGACCCCGACGACATCATCATGCGCACCGTCGCCTGCCCAGACCCGGCCGCCGTGGCCGAGATGTACCGGCGCTGCTTCCGCCACATCCCGTCGACGAGTACCAGGACACCAACCACGCCCAGTACGTCCTCGTGCGCGAGCTCGTCGGCGGCCCCTGTCACCTCCGGGCGGGCCTCGCCCTCGCTGCCGGAGAGCTCACCGTCGTCGGCGACCCGACCAGTCCATCTACGCCTTCCGCGGCGCCACCATCCGCAACATCGAGGAGTTCGAGGAGGACTACCCTCGGCGCGCAGCCCATCCTGCTGGAGCAGAACCACCGCTCCACCCAGAACATCCTCTCGGCCGCCAATGCCGTCATCTCCCGCAACAGCGGCCGGCGCGAGAAGAACCTGCGGACCGCCGCCGGCGACGGCGCCCCCCATCACCGGCTACGTCGCCGACCCGAGCACGACGAGGCCCGCTGGATCAGCCAGGAGGTCGACCGCCTGGCCGACGAGCACGGCGTGCGCCCCCGCGACGTCGCCGTCTTCACCGCACCAACGCTCAGTCCCGCGCCCTCGAAGAGGCCTTCAGCGCGCCGGCCAGCCCCATAGGTCATCGGCGGCACCCGCCTTTACGACCGCCGCGAGATCAAGCGACGCCATCGCCTACCCGCGCCGTCGACAACCCCGACGACGACGTCAACCTTCGCCGCATCCTCAACGTCCCCAGCGCGGCCTGGGGACAAGGCCGAGGGCGCTCCTGGCCGAGCACGCCGCCCGCCACGCCGTCTCTTTCGGGCAGGCTGTCGCCGACGCCGCCGGAGCACCCCGCGAGGACCAGGCCAACGAGCCTGACGGGACCGAGGAGCCGACGGGCAGGCCCTCCAGCATCGGGGACGAGCGAGCCGCCCGGAGGTCGAGGGCCTGACCACCCGCGCCCTGCAAACCAGGTGCGCGGCTTCCACGAGCTGCTCACCACCCTGCGCCACATGGTCACTCGCCGGTGACGGCGTCGCCGATGTCCTCGACTCCGCCCTGACGCCTCCGGCTACCTCGCCGAGCTGCGCGCCAGCGACGACCCCCAGGACGCCACCTGGGTCGAGAACCTCGCCGAGCTCCACCCGTGGCCAGCGACTCCAGGCCGCCAAACCTCGACGGCACCCGGCTGACTTCCCTCGAACGCGTCTCATGCCTGTGGCCGACTCCACCAGCTCCCGCCCATCGCCGACCTGAGGACGAGGACGCCTGACAGGCCGAGGAACAGGGCCAGATCACCCTCATGACCGTCCACACCGCCAAGGGCCTGAGTTCCCAGTCGTCTTCGTCACCGGTATGGGAGTGACGGCACCTTCCCACACCCGCTCCCCTGGCCGAGGAGACCGAGCTCGCCGAGGAGCGCCGCCTGGCCTACGTGGCCCTGACCCGAGCCCGCGAGCGCCTCTCACCTCACCCGCGCCGCCGTGCGCTCGGCCTGGGCGCCGCCAACGCCATGCCCGCCTCCCGCCTCGACGACGTGCCGGACGAGACCATCGACTGGAAGCGTCTGGCCTCCTCCATGAGAGAGCTGCGCGGCGGGCGGCGCCCGGCTGGGCAGCAGCTGGGCGCGAGGGCGGCTCGCTCGGGCGGGCGGCGCCTCAGGCGCCTCTCGGCAGAGCACCCACCCGACGACGATGACGACTTGCACCCACCTGTGGGCGCAGGCACCCGCGCTCGGGCGCTGGGTCGCGTGGAGACTCGCCCAGACCGGGCCGCCAAGCGCGCCTCCGCCCGCCTCGAGGCCTGCGGGCAAGCAGAGCGCCTCTCGCCGGCCGACGTGAGCTGCCTCGAGGACCTGCCTGCAGCCGTCGCGTGGCTGAGGCCGGCGACCAGGTGCGCCACGACTTACGGGGTGGGTACCGTCGTCTGCCTCGAGTGCAGGCGATCCCCGACCGCCCGCGTCGAGTTCGTCAGTCGACGGTGCGCCCACCACCAAGCGCCTCATCCTGCGCTACGCACCCGTCGCCAAGATCTGACGGTTCCTGCTCTTTGCTTCATCTTCCGGGGATCGCACCCGACGGTCCCCAGATACTCCAGTTATTTTCGATAGTCGCCCGAGTCACGACCGAGTCAGGAGCGGCGGGCACCAGGCGCACGGCCCGCCGCTCGGCCCGGAAGTCGCTGACGAGCGCCGGAGGCGTAGCCCAAAGCGAAGCCCGTGATGAGGCGGTAGTCCGACGGGCGCCCTCGAACTCAGCGTCGAAGGGCGGCGCCAGGTGGCCGGATCCCCAGGGGCAGGAGTCGACGCCGTGGGGCCTTGGCGGACAGGAACAGGGTCTGCAGCATGATCCCGCGTCGAGCGCGGCGAAGGGCATGAGGCCCTGGTGGACCAGGACGAAACTGATGACCGCGCCGAAGGCTCCCACAGTTGCGGCGGGCGGCCGCGTCACGGGCCTCACGGTCCTGCGGGCGATGCCCATGTGCGCGTACAGCCGGCCACCGACCGCCTGGGAGTGGGGGCAGGTCCGGGGGATAGGGCGCCCAGGTCGAGTAGTCGCCGTCGGGGCCCTTGCCGGTCAGGGCCAGACGGGCCATCGCCCCCGCCCTGTGCTGGACGGGGAGAGCGGCATCGAACTCCTTGACGTAGGGCCGCGCGCAGGCGGTCCGCCTGCCCACCGCGTGGCCAGGGCCACCACTGAAGGCGCGTGTTCGACCAGCTCGGTGCCTGGCGCGCATCCTCCAGGATCTCCCCACTGACCCGGTGGTACGGGATCGGCCTCGGAAGTCCCGCACGGAGTGCCGGGGCGGCCAGCCGGAGAAGGCTTCAGGGTCACTAGGCGCCTCCTCAGGCAGGTGCTGGTGGCGGGCCTGAAGGTGAGCCACTCGAGCTGACGTAGGACCCGCCGGTCGCACCGCCAGGCCGCCGGCGGGAGGGTCCTTGAGACCACTGAGCCCGCGCCGATGACGCAGTTGTCCCCTGATGGTCACGCCGGGCAGACGATGACCCCCGCCGCCCAGCCACACGTTGTCCCCGGATCGTGATGAAGGTCGCCGCCCAGGGAGCAGGCGCGGCGTCGGCTCCAGGTGGACCGGCGTGAGTAGCTGGACGTTCTGGACCGATCTGGCAGTGCGCACCGATACTGATCCGGCGACGTCGGAGGCCACGAGCCCAGCTGACTGAAGGGTCCCCTCGCCCACGGTGATGTTGTCCCCGTAGTCCACGCGCACCGGTGGCAGCAGACAGGCCTTGTCACCCAGGGGTCTGGGACCGCCGAGCGCAGCAGGTCCCAGCAGTCCTCCCTCGCCTCGGCGAAGGCCCGCTCGAAGCGGTGGAGCATCTTGCGGCGGGCGGCGATCCTGGCGTTGTCCGGTCGTCGGCGACGTACCGAAATCACCGGCGAGCATGCGCTCGCGGTTGGTGCGCCTGTCGCCCACGAAGCAGGGCTCGCCTCCGGGAAGCGCGGGGCGACTTTCACTCATACCCAGCAGCTCTAGCGGCGGTCCGATGCGCCCGTCGGTCCGTTCGGGCCGACCCGCCGGATCCGGTGCTCGGAGCCTGTTCAGGGAGTGGGGAGCACTCGGCCACGGCCGCCCGCAGCGTCTCCGGAAGGCCCAGGGCCCCGAGCTCACCTCAGCAGGGCGGTTCCGCTCTGACCCTGCTGTCACCGCGTCCCAGGCCAGGTCCTGGCCATGTACTCACCCGTGCGGCATCCAGGATCGCGGTGGACCCTCGGCCCGCCAGTCGGCAGGGGAGTGCCGGTGCCGCGAAGCGACCAGCTGACGCTGTCGATGAGCTCCTGGCGGCTCAGCTCCCTCCAGGTGCACCCAGCGTCCCGGCCCCCAGGGTAGTCCAGTCCCCACTGACCTCCTCGGTGCCAGCCGGCGCGCCCGGTCACCCACCCCAGCCAGGCGCGGCCACCTGCGGCCATGAAGCCGCACCGTCACCAGTCGCGAGGCCGGTACGACCTCGGCCGCCCCTCCAGGCGGATGCGCAGTAGTACCACGTCGGCGCCGTCCTCGTCCCCGGTATCCGGCCAGGCCAGCCATGCGGGTGCGGCGATGCGGTCCTCCCGGCTGGGCCGAGCCGTCGTCCTCCTCCAGGTGAAGCTCCCCGAGCGGGCACGACGACGATCTCCAACCGCGCGTGGATTGTCCTCGGCCGCCTCCCGTCAGGTTCCTCGGCTGATCACTGAGCCCGCCCGCCAGCAACCCTGATCCGGTCCAGGGGCGCGACAGGCTCAGCATGCGCCCGCGCCCGCCGGTCGTGGCCTCATAGCGGCGCCTCGTGGGCAGGCTCGTACCAGACGCCGTCAAGCAGCCAGGTCAGCTCCCGACCCAGGCCGGTGGGCCCCCACTCGAGCCGGGGAGGTGAAGGCACCACCAGCAGGTCCCCTAAGCAGAAGCTGCCCCGGTGCTCGTAGGCGGCCAGCTCGCGCGGGTGGTCGTGGCAGACCGGGCGCACCGGAGCGATGCCTCACCCACCGAACGGCGCGCCCACGTGGTACAGGTGGGGCAACAGCCGGTGACGCAGCCGCAGGTGCGCTCCATCGTGGCGCGGGCGTCACGCGAGTAGCGCCAGGGCTCCTTGGAGGTGAAGCCCGAGTTCGACGAGCGCAGGCGGCTGATGGGGGAGAAGCAGCCCAGCTGGAACCAGCGGGCCGCCATCGCGCCGTCGCTGCCGCCCATCATGTGCCCGCCGATGTCGCTGGACCACCAGAAGTAGCTGATGCTGGCGGCCGTGGCCGTGAACTGGGCTGAAAAGCGCAGGGAGTCCCAGCTGATGATCGTGTCCCCGGAGAGCTCACCGCGCGCGGTGGCTCGAGGCGTCGGTGAAGCGCGAGAAGGTCATCATGGCGACGGATTGCCCACGCCCGCTGGCCGTCGGGCGCCTGCGGCCTGAGTCGAGGTAGTGGACGGGCTGAGCATCCACAGCGGGTCCAGGCCGGGGACCGTCGTGGAGCCGCCCTGCTGCCAGTCCAGCCACCAGAAGTCCACGCCTCGTCCTCCAGGGATGGTGGAGGCGCGAAAGGTGGAGCCTCAGTCACGGTCGGCGATGCTGAAGGGCACGTCCTCCCGGTGCTCGCATCCAGGCCCAGGTCGGCGCAGACCTCCTCGTAGGCTCCCTGCATGGCGCCGCACCCCTGGCCGGGTGCACGTTGAGCGTGGTGAGCATGCCCCGCTCTGCAGTGCAGGGCCAGGAACGCGCCGGGTCGGGGAACAGCCCCGGTTCCAGGTGTAGCCGGTCCAGCCTGCGTGCCGATCGCCGGTCGATGTCGGTGACGTGCCAGTCCATGTCGATGACGGCCACGGAGAAGGGCAGCCTCGGCGAAGCGGTCCATGAGCGCCAGGTACCTGGTCGCCGTAGTGGTAGCGACCCACCAGCTGCCCAGCAGCGCCCGCGGATGAGGGGGCTCGGCCCGGTGAGGCGGGAAGAAGTCCCGGAGAGCCTCCTGGTAGTCCTGGCTGTAGCTGAAGACGTAGAGGTCCTGCGCCCGTCGGCCAGGTGGCTGCGGGTTCACGGGGGCTGGACCCACTGTCCTGGGTGAGCAGCAGCGAGGCCGAGTCGTCCAGGGCGGTGATGCCGTTGAGGCTCAGCAGACCCGGACCGAGGGCGACGGCGCCGTCGGCCTCATCCAGGGTGCGGGTGGTGCCGCCCAGGTTCGTCGGGAAGGTCTCGTCCGGATCCCACACGTCGCCGTGGTGCCAGGTGCCGCCGTGGGCGTGGAGCGCCGTCGAGCGCAGCCTGACGCTGAGCCCGGACGGGAGAAGCCCAGGGAGGGCACGTGGGTCAGGTGCAGGTGCTCGGTGATGATCTCCAGACGGTCCTGGCCATGCACCACCCGGAACGACGGCGTCTCACCCAGGTCGCGGCTGACGACCAGCTGGGTGGCGGCGTCGGTGAAGACGCTCGTGGGGGAGTGCTCCATGCGGATGAGCCGAGAGGTGAGCACCGTGAACCGGTAGCGGGACTCCTCCGACGAGGTCCCGGCAATGACCGCCTCAGGGCGGGCGGCAGCTGGACGCGGGAGGTCAGGGCACGCGGAGAGGAGAAACCAACGGTCGGCCTTTCACAGCAGGAGTCGTCGCAGGGAGCGGCGGGAGAGGCAGCGCCCTGGCCAAGGCGCGAGAACTCATCTTAATCGGCCCTGGTCCCAGGAGTGTTCTGACACAATCGGTAGCCGGTCCTCGAGGTCTAGTCTCTGGCGGCAGCAGGGCAGGCCTCGCACCCTGTCCGACCCTAGCTTCCTGGATTTCCCTCGGATCTTCGGCCGGTGGGTAGCGAAATCGCCCGTGACCTCTCCCCGCACTCCCTGGTCGTCTCCGCCCACCACGTCGGCGACGATCCGACCGGTGGCGCCACGCCGTCGTCACCAGGTCTCACCTCGCCCTTCGCCGACTCCGACGGCGACGGATCGGCGACATCCCCGCCCGACCAGCCGCCTGACCACCTCGACGAGCCTCGGGTCGACGTCGTGGCCCAGCCCCGCCTCACCGCTCCCCTCAGGACGACAACGGCCATGACATCTCCGACTCATCAGGACATCGACCCCTCTTCGGATCCCCTGGTCTGACCCTGACGCCCCTCATCGAGGGACTGCACACCGCGGCATGCGACGTGTCATGGACCCCGTCGTCAACCTCACACCAGCGACGAGCACCCCTGGTTCACCGCCAGCTGCCCTCGACGGACAAACCCCAGGCGAGACTGGTACATCTGGCGTCCCGCCAGGCAGGTCGACGGGCCTGCCCCTGGGCAGCCGGGCACCGAACCCACCAACTGGGGCTCGGCCTTCTCCGGACCGGCCTGGGCCTGGGACGAGGGCACCCAGGAGTTCTACCTGCACCTCTTCTCACCCAAGCAGCCTGACCTCAACTGGGAGAACCCGCAGATGCGCCGCGCCATCCACGAGATGATGACCTGCAGGCTGGACTGCGGCGTCGACGGCTCTGCATAGACGTCATCAACCTCATCTCCAAGACCTACCGCTCACCGACGCGTCCCAGGCGAGGGCGACCTTACGGCAACGCCTTCGCCGCTGTCGCCAACGGCCCCTGAATCCACGAGAGTTCCTCCACGAGATGAACCAGCAGGTCCCGCGCCGCGGCCCGGACACGTCCTCACCGTTGGCGAGATGCCCGGGGCCACGCGAAGCGAGGCCGCCCTCTACACCGACCCGGCCCGAGGCGAGCTCGACATGGTCTTCCAGTTCGAGCACGTCAGCCTCACCGACGGACCCGGAGGCAAGTTCGACCCCAGCCCCTCGACCTCGTCACCCCAAGCAGAACCTGGCCCATCTGGCAGGCCGCCCTCGCCCTCGTCACCGATCCATCCGGCGCCGTGAGCCGAGAAGGCTGAACTCCACCTACTGGGACAACCACGACCAGCCCCGCGCCGTCTCCCCGCTTCGGCGACGACGACCCCGCCTGGCGCGTCCGCTCGGCCAAGACCTCGCCACGATCCTCCACACCCACCGCGGCACCCCTACATCTACCAGGGCGAGGAGCTCGGCATGGCCAACACGGTCTTCCGTGGCATCGAGGACTCACGGACCTGGAGTCCGTCAATCACTTCCACGAGCGCGTGCACGCCGGCGACGACCCGGCCGCTGTCCTGGCCGGTATCGCCTCGTCTCCCGGGACAACGCCTCGCACCCCCGTCCACTGACAGCAGCGAGAAGGCCGGGCTCACCACCGGCGAGCCCCTGGATCGCCCTGGCCCCGACCACGGCACCGTCAACGCCGCCGCCCAGGTGGGAGCACCCGGCAGCGTCTTCGAGCACTCACCGCCACCTCATCGCCCTGCGGCACGACGACGACGCCTTCGCCCTGGGGACCTTCCGCTCCTGGCGGCCGGACCACCCCACCGCCTGGTCATCCTGCGCCAGTGCGCGCCCCCGAGACGGAGGGCAGTGCGCGTCGAGCAGCTCCTGCTCATCGCCCAGTGCGCCCGCGAGGACCTGCCCCTGGTCGGTGAAGGCGGTCTGCTGGTCACGCTCGCGGCCGAGGGCCTGGAACCGGGGGAGTGGAGCGGTGCCGAGCAGGTCCTGCGCGCCGGCGACCCGGACGTCCAGCCCGGCTCCGACACGCAGGCTTGCCGGAGGTGCTACCGGCTGGACTCGCCCCTGCTGCGCCGTCGGGTGAGTTCCCAGTCCGGCGGGTGGCCTTCGCGCCCTCGCCCGCGTTGACGTCGACGAGATCGTCACGATCAAGGAGTGGGGACGCAGAGGCCCGCTTGCGCCGCCGGCCAGGGGTGAGCCTGGCTGCTCCTCCTATTCTACGACCCGCCTCGATCCTCCAGGTCAGGACCAGTCGTACTGTGGTGGCACGATTGCGTAGCGAAAGTGAGGGTGCGACTGCATGAGGTCGTTGTTCACCTGCGTGTCCACGAGCGCCACCTGAGTGGGAGTGTCGAGGACGCCTGCCTGCTCAGCATGCGTGATCCGCTCTGCGCTCGGGCGGACGACTCCCGCACATGGGTTTTGCGGTGAGTGGACGTCAAGGCGGGTTGCTGGAGATGGTTAAGGTTCATACGGGCGCGGAAAACTGGCTTGCTGTATCATGCTATGACGCCGCCTCGAAAAACTCCCCCAAGGAACCATCTATCGACAGGAGGAGATCACGAATCGCGATCAGATGAACGCTCGCCTCTCGGGGTGACGATGAGCAACCCTGAATCCCTTGGCTGCTGACCATGAGTCAGGTGACCGAAGGGGCGACTTGGTCCTGTAGTGTAGGGTCGTCCCTCGTCTGTATCGAGGAAGAGATGAGGACTGTTTTTCCGCATACCTGCTTCGCGTTTACAGGCCATCGATGCGCATGCTGAGCGTAACGGAAAGAGCCGGTCGGAGTTTCTTCGCCGCCATTGATGATGCCTTCTCGCTGGTTAGAAGACTGGTGATGGCACCTTTTACGTCGGCCCAGGAGGAGGATGAGACCGGCGACCACGGCCGCGCCGGCGAGCAGGATCGCCGCATTGAGCCACGAGCTCGAAGCCGGGCAGGTTCCCTCGCCTGGAGCTGGCCGACGAACAGCCCGAGGCGTTTCCGCTGATATGCAGGCCCAGGGCGAAGAACATCGAACGCAGCCGGACCATCGACCAGCCGGCGAGCAGCCCGAAGAGCACTCTTGTGGAGAATCTGCCAGGCGTAGCCTCGAGACTGGTGTCGGAGGTCAGCCAGCGTCGGAAGATGCAGGGTGGTGAAGGAGACCGTCGTCATCAGCACAGCAGCCGTTGCCCCAAGACGTCAGCACCGGCGAGAACAGGTGCGTCTCAGCGTGATCTCTCGGGATCGCGCAGGCGATGCCGACGGTCAGCGGAAGAACAGGCGTGAAGCACCGTGATGCGGGTGATCTCCGGCTTGTCCACAGCGGCTGGTGCCCGTCGGCCCCATCCAGGTGTGCAGACTGCTGAAGGCGACCTCGCCCAGGGCGCCGGTGGTGAAGAGAGACGGTCGGCTGCGAATGCTCCACCGGTCAGCAGGTCGCAGCCAACCGCGGTCGATAGCCCGAACTACAGGCGAGCCCGCCCACGTGAAGGAGGACGAGATGAGGAAACCACCGCCCTGACCGACTGCCAGGGCAGTACCCAACGCCGAGCGCTGGCCAGCGCGGCGACCGCGGTCAGGGCGACGGCCGACAGCGCCCGTCCGTCTCGAAGGTGTAGGCGTCGGCCGCGGAGGGCCGGAACGCGTGACGAGGCGCGACGTCACAGTGACGATCCACAGTGATCTCCGATTGAGACATGCCTGCTGGGCGCGATCCGCGCAGGAGAGGCGTTCGCTCGGTGATGAATGGGCCCCGACACGTCGCAGGAGAGCTCATCTACCAGTGCCCGCGAGGCCCCTTGTGACGCGAGCCTGCTGCACACCAGGCGGAGGAGGCCAGCAGCGTGGCCGTCAGGACGACCGCCAACAGGCCACCAGTGTCCAGGCCCGGCGCGCCAGCTCCCAGTGAAGACGATCCGAAGACGGGGCCCTCTGGGTGGTGAGCACCGCCCCGAGCACCGGCCACGCCAGAGCCGCACGCCTACCCACCCCGCTAGCATGGAGCACGACTGCCAGGCGGTCCCGCGCCTGCGCCTGCTGCTGAGCGGAGGGGAGCCAGCCGGCCATCATGGCGATGCTGGCTGCGAGCGTGAGACCGGTGAGGACCGACTTGAGGACCACGACGCCCAGCAGCAGGACCGCACCGGGCCCCGCAGCGTCGCTCGAGACCCGGGAACGCGAGTACCAGGGCCACGCATGGCATCAATACGGCTATTGCCGACGACGGCTGGGACCTCACAGACCACCAGCCCGGTGACCAGCCCGCTGGGTCAGCGATTGCCGCTGGCAACCACCGGAGGGTGCGCACCCGGTGCGCCAGCATCCACGACCACAGCGCCCTGGCCCCCTACGCCGAGCGCGGCGGCTACCGGCAGAGCAGGACAAGGCCGAGGGCGGTCCCTCGATGACAGTCGGTTCGAGGCGACTCGGGCTGCTGCCCGTGGAGTGCAGCCGTGAGACGATCGTGGCGATGAGGCACACGGCACCGCCACGAGGGGCTCCGCGCCGTCGCATCCCGGACACCATGACGAGCTCGACGGCGTGCAGGCCGCCCCTCCCATCGGCGCGCGTTGCAACATGGCCGCCAGCGCTGCGCGGCGGCTTTGGTGGCGAGGCGATGAGGATCGCACCGGCCCTGCCGATCAGACGGGCAGTGAGCCTGGCACGCCACCGCCCAGCAGCCAGACGCGGGCGCCTTCATGCGCCCACCGAAGCTGCCCGCGCCGACCGTGAGGACCTGAGGACAGCGTCGAGGAGCGGGACGCGCCAGTCCCATCCGTCCGGGAGCCACTGCCAGTGATCCGCGCGCGCGTGCTCCTTACGTCCGTCACCCCACCGGTCGCGCGCAACCACCACCCACAGGCCACTGGCGACAAGGCGGTCTCCACGCCGCGAGTAGCTGCCAGCGCGGTGAGGCGGCCAGCCGCTCCAGGAGCCCGCCGGTGAGGCCGCAGTATCGGGCGACCCAGAGCCCCAGGAGCAGCGCCATCGCGATCCCGATGAGCCCTGGCGGCCATGCGTCGCCGCTCAACACGGCGTGCAGCCACCAGGAACCGTCACCAGCGCGCGCACGCCAGGGCATCGGCACCCGGCCTGCATGGCCTGCCGCCGGTGGGTCAGCCACGCGTCAGTCGACACCGCCCTCACCGCAGTCGGGAGCGTCCCAGCGCCAGGGTCCCGGGTGTCTGTTGACGCAGCCCACGGCGGGGCGTGCAGGCCCAGCCACCACCTGGTGCGCGCGACGGCTGGTCCCGGGTCGAGGCAGCCGTTCATGCGTGGTCCAACGGTGGCTCGCACCCGGTGCGCGGGGCCGGATCGTAGGAGGCCGTCGGCTGCCGTTGCGCTGGAGGGGCGCAGGTCAGCAGCTCCAGGAGTGGGAAGTCGACGAGCTTTGGTCGCCGCGATGCGGTCAGAAGGCCGGTAAGGCCGCCGCCCTGCTGCTGGTGGCCCAGGATCGCCTTCGCGCACGTCGCAGAGGCCCTCGCCTCCTCGGCGGGGATGCAGATGGTGATCGTCGGTGGTGTAGACGACGCTCGGCCCGCTGCGTGGGTGGGATGACCAGGCGAGGCGCTGCGTCCTGAGCGGAAGCGCGACTCCACGATCCGCGCGCGGAGTCGTGGAGGCCGTGCCTTCCAGGGTGATGCCCTCCTCATTGAGGCAGACCTTCCGCGCCGGTGGCGTGATCCGGACATCAGACAGGTAGCTGCACAGGCCCATGACCCTGGCGCGACGAAGCAGCGGCAAAGAGGCCGCCGCGGAGAGCTTCTTCTTGACGGAGTCCAGTGCCACCACGGCGTTGTTGAGGGCGGTGCCGGTGCCGATGCTCAGCTCGCGAGCCGCAGGTTGTTGTCGATGAGAGCGTACGCACACGATCGGGATCTGGCTGGGCAGCGGTCCCGCTCGGTGACCGTGTCGCAGGCGCAGGCAGGCGTTGTAGCCGCCGATGACCAGGTGGCGTCGATCTCTCATGGAGCTCGGATGGCCCGCCCCAGCGCGTAGAGCTGCTCAGATGGTGGCACTGCGGCGCGCGTGCCCAGCCAGCGCCGCCGTCACCGACCCAGCCCTCGACGTCGGCCCAGGTCAGCCTGCACGTCGCCGTCGAGCAGGCCGCTGGGCCGCCGCAGACAACCCCAGCATCGGAAGTCATGGTCACGCCCAGGCGCAATGTCGCGCGCCGCCGTGTTCATACCCGCATGCGCCGCGCGTGGATGATGGCGACTCGTCAGGCGGCTCTGAGGACGATGGCGTCGAGCCCGCATCGCGCGGCCGGCCCGGCGGGAGGCGTGGACATGGTCTCTAGATCAGCTCGAGCATCCTGCCGAAGCTGGGCCCCGCGGGCCTGGATCGCCCTGAGGCAGTTACCGTGGCGGCCACGAGGTCCTTGACGGCGCGGTGGCCGCGATCCTGCTCCATCACTGGCAGACGGCGGATCTGCTGTGGCGTCGCTGATGATGACCGGCCCGCACGCCTGGCGTGATGGATACCACCTCACGGGCGGCGCAGCCCAGCAGCGGCCGACATCCAGCGGTCGTAGCGCTGCGGCTACCGCGTTGGCGCGCGCAGGATTGCGTGACGCGGCGCCCTCCCGCCCAGCTTGTCGGTCGGCGATGACCCGCGGACGCCGTCGGCGGTGATGCGGCTGTCTCCCGGTCGGTGGCGCGCCTCGGCGACGGATCACCTATGGACGCACGGCGCCTCACGGCCCGCCTTGAGCGCGATACGCGTCCTCCTCCCAGTCTTTGCCTGAGCCTGGGACCAGGACGTCAGCGGTGCCCCCGGGCCACGCTGCCGCTATGGAGCTGTGCAGCCGGCATGCCGTCCCACGACGCACGACGAAGGTGCGCTGGGTGCGGCGGCTGAGGAGAGATGCCGTCGATGGCCTCCAGATGTCGGGCGTGAGGCCGAGCCGGTGCCGATGGTCATGTCGGCGCCCACCAGGTCGCGCCATACGATGCTGCCCACCAGGCCGATCACCGCGAGGACGCTGGGCGGCGGCTGCTGGCGCTGATGTCGCTGCCGGTGACGAGCTCCCTGAGCAGGAGGGCCAGTTCCATGAACTGCTGGTGCGCGCTCGGACCCGCTCGCCGCCGATGCCGACCACGTGAGCTCGGTCAGATGCCGTGCCCAGTGATTGCAGGGCGGCTCGCCAGCTGCCGCCGGCGCGTCGCGTGCGAACTTCCGGGCTGAGCGGGCGGTGCCATGATGCGGTGCTGCCGCGCTGGAGTGACGGAGCTCTACGAGTCGCTCCAGAGTGGCGGATCCGCACTGCCTCGGGCCACGGTCCGGCCCAGGCCTCCATGACCGCGTACCGGCTTGGCCCCAGGCGGATGGCGAAAGCGCGCCGCGGCCTGCACGAGCCGCGTTCATGCCCCTGGGCGTCACCTGCCGGAGGTGGAGGGACCCTGATGCGCAGGGGCTCGCCGTCCAGGCGCGAGGCAAGGGCCGGCCGACGAGCCGGTGGGGGCGGGACGTGCTCGAGCGACATGGCGGCTGGCATGTGGGGGTCCCTTCCCTGGTCGCCGCCGGCTCCTGACGCGGCCGCCGCGGCGATCAGCCCTTGGCTTGTTGCTGGTGAGCGCCGCCACGCCATCCGGCTCAGGGTCCCAGGAGCGTTTCTCGCGCGCGGCATCCACGCATTTCGTCGGTCCCGTGAACTCTGTGATGAGGGAGCGATGTGTCTGCTGTGGGAGCAGGCGCCAGGTTCACGACCCGGACCACCCGCCTCGGCGGGCCCTGGAACCTGTGCCCTCGGCGTCGAGGATCGCGCTGGCGTCGTCGGCCCACATCGCCCGCCGCCCCAGAGGCCGAGCAGCACCATGGCACTCCACCATTGCGCTCGCTCTCTCTTTACATGAGCGCTCCCGCTAAGTTCCGCCTGCGTTGGTCCTCAGATAGTGGACGTCACGCAAGATAGACGCGCCGTGGCCGTCGTCGAGGATGACTGGAACGTCGCGTCACCCTGCGCCGCCTGCGACCGCGCTGCCGACCAGACTGGAGGTCGTTGGCACACGGTCCCATATTGAAACATCCACCTCCTCACCCATCGCAGAACGCCGCGCCCGCCGAGCCCGTTCTTTTCGGTCAGGAACTGAAACGACTGCGGCTTCCTGCGCGAGCGGGAAATGATCGCGTAGGCGTACGTCGCGACAAAGTGAGGTCTGGGTGCGTGGTCAGTCACCGATGCCACCAGCCTGCCTTGTCGAACATATGGCGAAGTCCCCGGCGAATTTCAAAGAACGGTTTCAGCATCCAGCCGTCCACCCAGTCGCGTGGTCACTGGCCACCGCCACAGCAGTGAGCCCAGCGCTCGGGCCGCTGAGATGAGTGCCTCACGTGCTGTGGTGCGTAGCCGCCGGTCTGACCTCCATGAACCTGAGGACCTGCCGGTCACAGTCGGATGACCCAGAAAATGTGGGAGTAATTTGTTCCCTGCGCTCCAAAGAATGGTGAGCACACCGACATTGGTTGCCCTGGCGCCGATCATGAAGAATCGCCAACGCCCAGATCCATCGAGCTGCCCTGAAGGTCCTCGGAATTCGCCTGGTGACACCTGCCCCATCTTCATCATCCCTACGGGCGGACGGCGCGGCATTGACGACGGCTACGAGATGGGCCGGTCAGACCGATCAAGCAGAACTGCCAGCGCTGAGCTTCGTGACGAAGGACCCGTCCTTCGGTGCACGCCCGAATGAGACGCGTGCGACCACGTTAGTGAGATGCCGTCGTCTTTGCGTCCGTGTCCAGCTTCCTGACCGGGCCAGCGGGACGTTAGGCTCACCACGGTGCCTGCACGGGCTGCGTTTCATCAACATGCCTCAGGAGAGGATCAGGGCTGCATGACCTGGTACGAATACTAAAATAGGAACCTGTTCGCCAGTATCGGCGCCCCAGCTCGACGGGCGCGGTGGTTTACGACCCCGAGGAGGCGCGCAGCCAGTCTTCCTCGATGCGGGCAGTGAGCTGGTGGTCGTCAAGGCCCAGGTCAAGAGACCGGCGGCCGAGGGCGTCGGCGGCGTTGCTTCCGCCGCACCATGCCGGAGGCCCGCGCCCGGAGCATCCCGCATGGAGCATCATGCCACACGGGTGCGCGCGTCCCCATCTCCCCGACGGCGTCGAGACAATGCTGAGGCACTACTTCTCCATCCTCCCGGACCAGTTGATGTTGCATCGCTGGCGGCCGCGTGAGGGCGGCGGCGATACTGAGACTCGCGCCGAGTCTTGAGGCCTCACCCGCGCTTCTGGCATCGACCCGCCTGAGGTCCCCGCGTCGCCCATCGACTGGAAAGTCGAGGCCGCAGGCTTGAGGCTGGGGTCCTGGCTGACGAGGTTTGCCAAGGTCACTGAACGCCCTGGAGGTCTTCACCGCCGAGATGCCACCTCGTGGAGGCCAACCCCTCGGGTCAAGGCCACCGACGGCCGCATCATCGCCCGGGCGGAAAGGTCATCCTCGACGATAACTCCTGCTTCTGCCAATTGACTACGCTGAGCTGCTGACACGCTGCCATTCGGACTTTGAGGCTTATGCCTGGGCGGGAGGCCGGCTCACCATGTGGCGCTCGAGGCGAGGTCAGGCCCGGCACGGCGCTGGCCTGGCTGTCCAGCCTCGACGTCGCGTCGCTGCGCCGGTGAGCGCCATGCGGCCAGCCCGCCAACTCGGACCTGGAGGAGGTCATCGGCCGAGTAATATGGCCACCAACGCAGGCCGTCGCCCGACCAGCGCGCCATCCTCGTCAACGTCTCGGCGGTATCACCTCTCCTGCGACGCATTCGTCAGGCATCGTGGCTGCTGTCGAGTCCTCGGGTGGCTGCTGCTCACGCCGCGCCCGGACGGCAAACAACGCTGAGACCGGGATGCGCACCCGGCTGACGCCGCCATCGAGGCGTCACCGCCGTTTGGTACCATGGACGGGGCCGCTGACGTCACTACCGCCATATCGCCGGGAGGACTGTATGAAGCAGCCCGGCTGCAAGGAGGCCTGAGATATGGCATCTTCCTGACTGAGAATGACCGCGGCTACCGCCCGCAGGGTATGACTGGCTCTGTACGTAAGCACACCACCTGCATGCTCGGCCGGCACGAGGTCGCTCGCGGGCGTCAACTCGCAAAGCGGCGCACCACTGGTCTCCCCATGCTCCCCATCGCCTCGGAGCCGGTGAGGTCCAGGCCGGAAAACCGTTGAGTCCCTTGGTCTACGGGTACTGTCGCTGAGGCCAAGGGAGGCCACCGGCGCGAGGTCAGCGTCGTCTTCGTCCGCCTGGGCTGCTGGCGGCGCGCCCGGAGGCCAGTTGACGGAGTGGCCCCGCGTCGTCATCATCGCCGAGGGCATCCTGCGCTGACGCTACCTGGATGCGCGCCTACGCCACCGACCGCGGCGCAGATCATCGTCCATCCGCCCGGCATCATCTCCCCGGCCCGCTCCAACGTTGGCATCACCGCCATCAATATTCCCGCCCCTGGACAACCGCTGACCTCACCCACCAGTCAGCGGCCGAGCGTCCGATCTAGCTTCACCACCTGCATCGGCATCAGACCCGTGTCGGTACCACCCATCGACGCCCTGGTTGCTTTTCGAGGGCCAGACCAACGCCTGCCGCGACCGTGATCAAGACGCTGAGGAACGCGCCGCCCAGCATCCGGTTATTGCCGACTGCTGTGTCGTCGCCACGTCGCCGGTTTCACTGCCCTGAGGGCTGCACGAAATGCCACCGTTCTAGCTCCCCAACGCCGGAGGCGGCAGATCGCTGGGAGGCCGCCGGCGTACGATAAAGGCACCTCAGCCGTAGATCAGCGGAGATCATGAGCTCTGCCCGCCAACAATGCAGAGGTGAGCTGTTTTATGGCAGCGAGCCATCAGCCATCATCGGGCCCAAAACCTTGCGGGCTGAGCTTATCGGCCTGGTCCACAGGTGGTTAGCGACCATCGCCGTGTCCGGCAAAAAAATGGTGTCAACGCCGCGGCCATTCTGAGTGCAGGTGACGCCCTGCACGCTGACGGCCCTGTGGAGCCTCGCTTTGGGGAACGTCTGTCCTCCGAGTGATGACATGCGCTCAGTCTGCCGCTGCTGGATCACCCCGCAGGCGGGCTGGACGGAGCCCCGTGGCGAAGCACGCCCTCCTGACTGGCGGCTGGCGGCCATCGTCGCCGCAGTGACCGTCATCGCGTCCCAACGCCATCAGCCCTCGACTGACACCCGTCTGCCGTCATCGCACGTTCCGCCACGCCATCGCCATCCAGTCACGCGCCATGATCATTCTTGACCCGTTGGTGGGAACGCCGTCCCTATTGGTTGGGGTCTCTCGTCACTGGCCCACGGGACCACGCGTAATGGTCACATTTCCGCTGGTGGTGGTCGGCCTTCAACGGTGCCGGCCGGGTCTCGTCCTGCACGACTTCGCCAAGGACGGCTTCGTCGCGATGGTCGCCGGACCTGCCGCCGGCTGGGTGCCACTTATGTCATCTGGGGCTTCGCCCGCCGGTCAAGCGTTTACGTTGCAGGTGACAAACGCCTCACCCCTGACTGCGGAAGCAGCCCCAGTCCGTCACATTTCGCTAACGCAGCCAGTACGGCTGGAGCAGTAACCGTGGCTGCTGCTGGCGGTGAATACGGTTACGGTCGCCGCCTGGCGGCGTCGGGCGGTACTCAACGCCTGCGGGAAAGGCGCCTCGCGCCGCCGGTCTGGCTGCCTCGTAGCTGTGGGCCTGCCAGCCTGGCCGCCTGGCCCGGGCCACCAACATGACCGTCGGCCCACTGGTTCTTCAATCGTCATCTCGTCTTCGTTTATGGGTCGGTACGACTGGCTCATGGCTGCTCTGCCCACCCTACACGCGTACTGGGCCAGGCCTGCCCGAGCCGGTTCCTGCGTCGCTGGCGTACGGATCCGCGCGAAGGTGCTGTCCATGAGGAGGCTACAGAGGATGATAGCAGACCCCGTGCTGGCAGCCGTCGGGCCCAGCCAGGGCATGGAGGCCGAAACTTATGCCTCGATCAGCCTGAAGTGTCACTGCCAGAGCGCCGTCCTGGCCTGCAGGTCACCCGGGATATCTGCCTGCAGGAGCGCCCGCCCTCCTTGGCGCCCGCCAGCAGCCGCCGTGCCGGATCTCCCCAAGAATCGCGACGCGCCCATCGGAGGCCAGCCTGGTGACGCTGTTTGCCGACTTGTGCGCCACCCGCCCCGGCAGCGCTCGTGGGGAGTGGAACAAGCGGTCTCGTCGTCGCCATCGATGGTGGAAAAGCGCCCTGTACGGCGACCACCAGCTGTCGCGGAGAAAGCGCCGCATGGACGGGCTAACCACTGCCGCTGGTTTATGCCTCAGTCGTTGCATCCTGAAGTCTCTGGAGCGGCGAACGGCTCGCCGTTACCGCGCAGCCGCGCCAGGCCCAGGATCTCGGCCTGGTTGCTCCCGCCACCGAGGCGCTATATTACGCACCCGCTGACGACCTGGGAATGCCCTGAGTCTGCTGGGATCAAGGATGGTCCTGCTGAGTCATTGGCCCAGGGCATCGATGTCGATTGATGCCGCTGACCCGGCGAGCTTCCCTCGAAGATGCATGATGTCGATCTCCACCAATTTTCGCTTGGTGCGCGCTTTACAGCGCCTGCCTCGAGCCAAGCCTCAGCATCCGCCGGCTGACGGAGAGCCTCGGCGGCCAGACCGGTTCCGCCACTCCGGTACTCAGGCCTAGCGAGGCATGCGCGGCGAAGTCCAGTAGCGCCAGGCACGCCTGTCCGGCGGAGAGGACTATGTGACCCAAGAGGCCGTCGACGACGCAGCCACTCGATGCTGGCGCCCGGCGCCCCAGCCGGACGAGGGACAGGCACAGGCCACCGCTCGCCAGCGCACCAATCGCAGAGGAGCCTCAGCACAACCCGCCCCCACTGGGAGACAGGCGCGGCAGGCAGAGGAAGCACTTCCCGTCCCCAGCCTGGGGCCAGCGCGACGCGTGACCGCAGTACAGCAAGCAGGAGGAACACACGATGACCACCAGGATCCCAAGTCGGAAGCCCTCCGCCAGT
>BNJU01005288.1_pt1 | contig 21375 bp, 33 predicted proteins | sample 8539281 | NCBI WGS metagenome assembly BNJU01 (sample SAMD00202456, study PRJDB9452) | human saliva metagenome | isolation source: human saliva | place: Japan
CGCAGACATCCTGTGCAGTCCGCCACCAAGTTCTGGTAAGTCGCGAACCTGCTTATGACGTTGCGGCCACGAACGACCCGACCCTGGCGGTTCTGCCGCACCGCGGTCAGCTCGTCAGCGGCGCGCTGCTGCCCCCGATTGACTCCTACCGTCTGCTGCAGGACGTGAAGACCCTGGCCCTGCGCCTGGAACGCCAGCAGCAGAACGCCCGCGAGCTCATCGAGTTCCTCTCTGAGCGTCCCGAGGTCGAGAAGATTTTCTACGCCGGCAGCTCCTCCGAGGAACAGGCGGAGGTGCAGTCCCGCCAGGCCGCGGCATCGCTCGTCTTTTCACTGCTGCTCAGGACGGCGGCGACGCGCAGGCCTTCGCCCGCTCCCTGCCCATCTTCGTGAACGCCGTGAGCCTGGGTGGCATCGAATCGCTCGTGAGCCTGCCCGCGCACACCACGCACGGCGCCTACGCCCAGGAGCACCGCGACGAGTTCGGCGTGGACGACCGCCTCGTGCGCCTGGCGATCGGCATCGAGGATGTTCAGGACCTCATCGCGGCACTGGAGATTGGCCTGAAGGCCGCTTCGCCGGCTAAGTTCGTACCGCCGGTTCATACCGCTGGCGAACGTCGTGGCTAGACATGTCGCCGGTCCATACCGCAGATTTCAACTTTCACACCACACATCAACGTAGATTAAGGAACCAAGAATGACCGTTCTCAAACACCTCGCCGTGCTGAACCGACGCTCCCTGCTACTGGGCGCGGCCTCGCCGGAACCACCGGCCTGTCTCGCCGCCCTGCTCCGGCGGTAACGGCTCCAGCGCAGGCTCCGCACAGAGCTCCTCCAACCCTGCTGGAGTCCATCAAGTCCGCGGGCAAAATCCGCATCGGTGTGGAGGGTACCTACCGCCCCTACACCTACCACGACGCCTCCGGTAAGCTCGCCGGCTTCGAGTACGACATCGCCGAGACCCTCGCCAAGGACCTGGGCGTGACCGCCGAGTACATCGAAACTCCCTGGGACTCGCTTATCGCCGGCGTGGACGCGGGCCGCCACGACATCGTGCTCAATAACGTGGCACCCACCGAGGAGCGCAAGAAGAAGTACGATTTCTCCGTGCCCTACGCGCACTCCCGTGCCCGCGTGGGCGTGAAGAAGGACTCGAGCCTGAAGAACGCTTCCGAGATTTCCGGCCACACCGCCGCCCAGAGCGCGACCAGCAATTACCGCAAGCTCGTGGAGGAACGCGGTGCCACCATTATCGAGTCACGGCTTCGATGAGGGCTATCGAGCAGGTGCTCACCGGCCGTGCCGAGCTGACCGCCAACGACTCCGTGTCCTTCGCCGAGTACTTCAAGAGCACCCGGACGCCAACCTGCGCCTGCTGGAGGGTGAGGTTGGCCCCGGCACCAACGTTGCCGTTCTGCTGCCCAAGAACCAGGCCGCGCTGAAGGATGCGATTGACGCCTCCATCAAAAGCACCTGGGCAACGGCGACTTCAAAAGGCAATTTTCGAGAAGCACGTGAGTGAGGACCTGAGCCCCGCCTCCTAGCTTCTCGGAACAGCTCTGAAGGGCTCGGAAGCTCAGCTTTTCCAGGACTTCCGATGCCGCGTCGTGGTTGATGTATCAGCGGCCTATCCCGCATTGATGAGAGAATATGACGGAATGTTACGTTGAATTCTTTTCCCGACCGGGAATAGCTGTACGATAGCCAGCGTTGCACCCGCAGAGAGGGGCACACCGCATGATGCCCCCGGGTTACCGCAGGGTGACAACCCGCAACTACAAGAGCATCAACCACCACACGAAAGAAGAACACTATGTCCGCAATGATTAACCGCCGCACCGTCCTCGCAGGCTCCGCTTTCACCGGCCTGGCTGCACTGCTCGCAGCGTGCGGTTCGTCCAGCAGCAGCACCGCATCCAGCACCAACAAGCTGGAGGCTATCAAGTCTGCCGGCAAGATCCGTGTGGGCCTGGAGGGCACCTACCGCCCTTCTCCTTCCACGACTCGAACGGCGCCCTGGTCGGTTTCGAGAAGGAAATCATCGACCTGGTCGCTAAGGACCTGGGCGTGACTGCAGAGTTCACCGAAACCCCCTGGGATTCGCTGATCGCCGGCGTGGACGCTGACCGCTACGACATCGTCATCAACAACGTGTCTGCAACCGACGAGCGCAAGCAGAAGTACGACTTCTCCGTACCCTACCTGTACTCGGAGCCGAAGGTCGCCGTGAAGAAGGACTCTCCCTGCAGAACGTGAGCGAGATTTCCGGTCACTCCTCGGCGCAGTCTGAGACTTCGAACTTCCGCAAGATGGTGGAGGCGAAGGGTGCCTCGATCGTGGTCGTGTCCGGCTTCGATGAGGCTATCGAGCAGGTCCTGTCGGGCCGCGCAGAGATGACCGCGAACGACTCCGTGTCCTTCGCTGAGTACTTCAAGGAGCACCCGGACGCCAACCTGCGCCTGCTCTCCGGCGACCTGGGCACCGGTAGCAACTCCTCCATCCTGATGGCTAAGGGCCAGGACGCCCTGCGTAACGCTATCGACGAGTCGCTGAAGAAGCACCTGGAGAACGGTGACATCAAGGCGATTTACGAAAAGTACGTGGGCGAAGACCTCTCCCCGAAGAACTAATACTTTCTATAAGGAGCTGAGTTCCGCGCATGGAACGCTACCTGAATCTTTGGGCTGAGTCCCTGCCTCAGCTGCTGGGCTCGACCCTGGCAGTGACCATTCCGCTATCGCTCATCTCCTTCGCGCTGGCGCTGCTGGTGGGCATCATCTCCGCCGGCGCGCGCACGAGCCGCTTCGCCCCGGTGAACTGGCTGGCGTGGCTGTATATCTGGGTTTTCCGTGGCACCCCGCTGCTGGTGCAGCTGTTCATCGTCTTCTACGGCTTGCCGAAGGTTGGTATCGCCCTGGACGTGTGGAGTGCCGCGATCATCACGATGAGCCTGCACACCGGCGCGTACGTGGCGGAAACCTTCCGTTCCGCGGTGGCGGCTATTCCGCGCGGCCAGTTTGAGGCGGCGGCAACCCTGAACTTCACCCGCATGCAGACCCTGCGCCACGTGGTTATTCCGCAGGCGGTGCGCATTGCTCTGCCGAACCTGGGCAACAACTTCATCGACCTGATTAAGGGCACTTCGCTGGTGTCGGTTATTTCGATGGTTGACCTGTTCCAGACCGGTAAGCAGATCGCGTCGCGTACCTTCGAGCCGCTGGCAATGTACTCCGAAGTCGCCATTATTTACCTGGTGATTTTCACTCTGCTGACCGCCGCGCAGTCGGCCCTGGAGAAGTACAGCAACCGTTACGTGAGGAGCAACAATGCTTAGCGTTGATTCCCTGTCGAAGAGCTTCGGCGAGACGCAGGTGCTCAAGAACATCAGCCTGGACATCCCCGACGGTGAGACCACGGTGATTCTGGGCCCCTCCGGTAGCGGCAAGTCGACCCTGCTGCGCTGCCTGAACCTGCTGGAAACCCCGCAGTCCGGCACGCTCACCATTGATGACGCGCAGGTGGATTACAGTCAGAAGCTCACCGACGCGCAGGTGCGTGATATTCGCTCCCGCTCGGCGATGGTGTTCCAGCAGTTCAACCTGTTCCCAAACTATACGGCGCTGAAGAACGTGGCGCTCGCCCCGACCCTGAACGGCACTCTGAGTGCTCAGCAGGCGCAGGAGCGTGCCCGCGAGCTGCTGGCGAAGGTGGGTCTTGCCGATAAGGTGGATTCCTACCCGGATGCCCTTTCGGGTGGTCAGCAGCAGCGTGTGGCGATTGCCCGCGCCCTGGCGCTGGAGCCCTCTTACCTGCTCTTTGATGAGCCGACGAGCGCCCTGGACCCCGAGCTGGAGGCGGAGGTCATCCGCGTGCTCATGCAGCTGGCGAAGGAGGGCCGCTCCCTGGTCATCGTGACGCACAATATGGCGTTTGCGAAGAAGGTTGCGGACCGTATCGTGTTCCTGGAGAACGGTACCCTGCGCTATAACGGTGAGCCGAACGGCTTCTTCGCCTCGGATGATGAGCGCATCCGCAAGTTCCTGACCGTGTACGACAGCACCGAGTACACGATTTAGCCGTACTGCATATAGTAAATATGGGCTGTTTTCTGCCGTCAGATAAGCATCTGACCAGCGGAAACTAGCCCATATTCTATATTCAGCATATATTGGCTTTTATTCCGAAAGCCCCTTAGAGCGGCGGTACTCCTCCAGCTGCTCAGCGTTAATAACCTCAAGCTGCTCAGTGAGCGGCTCACCGGGCGACCAGCCCTCATTAGCGACGGTGCGGTCCTCCTGCTTACCAAAATTGAAGAGGCGCGGGCGAGGCACACGAAGCTCAGCCGGAGTGGTCGGCAGCTGCCAATTCTTCATATGGGAGAGCACACCCAGCACCAAACACAGCAGAATGGACAGACCCATCGCCAGGTTCGGGCGGTGGAATAGGCCCGTCACGAGGGCGGTCTCGGCGGCACCCACAAACGCCACGGTAGCGTACAGAGAGTTACCACCAAAGATTGCCGGAATACGGTTGACCATGATGTCACGAATAACGCCGCCACCGACCGCGGTGGTCACACCCAGCGCGATAGCGGGCAGCCAGTGCAGACCCAGGTTCAGGGACTTAATGGTGCCGGTTGCCGCCCACGCGCCCATGCCGATGAAGTCAATGATGAGCATGGTTCGGGTCGCCCAGCGGGCACTCAAATCGATGCTGTACGCAAGGATGGAAGAAACGATAGCACCCACCCAGTAGCCACCGTCAGTGAGTGCCACGGGCAGTCCGGAGTTCAGTAGGATGTCACGGATCATACCGCCGCCCATGCCGCAGGCGACCGCGAGCGAGCAGGAAGCCCACAATGTCGAATCGGAAGGCGCGCGCCACAGCACCGCCGAGCAGGCCGTTAGCGACAACGGCGGCAATGTCGACGATGCGGAATACCTGATCCGGGTCAAAGAGCTCGTGCATGGGCGTTCTCCTGCGTACGTGATGCGTGTGCTGTGGGTGTCGGTAGGGGAAGTGCGCGCAACGGGGGGTCGGGTGACGACGTTATCACCGCATCCGGCTCTGTTTGCCTGCGCGCGTACCTGAAATGGCACCGATTTATTGTAGACCCGCCGCCGCCTCTGCTCCTAGTTGAAAGGTGCTCATGACGAGCTCTGAGACGTAACGGAGAAGCGTGTGGGCGCGCTAAAAGATGGGCGTAGAATGAGTGAATCTCCACCCCCAATGCTCTGTCATGATTGTTTCTGCGCTGGGTTCTTTCCAGGACGGTAGTGGCATCATTTCTTCGCTACTGTTGGCATTGAGCCCCGAATGCGGTGGAGTCTATGGCGTCATGATGTTTGCCGGCGCGCTGTCGGCGCTCATGGTGTGCTCTGCGTAAGCGGAGCGCTGCGCGGGGTCTAGACGAATACTGAGGCATGCGCGGTCGTTTGATGACCGGGACATGCAAATCGTATCTGCGTAAGGTGAAAGGAGCCGCCGTGACGGTATCGCGTGACGAAGTTTTCGAAATCCTGCGGGGCATGGTGCCCCGCCTGGAGGAGGCGCTTCCCGGCTGGTCGGTGCGTCCCAACATCACGGGTACCGGCGCGGTGGGGACTCTATCTGGACGGCCCCGATCTGCCCCTGGCCGGCGTGACTGTCGAGGGTAAGCCGGTCGCCCGCCACCTGTGCGGCACGATTCAGACCGCCGACCGCGGCCTGCCGCAGGAGCTCGGGCAGGTGCGCTACCAGTACATCCTGGGCGTGAGCGTGGCGGAGCACGAGAGCGAGTATCCCGAACTGGCCGACCTGGCGAGCGTGGGGGAGCCGAGCTGGGTTCCTGCGCTGAGGGCCCTGGAGGCGCTGGTGGAGTCCGAGGGCCGCGAGGCGCTGTTCATCAGCCGCGGCGGGTACGTGCCCGGTCGCCGCGCCCTGGGTAAGCGCCGTGTGGCGCTGCGGCGCGAGTTCTTCCCCGGTAAGCCCTGGCTGGGTTTGGGCACGATTGACTGGTGTGCGGGCGTGCGCTCGACCCCGGTGTACGCCGAGGATCTGGTGGCTCTGGTGGCCGCGGCGACGCGCCTGGCGAGCGGCTGGGATGCCGCCCTGCGAGCGGACTCGACGACCAGCTGAAACAAAAGTAGCTAAAACAAAGCGGCGCATCCGACCCGGAAAAGGGGTGGACGCGCCGCTTCTGTGTAAGCTCTAACGCTGAGTGGGTTTAGCCCAGTGCCTCAGCCAGTTTGAACGAGTTGAGCCGTATCAAGCCGCATGCGATATTGCCTTATCGATAGCATGCAAGGGTGATGCATCCTGCTGCCTCTACGGGGGCGTAACCGTAGCGTTTGTAGAGCGCAACGGCGTGTTCAGTACCGACGTCGGTAGTAATGAGTCGCTGTCGAATGTCTTCTCGGTCAAAGTCCTCAATGACACGCTTTAGAAGCGCAGAACCAACGCCCTGTCGTTGGGCGTGCGGATGCACTAGGAGGTCCTGAATGTAGGCGATAGATTGTCCGTCCCCGACGGCGCGGACTAGCCCGACGAGTCGTCCCGTTCCGTCCGTGGTTGCCTCTCGTGCGGTGTATAGATACCGCGACCCTTCCACCATCGGGATGAGACGTTCGGGCGTTTTGGTATAGGCGCTCCAGCCCGACAGAATCGTAAAGCTCAGTAAGTTCTTCCACGCTGGGAAGAGGGCTGGTGGAGTCCAAAATACAGTACCGCATACAGGCATTGTATAGCGCCAAATCGAGGGAGTTTAGGGAACTACCGTCCAACACGTTGCTGGGCTTGATGCGCATAGAAAGCGGCGCATCCGACCCGTAAAAGGGTGGATGCGCCGCTTCTGTGTGTGCTCTAACGCTGAGTGGGTTTAGCCCAGTGCCTCAGCCAGCTGAATGCCCTGTGCCACGCCACCGAGGGTTGCAGCAATACGGATCAGGTCGTTGACCTGCTCCTTGGTTGCGCCCTCTTCGCGCAGGGTGTGCTCGTGAGCCTCAACGCAGTGGGAGCAGCCGTTGACTGCGGACACTGCCAGAGCGAACATCTCGAAGTCCAGCTTCTCAATGCCACCGTTCTTACCGATGATCTGCATGCGCAGGTTTGCGCGCTGGTCATCGTAGGCGCCGTTCAGGAAGCCACGGGTGCGGTAGAAGATGTTGTTCATGCCCATGATGGTTGCAGCGCCCAGAGCAGCCTCGTAAGCGGTGTCGCTCAGGTGCTCCTTAGCCTCTGCAGCAATCTCAACAACAACAGAGTCAACCTTGGTTGCTGCTGCGGTTGCGAGGATCGCGCCCCAAAGCTGCTGCTCGGTGAGAGAGCTAATGCGGGGCAGGGAGGACAGGTTGAGGTTCATGTCCTTCGCGTAGGAAGGCAGAGCCGAACGCAGGTTATCGATGCTCATGGATTACTTCATCTCCTTGAATGCGTCGATGGTTGCTGCACCCTTCTTCCAGTTGCATGCGCACAGCTCGTCGGACTGCAGCGCGTCCAGCTGGCGGAGTACCTCGTCGGTGTTACGGCCGACGGAGTCAGCGGTAATGGAGACCGACTGGATGGTGTTGTGGGGGTCGATGATGAAGGTTGCGCGGTCTGCAACGCCGTCCTTGTTCAGGATGCCCAGTGCTGCGGTCAGTTCGCGCTTGAGGTCGGATGCCATGACGATGGGCAGGTCCAGGAGCTCTTCGTGGGAGCGGCGCCATGCGTAGTGGGTGTACTCGTTGTCAACGGAAACACCGATCACCTGGGTGTCGCGTGCCTCGAACTCGTCAGCGAGCTTGCCGAATGCAGCAATCTCGGTGGGGCAAACGAAGGTGAAGTCCTTCGGCCAGAAGAAGACGACGCGCCAGGTGTCTTCGTCCAGACCCTCGGAGGAGACGGTGGTGAAGTAGTCTTCGGGCTTGGTTGCTTCGATGTCAGCCAGCTTACCGGGGACAACGCCGGTGAGCTCGTATGCGGGGAACTGGTCGCCGATGGTCAGAACTGCCATAGTGTTCTTCTTTCTGCTTTGTGCCGCGCGGATTCGTTGCGCGGCGCTTGTTCTAAGTGGTGCCCATTGGGCGGGCTCGATAACTATTTTTATTATGAATAATTCATAATAATCAAGTGATGTTGGATTAAAACGCGAAGGTTTAACTATGATATGCATCACTGAACATTCCGAGGTGTTCAAAAGCTCTTCCCCGCACAAATCTCCACGTGCAAATTTCCATGCGCAAATCCCACCTACAAACCCCAGGGTTAAGCTCGAATCATGACCCCCGAACACAGCGACTTTTCAGAACGCAGTGACTTCTCAGAACACAGCGAATATGTAGAGCCCAACCAGCCCGAACTCATTACCGAACGCCTCACCCTGCGCCACCTGCGCGAGGCGGATATCCCCGACATCGTAGAATCCTGCCGTGACGAAGAAATCCTCCGCTACACCCGTATTCGCTGAACTACACGCGCGCGGACGCCGAGGACTACCTGCTCACCACCGCCCGCCAGATTGCCGCCGGGCAGATTCAGCGCTGGGCGATTGACGCCTCCGGCGTGTTTGCCGGGACCATTGAATTGCGCCTGGCTGATGGCACCCCCGAAAGCCCCGGAACTCGCGCCGAATTGGGCTATTACGCCGCCCCGAAGGCGCGCGGAAAGGGCTACATGACCGAGGCGCTACGAGCCGTCCTCGGCTACGCTTTCGACCCGCTCGGGCTGGGTCTTGATACCGTCCGCTGGACCGCCCTGGCGGGTAACGAACCCTCCGAACGAGTCGCGGTTAAAGCGGGTTTCACCGGCATCTATGACGATATTGACCCGAACTCCGGCCGCCCCGATGAGAACGGTCACCCGGTCCAGCATCGGGTGCGCCGCGCCGATATGACCCGCGCGCAATTTGCGGCGCTCTGGTCTGACTAGCTCTGGGCTAGCTAAACCGCGCTACTTTAGTCCGCGCTACCTGATGCCGAAGCCGCGGAAACGAGCCGCTCGGCTCCTCCCACTCGACGAGCACCTCATCCACGCGGCCCGCGGTGTCGCCGCCGCGCAGCACATCCACCAGGCGAGCGCAGGAGGCGGCGGTACCCTCCGCAACGACCTTCACGCGCCCGTCGTCGAGGTTTTCGGCGTAGCCGGTCAGGCCCCATGGGCTGGCGGTTCCGGCGCACCACCAGCGGAAGCCCACCCTGCACTTTGCCGCTGACGAAAGCGACGAGGCGGATTTCGGCGGGTTCTGCCGGGGTGCGGTCGGTGAAGAAATCAAAGAAAACCCATGGGTCCTCCCGTGGTCGTCTCGTTGAGGGTGGTCTGATGGGGGTGAGCGCCGGAGGTGGCGCTCTGATAGCTTCTATAGCTTCAGTCTAGAGGGTTCGGCGTTCCTGTCGCCTGGTTGCCGCGCGCACACGCCGTGAAGAGCTGAATAAGGGTAAAGCAACCGAAGCCGCGGCCTGAAAAGGAGTAACATTAGGGGCATTCACTCAGCGGCAATGCTGAACGCACAGACAATCTATCCCGCATACAACCCATCCCCTGGAGGATCATTGAGTTCACGCCCTAAAAAAGTGCCTCTCGTCGGTAACCCGGCGAAGACACCCTACAAGCCCTGGCCTGCTCTCTGGTCCCTGGTCGTTGGCTTTTTCATGATCCTGGTGGACGGCAATATTGTTACCATCGCCCTGCCGCACATGCTGCAGGATTTGGAGGCGTCCCTGTCGGAGGGCATGTGGGTGACGAGCGCCTACCTGCTGGCGTATGCGGTGCCGCTGCTCATTACCGGCCGCATGGGTGACCGCTTCGGTCAGAAGAACCTGTACATGATCGGCATGGGTATTTTTACTGCTCGCTTCCCTGTGGTGTGGTCTGGCGGCGGACGTTCAATCGCTCATCGCTGCCCGCGTGGTGCAGGGCCTGGGTGCATCGCTGATGACCCCGCAGACCATGTCTCTGATTACGCTGATGTTCCCGCCGAATGCGCGCGGTGTCGCCATGAGCATTTGGGGTGCGACCGCGGGTGTCGCCTCACTGGTCGGCCCGATTCTGGGCGGCGTGCTGGTGGATGCCCTCAGCTGGGGCTGGATTTTCTTCATCAACATTCCGGTGGGTCTGGTCGGTCTGTTCTTGGCGTGGCGTAACGTGCCGGTGTTCGAGCAGAAGAAGCACAGCTTCGACTGGCTGGGCGTGGTCCTGTCGGCGGTCGGCCTGTTCCTGCTAGTTTTCGGTATCCAGGAAGGTGCCACCTACGACTGGGGCACCATCACCGATCTCGTTCATGGGCACCGGTGTTGCGGTGAGCGTGTGGGGCCTGATTATTGCCGGCATTCTGGTGCTGGGCCTGTTCATTGGTTGGCAGGCGGTGAACCCGCGTGAGCCGCTGGTTCCGCTGAGCCTGTTCAGTGACCGTAACTTCTCCGTGTCGAATGTGGCTATTTCGGCTATGGGTGTGGTTGCTATCAGCATGGCGTTCCCGCTGACCCTGTACCTGCAGCAGGTGGAGGGCCTGGACCCGACCCAGGCTGCGCTGATGACCGCCCCGATGGCGTTGTTCTCGGGCGCGTTGGCGCCGGTGGTGGGTGCGCGTCTGAACCGTAACGACCCGAAGTGGATTGCGGTAATTGGTTTTACGCTGATGGTTGTTGGTTTTGCTCTGCTCCGCCCGACGATGGTTGCGGAAGGCAACCTGTGGCTGATGGTTGGCCCGATGATTATTCTGGGTGCGGCGAATGCCTGCATTTGGGGTCCGCTGTCGGTGTCTGCGACCCGTAACCTGCCGCCGCAGCGTGCCGGTGCCGGTTCGGGCGTGTACAACGAGACCCGCCAGATGGCGTCGGTGCTCGGTTCGGCTGCGATTACCACGATTATGGCTTCTGCAATTACTTCGCACCTGTCCGCGTTGGGCCCGGCCGCCGCAGCGGGCGGTAGCTCTCACGGCGGTGCTGGAGGCGGCGTACTCCCGCAGATTCTGCGTGAACCTTACGCGGCGGCAATGGCTGATTCCATGATGCTTCCGCTGGTCGCGGCGGCAGTGGGTGCGGTCGTGTGCCTGTTCTACGCCTCCATGAAGACCTCCGAGGCGAAGGGTGCCGCGCAGAACGCTGAGGCAGAGTCTGAGGCAGAAAACACTAAATAGAGGCTTATCAGAGCGCTTTTACGTCATAAGCGGTGCATAACTTGAGATGCGGTGCAAATACCGGGACAAACTAGATGCACTCTGTGTATGATGAGGCGGGTCACCGTCGAACAGAAGAGAACCAAGAACGGTTCCTTTGCCTCCACCGGAGGGTTCGGCAGTGACCCGCTGTCTTTTAAACGCCGTACTCACTTGCGGCACACCGGTTACATGCTGGCGGCAGCGACACACATGACCACTGAACCACGCGGTAGCCGCCTGATACTCACCATAAAACCGGACCCGTACGACCCATACCGTGCGCAACGTCAGATGATGCAACCTCCCGCGTGGTCAAGATATGAAGAGAGATCCTATGTCTTTTCTGACCTCAACTCGCGTAGTGCGTACCGCGCTCGCTTCGGCGGCACTGCTTGTGCTCAGCTCGGTTGCAGCTCCCGCAGCCCAGGCGTACAACCCCGATATCGACGGCGACGGCATCCCCAACACCTGGGAAATGAAGGGCTACGACGCCAACGGCGACGGCAAAATCGACGTGGACTACCCGGCATGGGCGCCAACCCGCTGTAGAAGGACATCTTCGTGGAGATGGATTACATGCCGGGCCTGCTCGCCAGCGAGGATGAGCTCGACCGCATCACCGAATCCTTCGCCCAGCTTCCCTCCGCAACCCGAACGGCACCACCGGCATCAACATCCACCTGGAGAAGAGAGATGACAAAATCCCCACCCTTGAGTTTGGTATTTTTTGCCATTGTCTTCCTTGATTTGTTCAAGATCTTGAGCCAAAATCCTCACTTCCTCTTTCTAAAATCTGTTTTTAAAAATAGGCTATCTACCAGAAGTAGATAGCCTATTTTTATGAGATGCTGGGTGCTTACGCTTTCAATTTGTCAAACTTTGCTTTGACATTCGCCTGAATTCTTCAAGCTTAGCCTTGCGTTCGGCTTTACGTTCAGCCTTCATCTGTGCACGCGCCTGGTTGTAGAGGTCTTCTTTGGACTTGCAGAGTCGCTTCTGATTTCGGCTACGACGGTTGCTACATCCCAACGCACGATTTGGGTGTCGTACTTGGTGAGTAAGCATCGATGACTGCTTCGTTGTCTTCTTGCACCAAGGCAACAACGGCTGTTTCACCGTTAGTCAATTTTTGAGAACAACGTCAATCAGGCCAGCTTCTGCCGATATCAACGGTAGCACCAGCAACCAAACCATTGAGGCTACCAATACCATAACCAAACAAGACGCCGATAGGACCACCCCAAAAGCCCGATAACTGCACCGAGCAAGCCACCTTTTAGGTTGCATCCGTCGTTGAATCTTCAAAATCATAGCGTTCTTTTTCAACGATATGACCGTTTTCATTTTTTTGACCAGGGCGATTTGAGCAACCTGGTCGTCTGAGTTTGGCGGAAAGCCTTCAAATCTGCAAGGACTGATAAGCTTCGCTTTCGGTGTTAAAGACTGAAATTACTAGGTTTTCCATAGTTGGTACCTCGTTCCCTAAAGACTATATATACATTGTAATACAGTTCTCTTTTTGGGAACTACTTTTTGCGACACTTTACTCTCGGCGGCAGCCGGTAGGTTGAGTCTAGAGAGAGCCCGGCATCCAGTATGGATGCCGGGCCCTCTCGCTTGCTGTGGCGTTAGCGGCTGATGGTTGCCGAAGCGCGCAAACCAGCCAGGTCCTGGAAGGTGTACTCGCCGCCTTCGGTCAGCTGCATTGCGACGTTACCGCTGGTGATCTGAGCGGTGGTGGTCAGGGTGTAGCTGGAGGTCACCTCGGTGAAGTACACCGAACCAGCGAAGCCAGCACCTGTGCGTAGCTCACGCCGTCCTTCGCGGTGGCTTCCAGGTAGTCGGAGGTGCGGATGTCCAGTACGCCGGTCCAGACGTTGTCCTCGATGGTCGGCTCGTAGAACTTCGCAGTGTATGCGATGCCGTTGAACGCCGCCACGGCGGGTTGTTGGTTCACGCCGCCCTCGCTCTTAGCGAGTGCCGGGATTTCAACGTCGTTATCGACGTCCCACAGCAGCGGGTCGGTGACATCCGCGGCGGTGGGGAAAGTGAACTCGAAGGTCACCTGCAGGTGCGCATGAGGGTACAGCCAGGAGCTACCCTGGAACTCGCCCTTGGAGTTGATGGGTGCAGAAATCCACAGGCCCGCACCACCGTACAGGCCTGCACCGACGCTACCGCCGGGGGTGAAAGTGCCGCCGCCGCGGCTCTGCGGGGTGGTGGAGGTTGCGGTGATGTTGGGTACCTGCACGGTGTAGGAATCCAGGCCGTAGCGGGTATCAAAGTCGTTGGCGGGGTTCGAGTTGAACGCCTGAGTGAAGACACCGAACCTCATGGTCGGGGTCTCCTGCGCATCGGTGGACGCCGCGTAGGCGGGTACCGCCGCTGCGGTTGCGATGACGGGGGTGCTCCATGCGGCACCCTTGATGAGTGCGCGGCGGTTCAGACCGTTAGTGGTGTTCGAGGAAGAAGTCATAGAATCTCTCTTGTTGTGAAGAATGTGGTGATGCGTGTGAGTTGAATTACTGATACTCTAATGTAATTCAGATCATCTTCAAAATTATCTCAACTTTTACCTTAATGTATGAACATTACGGTACCCAGCTCACCTAACGCGTGAAACGGAGCATCATGGAAACCGTGGAGAACGTCCTCCCGGCAAGCTCCACCGAAACACCACCGGTCACCACACACTAAAGGAACACAACATGGCATTTCTGAAGAGCGCACGCGTCACGCTTGCCTCCCTCGCAGTGCTCTGCCTGGGCACTATCGCAGCTCCCCCGCAGCAAACGCCTACAGCCCCGACATTGACGGCGACGGCATCCCCAATACCTGGGAAATGAAGGGCTATGACGCCGACGGCGACGGCAAAATCGATGTCGACTTCCCCGCACTGGGCGCAGACCCCAAGCACAAGGACATCTTCGTCGAGATGGACTACATGGCAGGCCTGCTGCCCAGCGAAGACGAGCTGGACCGCATCACCAAGATTTACGCCGACCTGCCCCTGCGCAACCCCGACGGCACCCACGGCGTGAACATCCACCTGACGCCGGTGACGCCCGCAGCGCCAAGTATAACCTCGGCGGCGGCAACGAAATCAGCTACCAGGCACTCGACAGCGAATTCAAGGCGCTCCATCGCATCAAGGCAACCGAAGGTAAGTTCAACCCCGCCCGCGAAGGCACCTTCCACTACATGATCTGGGGCGACTACTACGACAACAGCTACTCCTCCGGTATCGCTAACTTTGGCGGTCGTAACTTATGGTCACCGTCGGCCCGCACTTCTGGGGCAAGGCAAGCAGCGACATCCGCGTGGCAGTGTTCGTGCACGAGCTCGGCCACAACCTCGCGCTGAGCCACGGCGGCTGGGACGAAATCAACTACAAAGCCCAACTACTACAGCGTCATGAACTACCAGTACACCCTCACCGGTGTGCCCATGGCTGACGGTAGCCGCTACTTCGGCTACTCCACCGCCGAGTACCGCATGCTCAACGAGGCGAAGCTGTACGAGGCGCGCGGCTTCGGCCCCCGCGCGGCTGGCTTCCTGTACAAGGGTAAGCCCGCCAACCAGCCGATTGACTTCAACGGCAACGGCAAGATTGACACCGAGCCGGTGTCCGTGGACCTCAACGGTGACGGCATGATCACGAACCTGGGCGCGGCAAGCGATGTGAAGATGATCCGCTTCCAGGCGACCGAGCACCCCGAGAAGGACAAGGGCCCCGAGCACATTGAACCGAGCGGCATTACCGCCGAACACGCTCGTTCGCTGGGCCTGATTAAGTAGGCTGACTGGTCGGAATCTGACCGGTCTGCACACCGCCGATAAAGAGCCTTGTCAGCTCGGTAAAAAGCAGGTGCGGATACCGAATCATCATTCGGTATCCGCACCTTTACTCTATGCAGCTTTTCGGCTCAGCGTTCAGACCAGCAGTGGAGCCTAGACATCCTAGCTCACGCGGCCGGTATCCACCAGCACCTGCGCAATGTGGCCCAGCGCCTCCTCATTCTGCAGCGAAGAAACATCGCCCAGCGAACGGCCCTGGTACAGCTCACCGAGCAGACGGCGAGTAATCTTACCCGAACGGGTCTTCGGGATATCGGCAACCGCCACAACGTCCTTCGGCTTAGCAATCGGGCCAATGTGCTCACGCACGTGCGCGGTCAGCGCCGCCTTCAGCTCATCCTCAGTCAGGTCCTTACCCTCATCGGTGAGCGTCACGTAGGCGACCGCCTGGTGACCGGTCAGCTCATCCTCCACGGGGCAGACACCAGCCTCAACCACAGCCGGGTGAGTCACCAGAGCCGACTCAATCTCAATCGTGGACAGGCGGTGACCCGAAATGTTAATCACGTCATCAATACGGCCGAGGATGTACACGTTACCCTCTTCGTCTTCCTTCGCGCCGTCGCCAGCGAGGAACCAGCCGCGCTCGCCGTAGTGACGCCAATAGGAATCCAGGAAACGCTGCGGGTTCTGCCACACGGTACGAGCCATCGAGGGGCCAATCTTATCGACCACGATGAAGCCCTGCTTGCCGGGTTCGACCGGGTCGCCGTGCTCATCCACCACGCGGGTGGACACGCCGGGAACGGCGCGGGTAGCGCAACCGGGCAGGGGAGTGCAGTGCGGGTGCCCTCCGGTAGGTGCCTCGGGCGCGAATGCCGGGTCGTGCGGGCGCGGGAGCATACGGTCGAGCCGGTCTCGGACTGCCACCAGGTGTCGATGAACGCCGCGGTGCCGCCGCCCACGTGCTGACGCAGCCAACGCCACGCCTCCGGGTTAATGGATTCACCCACCGAACCGAGCAGACGCACGGTCGAGAAGTCGTACTTGCCGGGCTCCGGGCCGTTCGGGAACGCACCCATGAGGGAGCGAATCAGGGTCGGCGCGGTGTAGTAGTTGGTCACGCCGTAGCGTTCGATGACCTCGAAGTGGCGACCGTAGTGCGGGGTGTTCGGGGTACCCTCGTAAATCACCTCGGACACGCCGTTGACCAGCGGACCGTAGATTTCGTAGGTGTGCGCGGTCACCCACGCCAGGTCGGCGGTGCACCAGTGAACGGTGGACTCAACCTTTTCCGGGTTATTAACAGCCGACAGCTCGTCGGGGCGCAGCACGCCGTTCTCGTCCACGTAATCCGGTAGCAGATCGTAGAGCAGCGCGTGGGTGTACGCGGTCTGCACCAGGTATCCAGCCATGGTGTGCACCAGGCCCTTGGGCTTACCGGTGGTGCCGGAGGTGTAAATGATGAACAGCGGATCCTCGGCGTCGTGCAGTTCGTAGGCGTGGGTGTCAGGCTGGTCGTCCACCAGGTCGTGGTACCAGACGTCGCGGCCCTCAGTCCACGGCACAGCGGCGTGCGCTACCGGGTCGGAGGCGCTGGTGCGGTCCACCACGATAACGTGCTCAATATTGTTCTCACCGGAGCATGCCTCGTCGGCATTCACCTTCACGGGAACGACCTTGCCGCGGCGGTTCTGGCCGTCGGTGGTGATGAGAACCTTCGCGCCGGTGTCTTCCACACGGAACTTCAGCGCCTCAGCGGAGAAACCACCGAAGACGAGGGAGTGGATCGCGCCAATACGCGCGCAGGCGAGGGTGAAGATAATGGTTTCGGGGATGACGGGCAGGTAGATGACCACGCGGTCACCCTTGCGCACGCCCAGGGACAGCAGGCCGTTCGCTGCCTTCGCGATGCGGCGCTGCAGCTCTGCGTAGGTGATGGCTTCGCGGTCGCCGGGCTCACCCTCGAAGTAGAGGGCTACCTTTGTCGCCGCGGCCCGCCTCCACGTGGCGGTCCACGCAGCTGTAGGCGACGTTCAGCTTGCCGCCCTCGAACCACTTAATTTCGGGGATCGTAAACTGTTCGATGCCTTCCTCATCGAAGCCGAGGACTTCGGCTTTTCGAAGCGGTGCGCGTGTGCCAGGGCTCAGCCCAGGTGAGTCGCTGCGCCTGCTTCTCCCAGAACGCGACGCGTGCCTCGTCAGATTCGAGGGCGGGGTTCGTGGGGTTCAGCGGGTCGGTGAACGAGTAGGGGTGGGCAGTCCCATTATTCTCCCATCGGTTGCTGGCATTAGCACCCTTGCTCGCCGTGCCGCTGTCTGTGTGACCGTGGGGTCTGTGTGCGTTGGCGAGGGGGTTCGCGACGTCACGGAGCCAGGTCTCTCGGTCGCTCTGGATGGTTTGCCTTCTTAGTAGCGCGCTCCGGGCCAGGACGCAAAGGGACCGTCATATTCGGCATGCTGTGTATCGGTTCGTAATATCCGAACATGAAGATTCCCCGCCCCGCGCTCACTGCCGTGGGGCGCGGGCGGGATTCATCATCATCATTCAGTAGGCGGCAGGTCGTGCGCCGACTCCGTATCCTACACGTCAAGGTAGGCGCCCTTCCGTATAGGAAGCGGAACTTATAGCGTGTGGATATCTCCTGTAACCCATCGAATGTATAAATAATTCCCAGTATCTCTGCAAACCACATGAGTCTGCAAACCATGAGCGGGTGCGCAGGGGTGTTGTCAGGCGTTATTCACCGGTGAATCGTTCTGTGCATGTCAAGACCGGGAAAAGACCTATACCGGTTACCTTAGGGTTTGCTCCTTCAACTTTAGCTGTGCCACGCTCAACTCAACGTTTGCAAGGTGGCGACCCTACATGACTGCATATTTTCGTATTTATCACGAAATATTTCGGTTCCATCGTCACAAAAGATTTTTTCGTCAAATGCGGATCTTCCTCTCGTGCGCCCCTGCACACTCAAACCACGAGTTCAACGATGAGATCTGGCTCAACGTTACGAGGCGGGGCATGGCGCGAACGCGCCACCCGCACGAAGGCCACCACCGAACGCAGAAGGCAAGAAGGAGGCAGCGCGGGTGCAGGTACAAACCCGATCGTCCCCGATCATTCGCGAGCGGTACCGATGGCTGAGCATAGCCACCGTAGTCAACGCATCTGAGATGACCTGCATCGGTCACCAGAGCTCGACCTTTCTGGCGTGTCACCCGCGCTCCGGCAACCGGAGTACAACACCATCAAGTACCGGACTGACCCGGCTAAGACCTCGAGCGCGCCCGTTCGACGCCGTGTTCATCGCTGACGTGGTCGGTATTCACGACGTACAAGAACTCTGCCGTTCTTTCGCCATCGAGGGTGCCGCTCAGTTCCCGTGACGACCCGCAACCCAGATTTCGCAATGGTTTAGTGACCGAGCACCTCGGTTTTCGGCGTGACCGTCAGCCGCTACTTTCGAGCACCACACCCCGGTTGCCGCTACGCCTCCTCGACCAATTTACCGAGGGCCGCGATGGTTTTAACGGTGACCTCCCACCGCCTCGGTCGCTGAGAACCAGGGCCTTCGCCTCCACCAGATCCTGCACGACGAGCGCTACGATATCGCTGACGAGTTCTGGACGTCTGCTACAAGCTGTGGAAGGTTCCCTGGGAAGACGGCGCAGTTGCCGGCGACCGAGCGGCGGCATCTACGGACCCCCTGCTGTTCACCTGATTGGTCACAGCGGCATCTCCGCCCGGCATCTCCCTGACCGAGCCGAGCCCGCGCGCACCCCGTGATCTTCCAGGCTGCGTCCAGCCGCGGCAGCAGTTCTCCGGTAAGCACGCTGAGGCTGTTCATCAGCCTGCGCCCGACCTGACCCGCGTTGTGACCGACCGTGGCCTCCGTGCATCTGCCGAGGAGCAGGGCGCAGCCGCGACGACGTCGCCGAAGATCCTCGCAATGTCTCGGTCATCGTGGATGAGACCGAGGAGAAGGCAAAGGGCAAAGCACGAGTAGCAAGAAGTACATCAACCCTCGACTCTGCACAGGCGACCATCGGCGGCTGGTCCGGCGTTGACCCGTCCGAAGTTCGACGAGGACGAGGTCCCGAACCAGTGCGCAGACCGAGTCGATTCAGTCCTTCTCGGACTTCACCCTGCAGGCGAAGGACGAGCGGCGGACCCGCAAGGCAATATCGCTGAGCACACCACCCTCGGCGGCATGGGCGAGGTCACCGTGGGTGACCCGGTTCAGGTTGCTGGACGAGCTGCCGGAGAGTGCTGGATCGACGAGGGTGGCCTGGACGGCATCAACCCGGCGTACCACGTCTCGGGTTCTTCGGAGGACTTCATCGAGTACGTTGTTCCCGCGAGTTAGCAGCGGCGGCTACCGCACCGAGTGACGAAGGCAACACCCCTGCGTGAGAACATCTTTCGGTAAGGGCCACACCACAGCTGCTGCTGGACTCACCGGCTCGCTGAGCACCGCGGCGGTGCATACGTGGGCAAGCCTTTCGGTCGCTGACACCGGCTCGATCGCAATCGCTGAACAGCGTTGCCGCCGAAGCGCAACCGTGTAGCCCGCTCAAACTTAACGATTGAGGTATCAAGAACGCCCGTTCTGCTGGAGGATGTCCTCGGCGGAGCGCGGGCGTTTTCTTCGCGCTAGTGCTTTCTGACGCGGGTGCCTTTCGACGCGGCGCGTCGTTTTATACCGCGGCACGGACGGAACTGGAACCAGGCTGAACTTTGACCACGATGACCGCCGCCCCTGCCGCGAGCGGCGCAGGTGGTACGGCAGCCCGTCGCGGCAGGTTCTCAAGCGAGTTTGCCGCCTCCGGCACGCCGGACCTGCTCCGCGCCGGAGCAGCTGATGCGCTCGCGTTTTACCGCGTTTGCGACCGGGGATGCGGCGCATCTGCTGGCGAGCTGGCATCGGAGCACCGCCCGGCCGCCTTGGAGTTGGAGGGATGCTATCCAAGGCTGCATCGCCTGGACATTCGTGCTTCGCGGCCCGTCGATGCGTCCGGTACGGTGGAGAGTTCGCTGCGTATTACCGTTCGGTGCCGGGTGCGTCCCTGCGGAGGCGCGGGTGGCGCGGCAAGCATGGCCGAGGAGCCGTCGCGCTTTGAGAAGGTGGGCGGCGCCTGGTCTCTTACGTGGATTGGTGACGTCCGGCCAAGTCTCGTCACTTTCCTTGCCTCTCGTACATGCATGAGTGCGGTGGGTATAGAAATGGCAGAATCATTCGAAACCGGAACGACTGCCATTCTGTGCTGACGCCTCTCAATGCTAAACTATCGGGGCGTGCGGACTTAGCTAGTCCAGCTGTTAATGATGCCCATACCGGACGTAGATCGCTGAAACACTGCGGACGCAGTACATCAGCCAGTGCACGTCCTTGCCGCGGCCCCTGCACCAGACTTTGAACAGTGTACGCCACGTAGCCGGCGACTAATACCGCCTCGCAATCGAGTACGACAGCGGCATGAAAATAATGGTCAGGAACGCCGGAATGTTTCCAGACCCCAGTCGGTCCAGTCAATGTTCACATACGGCCTGGCGGATCATCAGAAGCGACTCACGACCAGCGCCGGAGCAAACTTCGCCTCGAAGGGAACGATGGTGATCGCGGCGAGATGAAAATCGCCAGCAGGTGAACAGCACACTGGTCACAATGTTCGCAGAAACCGGTGCGTGCGCCCGCACCAATACCGGTAGCGGACTCCACGAAAATCTGGTCTCGCCGAACCGGACGCGTCACCACACCGACAACGGAAACCGAAAAAGCGTCCACGAGCAGGACCTTGTCGATGTCCCTCAACCTGCCGTCTCCTTCATGGTGCCAGGCGGCGCAGTGGCCACCGACGCCCATCGCGTCGAAGAACACGGACAGCAGAACGTGAACACCAGCAACGATGCGGCCAGCGGACCGGATGTGGGTGAACGCGCCGGAACAGGTCAGCGGAACTGGCGAGGAGAAGTTCGTGAGTGAAACTGTGTGTCCGCCAGGAAGGCACGTGTCTAGGGGACCGTGCGCTGGTCGCCGCCGCCTTTCACGGAACCGGAGGGACACGCCTCCAGAATCAGACAGCGCGGTGGAGCGCGAGCGTCCGTCAGGTGATCGCGCCCTTCACGTTACGGATGATTGCAGGGCGATGGTGAAGAACAGACCGAAGAGGCAGACGAGGGCGGGCCAGTTGAGCAGGTGACCGCTCATGGCGCGAGGCCCACTGGAACGGTGGTAGCCAGCTGCGTCAGGCATGCAGGCGGATAATGCCGGAGTCGACCCAGACCGATAGCGAAAATGAAGCCAGCGATAATGACCACAATCGCGGCTCTTTGAGTGACTTGGGACCGCCCCTCAAACACCGCGGGCCGGGAAGCCGGTGAGTTACCAGAACTGGTCATGATCAGACCGCGAACGACCAGCCCATGATGTCCGCCCACAGGTTCGGGTGGTGGCAATGGTGG